>Ga0114129_10002680_pt1 | contig 24774 bp, 23 predicted proteins | sample RhiMetdeltSRZDD1_FD_80071 | JGI IMG/M metagenome (GOLD analysis project Ga0114129, IMG submission 80071) | Populus rhizosphere microbial communities from Tennessee, USA - Rhizosphere MetaG P. deltoides SRZDD1 (version 2) (version 2) | ecosystem: Host-associated > Plants > Roots > Rhizosphere >...
CTCGGCGGTGAAGGCGCGGTAACCGGAGAGCACATCGGTCAGCCGCGCTCCCCAGATGAGGCTGATGAGTTTGCAGAGGATGCGGTTCCCGATGTGGTGGAAGCGCCGGAAAGCGCCGGCCTCTGGGGTGCCAAGACGCGCGGCAACGACCATGTCACTTGTGCCATCGAGAATCGGTTTGATCAGGTCCGGTATGCGCGCCGCCGGATATGTGGCGTCGGCGTCAAGCATGACATACACGTCGGCCTCGACGCGCTTGAGCATTGCGCGCACTACGTTGCCCTTTCCCTGGCGACTCACGCGCACCACGCGCACATTCTTCCCGCCGGCGATCGTCGGCGAGCGGTCGGTGCTGTTGTTGTCGAACACGACAATCTCAGCTTCGGCGCAGGCTGTTCGCACGTCGTCGATGACCGCGCCAATCGTGGCTTCCTCGTTGAAGCAAGGAAGAAGCACTGCTATGCCGTGACGGTCCACCGGGGAACGGCGTTGGGAAGACCTCGGCTCCAACTCGACGTCCATTCGCTTCACCGAGCGCCCTCGAAGAGCCAGAGCAGGATGGCTTCCTGCACGGGCACGCGATTTGCGGCTTGCGTCAGTACTCGGGCCTGCGGACCGTCAAGGGCGTCGGCGGTGATCTCATCTCCGCGGTAGGCGGGTAAGTCGTGAAGGACGATCGCGGTCGTCGCGGCACGGGCAAGCATCTCGGCGTCGACACGATATGGACGGAGCAACGCGCGGCGGAGGCTGGCATCCAGCTCCCGGCCTGTGCCCCGCCACGAATCGGTGTAGAGCACCTCGGCATTCTGCGCGGCCGCTTGGGCGTCAACCAGCACTTCGATCGCGCCTCCCGTATCCGCAGCGACACGCCGCGCTGCGTCGACGAGTTCCGCGCGCGGTCGCAGCTGCTCCGGAGTCGCAAGTCTGATCCGCATTCCGGCGTGAGCGGCTGTGAACATCAACGAGTTCGACACCGCCCCGGCTTCACCGAAGAACGCGATCGTCGGCCGTTGCACGCTTGGAAGCGACTCTCGGATCGTGAAGATGTCCGTAATTCCTTGGCATGGGTGCCACAGCTCAGACATCCCGTTGATCACCGGAACCGTTGACGCCAGGGCGAAGCGGTCGATGAGCTCTTGGTGTATCGAACGCAGCACAACGGCGTCGACGTAACCACTAAGAACGCGTGCCACATCTTCGATCTCCTCCCGACGCCCGAGACCCACCTCGGCGGGCAGCAAGTTCAATGCATGGCCGCCGAGGTCGAGGACAGCCGCTTCGAACGACACACGAGTCCGAAGGCTCGGCTGGTCGAACAGAAGGGCGACGATCCGGCCACGGAGGGCGCTTGGCCTGGTCTGCGGCGAGCGCTTGAGACCTGACGCGGTCGCCAGGATCCAGTCAAAGTCCCGAGTCGCGAGTTGGGCGGAATCCACCAGGTGTCTCACGATTGATCGCAACTATGCACGGGTGCCGGGACGGTAGCGGACAATTCACCTCACGCGCGCACTAGTCAGCGCTAGAGATCCAAGTGTCCGTGCACCAAGGCCACCACGGTGGTGGACCCTTGCGGCTCATCTATCGCGGAGTGAATTCGGCGGCGTGCGCTGCAATCCCACGGAGTGAGCGCCGACGACGTTTCGTTGAGGCGCAAGATGAGCATCTTCTCCGACATCTGATCTCCCGACGTAGCAAAAAGGTCTAAAAGAGCGGATAGATAAATGGAGCGATGACGGAGCTCTGAGCCACGACCACAAGCAGCACGACGACCGCTAGAGTCACGAGGATCGGCGCCAGCCACCAACGTCGACCGTAGACGACAAGACGTACGAAATCACGAAGGATTGCGAGACGTTCCATAGTTCTCCGCGCCTGCTTTTGATGCCTTCAGAGAAGGTGAGTATAGGAATGCTCGGCGATCAGTCGGTTGGGATCCTGCGCCAACCATCGCGCGCGACCCGGACCCCGAGCTCAAGCGTCGCGGCGAGCAGAGACACATACCCCAGGATGAGCAGCGCTATGAGGGGCGCGGCGAGGATTCCCGGGAGACCGACGACCCTCGGCAGCCCGAACAGCGCCACGGTCGTCAAAGCGACAATCGGCAGCAGCAGCACGACGAGCGGTAAGACTCGCTCGCGCACCATTACCACCACCTAGAGCACTACCTGCTTAGCGCCTATCGACCCACGTCCCGGGTACTCGAACAGCTTCCGCTTGGCGTCGCGCTCAACGACGTTGTGGCCAAGGACGAGATAGTCCATGTCCGTATGGGAGAAGCAGTTGAAAGCTTCTTCCGGAGTGCAGACGATGGGCTCGCCCCGCACGTTGAATGAAGTGTTGACGATCACGGGCAGACCCGTAATGTCGCGGAACCGTGCGATGAGGTCGTAGTACATGCCGTTGTCGCTGCGCGTGACCGTTTGGATCCGCGCGGAGCCGTCCACGTGGGTCACCGTCGGAATGCGGCGGCGCATGCTCTCGACAACTGGAGCCACGAGAAGCATGAAAGGACTCTCGATAGCGAGCTCGAAGTAGCTCTGACAGCTCTCGGCAAGCACAGCGGGCGCGAACGGACGGAACTGCTCGCGATACTTGATCTTCGCGTTGAGCAGATCTTTCATCTGGGGATTTGCTGGGTTAGCGAGGATGCTCCTCGCGCCGAGGGCCCGCGGACCGAACTCCATGGCGCCTTGGAACCAGCCGACAACCTGATCGTCCGCCATCCGTTGTGATGTCTCGTCCAGAAGCGCCTCGGTGTCAAGCACACGAAACGAAATTCCGTTGCGCCGCAGCATCGCCACGATCTCGTCATCCGTGAACGACGGACCGAGGTACGCATGGCGCATGGGGGCGGTGCGCGCGCCGCCTAGGAGAGAGTGGTAGACGTATGTGGCAATCCCAATCGCGCCACCTGCGTCTCCGGCGGCCGGTTGAACGTACATCTCGTCGAAAGGCGTCTCGCGCAGAATGCGCCCGTTGGCGACGCAGTTCAAAGCGACTCCTCCACCCAGAACCAGCGACCGCAGGCCGGTGACGGAGTGGACGTGGCGTGCAGCGGCCAGCATCGCCTCTTCAGTGATCATTTGAATGCTCGCCGCGATGTCCATGTGCCGCTGCTCGATCGGACCGTCGAGCTTGCGGGCGGGACCGAACAGTCGCTCGAACATAGGTGAGGTTGCGCGCAGCGCGTAGTGGTAGGCGAAGTACTTCATGTTGAGCTTGAAACTGCCGTCGGTCCGGACGTCGATGATCTCGCGCAACTGGTCCATGTAACGAGGCACGCCGTAGGGCGCCATACCCATGACCTTGTATTCGCCCTCGTTCACCTCGAAGCCGAGATGCGCAGTGAACGCGCTGTACAGCAGTCCGAGCGAATGCGGATAACGGATCTCGCGATCGAGGCGGACCTCGCGATCTCGCCCGACGCCATACGTGGCCGTCGACCACTCCCCCACACCATCGAAAGTCAGAATGGCAGCCTCGCGGAACGGGCTGGGGAAGAATGACGCCGCCGCATGGGAAACGTGATGATCGACGTACGCGATATCTCGGTGGTATCCGATGGACTTCTTGATCACCGACCGAATGAACAGCTTCTCGCTCGTCCACGTCCGCATCGCACGCAGGAACAGACCATACGAATGAGGGAAGGTGGCGATGCTGCCAGCGAGGATGCGCTCGAACTTGAGCAGAGGCCGTTCGTAGAAGCCGACAAGGTCGATGTCGTCGATGCTCACCCCCGCCTTACTTAGGCAGAAGTTCACAGCGTGAAGGGGAAACGAGCTATCGTGCTTGCGGCGGGTGAATCGCTCTTCCTCTGCTGCCGCGACTACAACCCCATCACGGATCACCGAGGCCGCTGCGTCGTGGTACCAGCAGGAGATACCTAGGACGGTCGTCATCCCGGCTAGAAGGGCCGCTTCCAGTCGTCTGGGTCTGAGGAGGCTGGCCGTCGGATCCAATAGCTGGTTTCATGTCTTGACCAGTCCATGTGTGGTAGTAGTGATCGACCCAGCAGCCGAGACAATGCCCATGTCGGTCCGGCCCCAACGACATAGACGATGGTCAGCAAGATCACTGCTTGATTTCGGGCCGACAGCTCGCTCAGTTCCCGCAGAAGCGAGAGGTAGGCCTTCATCGGTTGGAATGGAGGCCCAAGCGGGCAGCTTCGCCCAGCACAGTCTCGGCGATGATCCGATATCCCAGTGCGTTGGGATGGCCATTGGCATCGATCGGATAGACCTGCTCGCCGCGTCGCGTTGCGTCTCGCAGTGGACCGACAGCGTCGACCCAGGGGATATTGCGATCATCAAGGTTGCGCCTCAACGTTGCCCACAACGCCTTCTCGTTTGCCAAGAGGCTGATATATGCGCTCGACAACTCGGTCTGCGATGCCGCGGCAGTCTCCTCAAAGACCAGCTCGGTGGTAGGGATCATCAGTACAGCGAAGCCGATACCTTGCGAGCGCAGTCGCTCGTTGATCCTGCCAATGGCCTCTAGCGTGATCCGCAGACCCTCGCGAATACGCGGATCTGCCTGGTCAAGCGCGCCGAGTCGGTACGCCGGCATAAGTACCGTGCGTGAAGATGGCCCATCAACGGGCAGATAAACGTCAGGCTGCGTGGCAGCCTCGCGACGCACCGCCTCCCAGTTCAATGAATAGCGACCATCGGTGCCGGACCATCTTCCTTCCAGGTCTCTCTTGAGCGCGCGCACGAGTCCCCAAAGCGCAGAGTTCTCAGCGAGGAAGTTGCGCGGGGAGATCGCGATCTTGCGCGATGCCGGTCCCGGATCGACGGCGAGGCTCGCGTCCGCATCGTTCGACGGCGGTCGACCGGCGGTCCGGTACGAGCGGTGATCGATCGTCTCAAGCGCCTCAGCTGCGGCGATACTGGCGAGCACCTGTGGATCGCCCGAGGCGAACTCGGGAAGCCTCTTCGTGACGTACACGATGCGGAAGGCGTCATAGAGATCATTGCCCGAATAGAGCGCGAGTATCACCAGTTTTGGCTTGAGGCGCAGAGCCTCGTCGAGCATGAGAAGGTAATGACCGGGGCCGTAGCCTCCGAACGCCATGTTGTACGTGTGTAGTCCGGACATTCGCTCAAGCTGCTGTGGCCAGGCGTCACTACGCGCGACCGTAATACCGTACGTTTGGGAGTCGCCGAGCGCCACGATGTCAGCCTGTGCCGGTACGTCTTCATTGCGAAACCCGTTGCGATCGTGTTCCGGAAAAACGGGATTAGGTCGGACCACAAGCAGTCTGTCGGGAACATCGAGTGACGGAACCCGGTCAGGGAATAACACAAATCGAGCAGGTGCATAAACGGCTGCTACGCCCTGAAGGACAGCCTCAAGCACAAGGAGGGTCAACGCCAGTCGCGCAGCGAACAGCGCCACGGTCTTCTTCACCGAATTTGGTCAGACGATATGGCACGGATGTCCGCCGCCACGCGGGCGGCGATGATGTCGTTGCCTACCTCTGAGAGGTGTGCGAAATCGATGAACATCGGACGTTCGTCTCCGCGAAAGATCGTGGACAGGTCGTGAAACTTGGTGAAGTTGGCTAAAGAAGCGTGCCTCCCCATTCGTGCGTACACGGCGTTATAACTGCTCGCGGCATAGGAGAGAGCGTCTGCTTGCCCGCGTTCGTAAGGCGTGAGCCGATCCTTGCTGAAAACCACAGGTTGCCAGTAGAAGAGCGGAGCAAAGCCATAGCGCTCCCCCAGGCCTTCCACGATCGCGACGTTCGTGGCGTAGACACTCACCACATCGTCCGCGAGACGCTCGTCGATCGGAGCCGCCGTCGGTGAGACGCTAGCTGCCGCTGTGAGCTTTCGTATCACCCTGCTCGTCAGCCTGACCGTTGCCGATTCTCGAACGGTTCGAGCGAGCCATTCTGCGATCAGCTCGCCCCGGCGCGACGTCTGGAGAAGATTGAACTCAGCGATGCGGTTCGTCTCGTTTTCAGGCAGCCCTGCGACTCGAGCCTGAAGTGCGGAGAACGTGTCGTTGACTCCGTCGTAGAAGACAACAACGTCGGGCCTGGCACCTCTCTGGAGCTCGCGCTCCAACGCGAAGACCTCCTGTGTGCTCACGTACCCGCTCTCGCCGAAGTTAGTTACGTCGACCTCGACCGACATCCCAGCGGCGAGGTGGCGTGCGAGTGCCGAAGGTATCGTGAAGTCATCTCGTGCACCTGTGCCCCACACCGTGGATCCTCCGAAAACGAAAACCTTCAGCGGTTTTCCGCCTGCGACGCCAGCAGGACGGTACGTTTGTCGTCGTCCGTTGGCGTCGATGTTTATGAACTGCCCCGCGAATGGTCGGCGTCGCCAATAGACGTATGACTGCCAGGTCACCTGATCCGCCGCGCGAAGTTCGCGAAAATACTCAGTCGCCCACGAAGCGTCTCTGAACGCCTCGGCCGCTTGCCGCGGGTCGGCGGGGCTGCTCCCATCAATGATCGAGAGCGCAATCGCACTACAGACCTCGACTGCGAAGAGCAGGATCAGCGCTAGACCGAATGAGAGCCAGAGACGTTTAGCGCCTCCGACGACACGCCGAATCACACGCAGCCAGTTGTGCGTTTTGTCCCCACGCACAACGTAGTATCCGTCGAAAGAGTGCCGGACCGGCACCCCGGGAGGACGAGATCGTGCCGCGACGCGAGCTTGGCCTGCCACGGAGACCCTGGACCACTCACCGTGTTCTGACGGGAATCGCACGATACGGCACAGCTGCGCTGGTGGACTGCGCAGCCGTCTTCACGATGTATCTGATCGCGGTTGGGGTGCGTACAGGCGGTGGCGTCGAGGCACCCAGTCCTTACGGCGCGATCCTCTTGGCACTTGGAGCCGGGATTTCGCAGGTGGTCGCCAACGCTGTTCTCAATGTCTACTGGCGCGACTGGAACGTCGTCGCGCTCGAGGATCTGATTGCCATCGCGAAAGCTACGTTCATCGTGATGACGGGACTTCTCATTTTCAATTTGTTCTCGGATGCGCACTTCCTGCCGTATGGCGCTGTGATCACGGGCGCCGGCCTCGTGCTACTCGCTGAGGCCGCGATCCACCTCAGACCACGATGGCCGCAGATCATCAGAGCCGCCATTGCTCGTGATCGTCAAGCAAACACGTTGATCGTCGTGGGTGCGGGCCAGGTCGGCCAACTCTTGGCTCGAGACTTGTCGCAAGACTCCGAGTACCGAATCGCCTGTTTCGTTGATGACGATCCGAGCAAACTGGGAAGATACGTACGCGGCATCCGCGTCGCAGGCACGGTCAATGACCTTCCGGCCGTGATCGCCAGCTACCAGCCAGCGGGCGTGGTGATCGCAAACGCCAAGCCTTCGAGCGAACTCGTGCGCCGCGTCATGCAGCACTGCGAGGGGACCGACGTGCGCGTGAGGGCCGTGCGCGGTTTCGCGCTGGGAGACTCGGATCAGAGCCCGTTGCGAACGATCAACATCGAGGAACTGCTAGGGCGCGACCCCGTGGACCTGCAACTCCCTGCCGCGAGGGAATACCTCGCGGGGCGGACGGTGGTGGTGACCGGTGCGGCGGGATCGATCGGGAGCGAGATCGCGAAACAGGTCGCGGCGTTCGGTCCGGCACGATTGCTGTTGCTCGACATCAACGAGAGTGGATTACACGAGTTGCTAGCGACACTCAGCGGCGACGAGCGATGCGAGATGGTGCTCGGTGACATTCGTGACCGTAGATGGCTTTCAGCGACATTCCGAGAACTCGCACCGAGCGTGGTGTTCCACGCGGCCGCATACAAGCACGTCCCGATCATCGAGCGAAGTCCTCGGCCCGGCCTCGTCACCAATGTGATCGGGACCAGGAACGTGCTGGCAGCCGCAACGTCAGTTAACGTCGATCGCCTCGTTTTCATTTCGAGCGACAAGGCTGTTCAGCCACTGGGCGTACTGGGCCTGACTAAGCGCTTCGGTGAACTGCTCACGCTCGCGTACGGAGTGCGCTACCAGCAGCATTACTGCGTCGTCCGCTTCGGCAACGTGCTCGCCTCTTCAGGCAGTGTGGTGCCGCTCTTCACGCGCCAGTTAGATGCTGGCGGGCCTGTCACAGTGACGCATCGCGAAACGACGCGGTACTTCATGACGATTCGCGAGGCCGCGGGTTTGGTCATACAGGCTGGTGCCATTGCCTCGACAGGCGATCTACTCGTCCTCGATATGGGAACGCCGATCCGGATTCTCGACCTCGCGCGAAAGATGATCGCGCTTCGAGGACTGCGCACCCCGGCCGATATCGACATCATCTTCACGGGATTGCGGCCCGGAGAGAAAATGCACGAGGACCTGCTCTTTCCGCAGGAACTCGCCACGGGTACGAAACATCCTCGCGTGCTTCGCGTCGCGATGCGAGGCAACTCTCCCGAGCTCGAGGTCCTGGAGGACATTGTCTCAGAGCTTGAGTCGCGTCTCGCGAACCTGGACGATCAGGGCGCGACACGACTTTTGCGCGCCGCATTGGCGGAGCAGGAATTGCATATAGCTACGACGGACGTGCGATCTGGACAGTAGACCGGGCCTCGGCTACGAGTGGGCAAAGCGCACGATGGACGTTCTCTTGGCGGCGGCTGGCCTCATTGCGCTCTCGCCGCTCTTCGCCTTTGTCTCATTTCAGATCAGACGCGGGTCACGCGGACCGGTGTTCTATCGCGGCTCTCGCGTCGGCCGTCATGCCTGGCCTTTCAGGATCTACAAATTCCGGACGATGGTCATCGACGCCGAAGCGCGTGGCGGCTCCTCAACCGCGGACGACGATCCGAGGATCACACCGACGGGTGCGTGGCTTCGACGGTACAAGATCGACGAGCTGCCGCAGTTGATCAACGTCCTACGGGGAGAGATGAGCCTCGTTGGGCCTCGTCCACAGGTCGCCAGCGATGTCGCCCTCTACACGAGCGAGGAGCGAGAGCTCCTCAGCGTTCGACCCGGACTGACCGACTTCGCGTCCGTGCGCTTCCGAAACGAAGGAGAGATCCTGCGCGGACAGCCAGACCCGGATCGCGCTTACGCGGAGCTAATCAGGCCCGAGAAGATCCGTTTGGGCCTCGAGTACGTGCGGACCCGGTCGCTAGCGACCGATTGTCGCATCATCTGGGATACCGTGAAGGCCGTTCTGGGATCCAGCGACCCGCCATCTCACGCCTCGCGTCTGAGGAGGCCTCAATGACATCCCCCTACAAGGTGCCGTTCGTCAACTACCGGAAGCAGTATTTGGGCTTGAAGGCCGAGCTCGATAGCGCGATCGAGCGGACTCTTGGCCAGGGCAATCTCATTCTGCGTGACGACGTGTCGATTTTCGAGGCTAGGCTCGCTGAATTTGTTGGCGTCAAGTACGCGGTCGGTGTGAACAGCTGCACGGATGCGCTGACCTTCTCGCTGCGCGCGGCGGGGATCGGACGGGGCGACGAAGTGATCACGGTTGCACACACATTCCTGGCCACGATCGAAGCGATCGTCCATGTCGGCGCCACGCCTGTGCTCGTGGACGTCGGTGATGACTATCTCATGGACATGGACGCATTCGAACGTGCGATCACTGCACGGACACGTGCGGTAGTGCCTGTACACCTGAACGGTCGGGTCTGCGATATGACGCGATGCGTGAGGATCGCAGAAGAGCACTCGATCTTCGTTATCGAAGACGCCGCGCAGGCGCTCGGAGCCACGGTAGACAAGCGGAATTCGGGCTCCTTCGGGCTCACATCGTGTTTCAGTTTCTATCCAGCGAAGCTCCTCGGTGCGGCAGGAGACGCCGGGGCGGCATGCACAGACGATCCCGACATCGCGCGTGCATTCCGCCTGCTAAGAGATCACGGTCGCGAAGGTAAGACGCGCCACGTTCTGTATGGCTTCACCAGTCGTCTCGATAACCTTCAGGCCGCGGTCTTGAACGCCAAGTTCCCGTGCCTGCGCGGTTGGATCGATCGGCGTCGCGAGTTGGCGCGCATCTACGATGACGGCCTCGCAGGACTCGGAGGCGTCTGCCGACCACCGCTGCCCGATAGTCGCCACGAGGACGTGTACCAGAACTACGTCATTCGCGCTGAACGACGCGACGAGCTCGCCGCGCATCTGCAGGCCAACGGGGTGGAGGTGATTGTCTCGAACCCTATTCCCGTGCACAAACAACCCGAGCTCGACCTCGGGCACTTCGACCTGCCGGTCACGACGAAACTCGCTTCTGAGGTCATCTCTCTCCCGCTCGTCCCGGAGCTCGAGGCAGCGCAGATCGATTACGTGGCATCCGCAGTACGCGCCTTTTATGCCTAGCGGAGCGCTTGCCGTCACATCTTGATGAATGTCGACTACAGCGACGTAACCGAGCGTCCGGGCCTGGCGATCAGTCGCATCCAGTTCGCGCGAGGCATCCACCGTTACCGTATCGCCGCACAGAGAGCGTCAGGTCGAGACGTGCTCGAGGTAGCGTGCGGATCAGGACAGGGACTCGGAATCTTGGCGAGCACGGCGCGATCCGTTGTCGGCGGCGACTATTCGGAATCGAATCTGCGCCTCGCGCAGCAACACTACGCAGGCCGAATACCTCTCGTTCAGCTCGATGCAGGTCGGCTTCCCTTTCGCGCCGGCTCGTTCGATCTGGTCGTGCTCCTTGAAGCCATTTATTACCTGCCGGATCCCTCGGTCTTCGTAGCCGAGGCGAGACGTGTCTTGCGCCGTCCTGGCCGCATCGTCATCTCCACGGTGAACTGCGCGTGGCCGGACTTCGGCCGCAGCTTGCACGCGTCTTCGTACCTGGACGCCAATCAGCTGCGCGAGCTCCTTTCTGATGGCAGTTGGTCGGTCCGGATCTTCGGCGCCTTTCCCGAGCACGGCACCGTGACCGGGGCGATACGCTCTGCGATTCGTCGCATGGCGTTCCGCATCAACGTCGTCCCCGGATCGCTACGTGCCCGCGCTCTGTTGAAACGTCTGGTCTATGGGCCACTAATCCGGCAACCCGCGGAGCTGGACGCCGAGCTCAGCGCAGACGAGCCACTTGCAGAGATCCGGCCGGGTATCCGCGACACGGTGCACTCGATTCTCTACGCTGTCGCCACAGATGAGCCCGATTGAGTCCGCGAGCACGACGGCGTCGGATAGGAATCGCGAGGCCCTTCGCGAGGTCGCCCGCAGCATACGGCTCGCCACGCTGCGAGCCGTGTCAGCGGCCAATAGCTCGCACATCGGTTCGGCGTTCTCCTGCGTCGAGCTTCTTACCGCGCTGTACTTCCGCACGCTGAAGGTGGATCCGCGTCACCCAGACGAACCCGAGCGGGACCGGTTCGTGATGAGCAAGGCGCATGCTGGCATTGCCTTGTACGCGACGCTCGCCGAAAGAGGGTTCTTTCCGAAGTCCTGGCTCGATGAGTACTACGTCGATGGGGGACGGCTCGCGGGTCACGCGGACGCGTATGGGGTTCCAGGTGTCGAGGTATCGGCAGGGTCGCTCGGTCATGGCCTTGCGATATCGATAGGTATGGCGCTTCGAGCGCAGCGCACTTCCCAGAAGTGGCGTGTATTTGCACTGCTCAGCGATGGCGAATGTGACGAGGGCTCGACATGGGAGGCTGCCCTCCTTGCGGGTCACCTGCACCTCGATGCGCTGACCGCAATTGTTGACTGCAATGGTCTCCAAGGCATGGGCCGTACACGAGACGTCGTTGATCTAGAGCCGCTCGCCGACAAGTGGCGTTCGTTCGGGTGGGCCGCGCGCGAGATCAAAGGACACGATTGGGACGACATTCTGCAGGCATTCGCCACGCTGCCACTTGAGCCGGGGCGCCCAACCGCGATCATCGCCCGCACCACGAAGGGCAAAGGCGTCAGCTTCATGGAGGATGCGGTCCTGTGGCATTACCGATCGCCCGCTGGCGACGAGTTGGAGCGCGCCGCTGCTGAGCTCGGAGGGTGAGGCCAGCTTTCGCACGAACGTTGCTCGAACTTGCTGAAGAAGACGAGCGGGTGTGGCTTGTCGTTGGCGATGTCGGCTTCGGCGTCGTCGAGCCGTTCGTGCAGCGCTTCCCGGACCGCTACCTGAACGTCGGCGTTGCCGAGGCAAACTTAGCCGGGGTGAGCGCAGGACTGGCTCTATCAGGTGCGATCCCATTCATGTACTCGATCGCGAACTTTCCGACACTTCGGTGCCTTGAGCAGATCCGCAACGACATCTGTTACAACGCCGCGAATGTGAAGATCGTGTCAGTAGGAGCGGGTCTCGCGTATGGATCGCTGGGCGCTACCCATCACGCGACGGAGGACATCGCGATCATGCGCACGCTTCCGAACATCACGGTCGTCGCTCCGGCAGATCCGATCGAGACGGCGCTCGCCACTCGCGCGGCCGCTGAACACCAGGGTCCCGTGTACATGAGGATCGGCCGCTCCGGCGATCCGGCCGTGCACTCATCTCCGCCGACCTTCTCGCTTGGAAAAGCTCTTCGCTTGCGGGACGGTCTTGACGCAACGATCATCGCAAGCGGCGCCATCACACATTCCGCCCTCGTCGCAGCCGACCAGCTGGTCGGCGAGGGCATGTCCCTGCGAGTCGTGAGCATGCACACGCTGAAGCCGATCGACCGAGCGGAGATTAGAGCCGCTGTGGCGGAGACGGGTGCTGTCATAACCGTGGAGGAGCACAGCATCGTCGGTGGTTTGGGCAGTGCCGTAGCCTTCGTCCTTGCGCAGGAGGGTCTGCATCCGGTTCGTTTCCTCTGTCTAGCGCTGCCAGACGAGTTCGGTCACCGAGTCGGGGGGCGCGACCATCTACTCGCGAGCCATGGCCTCTCGCCGCAGGCGATCGCGAGCGCGGTGCGCGAGACCGTACGCATCAGAACGGCTACTCGGTGAGCGAGAGCCGCGCCGAGGGGCCGCTCCGCACTGAAGCCGAGCGGGCCGCACGCGCCGCCTTGGCCAGGCTGTTCGAAACGTCGACGGTAGACATCGCGACGCGCTTGGACCAGTTCCCAAAATACGTCCGACGGCAGCAGATCACGCGCTTGCTCGCGCTGTACGAGATCTTCAAGATGGCGCTGAACGTAAAGGGCTCGGTCATCAACTGCGGCGTATTCCAAGGTTTTAGTCTGATGGCGCTCGCGCACTTCAGCGCGATTCTCGAGCCAGTCGACCTTACGCGCAGGATCTACGGCTTCGACACGTTCGGAGGATTTGCGAGCGTTGGTCCACAAGATGACAGCTCACTGCGGACGACGCAGCCTGGCGAACTCTCGGCGGAATCGTATGACGAGCTGCTTGCACTGAGCCGCGCGCACGACGCGAATCGCTACTTGGGACACATCGAGAAGGTCCGACTGATCCGCGGCGACGCTGTCGCGACGATACCGAAGTTCATTCGCGATAACCGCCATCTCGTCGTGAGCCTGCTCTTCCTAGACTTCGATTTGTACGAGCCCACGAAGGCGGCTCTTGAGCATTTTGTGCCGAGGATGCCAAAGGGCGCAGTGATCGCTTTCGACGAGCTCGACAACCCGATGTGGCCAGGCGAGACGCTCGCGCTTCTAGATACGATCGGACTACGCAACCTCGAAATCGAGCGGCTTCCCTACGACCCATACATCGGGTACGCCCGCATACGCTAGGGCCTCGACCATCTCTCTGCGCACCAAGCAAGCTTGGTTTCGGCCGACGGCGGACGCCGATAAGAGGCGAATCATGGCGACTCACGGACGGAGCACGTAGTCTCGGACGACATCGATTTCGCTGCTGGGCCGACCGATCCGTCGCGCGTACATATCAATGGCACCTACGCCCGCTCCCAGCCCCGCAGTGTTCCACACGAAATTGCCGGTGCTCCAGTTCTGGACTAGAGCCCATCCACTCTCTCCCGGAATCCTCACATACCATCGGAACTCCACGGGCTCGCCACCACATGACGCGCTTGGCGCGAAGACGACGAGCGCCCCGACGTCTGCGCTCTCAGGACTTGCCGTGAAGGCTGCCGACTCGCAGGGTGGCACCGATCTATCGCCAATGAGCGCAGCGGCCGTTCCCGCAATCGTGCCAACGAGTGCCAGCACCGCAACGCCTACAACGACCTGGGTAGACACGCGGGGCGCACCGATCCCCGCGCGTGGCACGCGCGGTGGCGGCATCGACAACGGTGATCCTCTTGCCTCCGTCGATGGCGAACGAGCGTCCTCTCGCTCAAGTGCGGAATCGGCCGGCGCAAAACCGAGTTTCAGCGCAACCAACGCGAATATCCAAAACGCTCGTGCGCTTGGAAGATCTCCGGAGAGGTTCGATACCACCGCGAATACGACCACGATCGTCAGAAGGCTCGCGATGGCGGGGCTCGCAGCACGAATACCCAAAGCAGCGAGGCGCACAATTCCGACCGCAAGCGGACCAAGTAGGACAGCAATGCCGACGAGCCCAGTCTCCGCGGCGATCTCGAGTGGCACGTTGTGCGGATAGCTGTAAGTGGTTACGCGGCCGACAAACGAACCGAGTCCCGCGCCGAATACCGGATGCTCCACAAACATGCCCCAGGCGGTCCCAAGGAGCTGATCACGATCACCCGGTGTGCTGAGCAACGCCATAAAGCGGCCCATAAGACAGTTGCACGATTTCGGATCCTCGATGAAATCCGGCACGGGGAGACCGTCCGCGCGGCGTTGCAAGAGGTAGAGCCAAACCATCAGGAAAGCGACCCATCCGAGACCGAACAGCAACGGCGTGACCCATCGGCGCGCAATGCCCATCGGTCGAAGCGCCTCTCTGGTGGAAAAGTGCGCCGAGCCCCAATAGAGCACGCTCAGCGGGAGACCCACGGCGATAGCGGCCACCGACTGACGCGAGTTCGCGATCGTCAACGCCACGATCGCCAAGAATGCGAGCGTCGTACCACTCAGGTAACTGCGCAGGATCCAGTACTGCAGGAGCAGGAGCGCAGCCACTGCGAGGAGGTTTCCCTGCCACGCATAGCGCTGTGGACCAAGAAGCGTAGGGCTGCGCAGCACGAGCGTAGCGATCGTTAACGAGATACCGATTGCCAGGAAGACGACTGCCGCCGGCCTCAGGTCCGAGATGTCGCGTACGACCAGCGCGACGGCGACGCCGATCGGAAGGACCACGACGACGAAATAGCCGACCTTTGCGACCGCGTACTCGTACTGGATCGTGAGCGCGGGGTCCGTCGCGATAAGCGCGGCTGCCATGAGCAATCCCGCAGCGGCCGCGTACGCGAGCGCCGGTATGTCTTGACGGCCAGGCCGAACGACCACGAGGGCCAAGACCAGGTACGCGGCTGAAATGGCGACCGAGTATGCGACCCGTTCGGGTGAGACCACCAGGATCAGCAGAGGGAGCCCGCCGATCATCGCCTTCCGGCAGAGCTCGCGAATCGGTAGCTCCGCTCGCGAGTAACGCACGGGTTGCGCGCCCGGGGGCGCGGTCATGGGCCAGCGGTAACGCGCGCCTCGCGCCCCGCGCGACCGCCTGACGGACTGCCGGCGACAACACGAGTAGAAAAGAGATAGGCGAGCCAGATGAGCGGGCTTAGGGCGACGCCCAGTGAAAACAGCAGAGCGGGTACGCCGCCTTGGGGCGGTATCAGAGCGACCAAAAGAAGAGCCGGGGCGTAACACGCGAGGCTGAAAGGCGACGTAAGAAACCCACCGAGAACCTCGAGGAGCACGACGAGAAGGAACAGCGCAAGACACACCATCAAGACACCCAAGAACCCGAACTCGGCCCAGCCGTCGGCCACGAAGCTCGCGTAAGCGCTCAGACTCGCGATGTCATAGCCCGAGTGGCCGTAGTAAGCCCAGAGTCCAACGAGGTTCGCCGGGCTCTTCCGGTCTGGCGATAACGCCGTCCACGGCGCCCAACCGGCACCGTTCAGGAAGCCACCGTGCTCCGCAGGGAAGTACTGGAACCACGAATACGTCACCTCGATCGGCCCGCTGCCGATTCGGCGGATGACAAGGTCCATGAACGTGGCCCATGCACTTGTCGTGTTGAACGTCGCGCCAGGCTCATAGGGGAGCGGCTCGACGAGGGGACTCGGGGGGACAGGACTCGCGGAGAGGGCACTCGCGGGGATGGTCGGGTGGGGCCGCGCGTCAACGGGTGCACCCACAGCGGCGTGAATGCTGTTCGAGATCGGATATGACTGCGTGATCAGCCACGGTGGGACCAGACTGAGCGCAAGTCCCGCGAGCAGTAGGGGTGTCCAAAAACGCCGACGATCACGGATCGCCACCGCGATGAACGGACTCAGGACGAACAGCATCGAAGGCAGCTTCTCAAGGGGCGACATGATGTAGAGCAGGCCGAACACGAACACGAACGCTGCTGCCGCACGCCAACGGAGTAGAACCGCCGCACAGAGCAAGATCGGCAGGAGGATTCGCGAGTTCCACGTGAACATGTACTTCAGTAGCACGGGCGCCGAAAGGAGTTTCGCGCTGTTCTCCCGATCAAGAGCAAGTTGCCGAGGGTCGTCGACACCGACGACGAGGGACCAGATCGGCACTCTTGGCATTAACCACCAATGGAGCAGCGCTAGGCCGACCGCGACGGCAAGGAGACCGACGAACCAGTAACGCGTGACCAGGCCAGAGCCTCGTTCGTTCGTCTGGATCCCGAACGCCGCGTCGAAGCGCCCTCGTAAGCTAGCGAACGCGTCATGGTCTACGACGCGGTGGACACTGAAGAACATGAAGTTCGCGAGCGAGATCGCGAGGAAAAGGTTGTCACGTGGGAGACCCACGAACTCGGCGTGGAACGCACTAGAGAGGCCACGGAACACCGGCAGCATCGCCGGTATCGCGATCAGACCGAGCCAGCTCGCGGGCGCGAGAAGCGCGACGTCCATCGGCCGTCGCATTCGCACGAGCGTCGACGCGCCCAACACGACGGTCGTCAACCACAGGAGCGCCGCGACGACGTCAACGGTCATCTTGATTCCCGACAGCATCCATACGTTGACTGTTAGTCCGCGGTCTTGACCGACCGGTCCAGTGGTTCGGCGAGCACGAAACCGATCATCCAAGCTTGCTCGCGAAGACCAGGTATACGAAGTAGCACGCTATCGATGGCCTCGAGCGCGCTCAGAAGAGGGAGGAAGACCGGAGTCCGACGGAACGGAACGGCTGCGAGTGTCGCAAGATGGAAGAATTTGAACTCCACACGTTTGAAGTAAGTTTTGGCAAGTTCCAAGTCCTGCATTCGAATGATGTGCTGCGTCTCCCATGAGGTTCGTAGGTGGGGAGTCCGCATTCGGTAGGCGCGGATCAGCGCGTTGTGGCCGAGGGCCTCTAGGGAAACGACCGCACCGTTGGGCTTGAGAACGCGCGCTAACTCAGCGTAAGCACGACCAAGTTCCAGATGGTGAAGGACGCCCGAGACGCACGCGAGATCGAACGATTCGTCGGGAAAGGTCAGAGCCTCCGCATCCATGACAAGGAAATCTGTGTGCGCTGCGAGACCTTCGTGTTGTGCTTGCCGTTTGCAATTTTCGATCGATACGGGGGAGAGATCGATGCCGACCGCGGTGCCGCCATTGCGCGCCGCGATGAGGGAGTAGTAGCCATCGCCGCAGCAGTAATCGAGCACTCGCTTCCCGCGGCAACGAGCCGCGAGCCAGTCGGCGATAAATCGCCTGGACCCTCGGTCTATCGAGTAGAAGCGGCGGTTCGAGGTAAGCCGCTCGTACTCGCGCCGATCTTCGAGTAGCTCGGCACCGCGCAGGCGGTCGTGGAACTCGGCCTCTTCGCGCTTTCGCCGGTCAGCGTCTGGCGAATCTGCCGTCATGGCTCCCCTCGTTTGTCGTAAGCCCGCTACTCACCTCAGCGAGCGACGGGCCTCGATCACGGTCAGGATACCGAGAGCGTACAGGCCGAGAACGAAAGCAAACAACACACCGGTCGTACCAGCGGAGAGAACGACTGTGGGAAGACCGGCGACCGCGAAAACTCCGAATGCGATGGCTAGGTTACGTGCGTTTATCGCCGCGACGTAACGCGCATCCAAGATGCTCTTCAACAGAACGTACACGCCCCATGGGATCGCGCCGAGCATCACGATTCGAAGTACGTCAGCCCCGGGTGCGAAGTCTGGACCGAGGTATGCGACGAGCGCCGGCTCCGCGAGCAGCTCGACGAGAACCACGCCTATCAAGAGCAGAGGAACAACTACGCGAGCGAGTGCGGCGACGTGCGCGCGCAGTTCATTCGGCGAGGAACGTCCAAACAGGCCCGCGGCCAACGGAAGGAGCACGAAGCTTATTGGAGTGAGTCCCGATCCCACCATGCCGAGCGCCGAGATCGCAAGTGCGACGATTCCCGCCTCCTGCAAAGTACCAACGTGCGCGACCAAAATGGCAGGCAATGCGAAGAACAGGAGCTGCACGAAGTCCCCCGGGACCCGACGCAGCCCGTAGCCGAGTAGCTCGACGGATCGGGATCTGATCGCGAGAGACGACATCGGGACCGTCAGCAGCGAGAGCAGGGAGATGAGTATCCAGCCGACTCCTAGGGCAGCCAGCAGTTGTGGCAGTGACTCTCGCAGGGCCAGCACGACCGCAACAGGTAGGAAGGCATGATTCGCGAACATCAGAAGATTTGCCCTGCCGATCCGACCAAAACCGCGCATGCTGCTGTAGCTGACGACGTGGAGCGCGGCCCCAATCACCAGTACAGGCAGTGCTGCGGTGAGCTGACTAGACGGGCCCGGACCGAAGATAAGCTCCGTGAGTGGTTCCCGGAACACGATCAGCGCAGCACTCGTCACGCCGGCCGCGACCGCTGCTACCGAGAGTCCCGCTAGAACGTATGTCGCGGCGCTGCGCGCTCCTCGGGCGAGCGCGAGCGCCACGAAGCGCGCGATCGCGACATCCAGTCCAAGCACACCGAAGGGCAGAACCAAGGTCAGAGCGCGACGCGCGATCGCGTATTCGGCAAATCCCTCTGGCCCATAGGCGCGAGCGACGAGACGGTAGGCGAGCAGCGCGCTGATAACGACTAGGCTCTCAGCCATGAACGTCGTCGCGTAGTTGCGTCGCGACGCGACAGAGTCGACGACGCGATCGGCGAACGCGTCATCGGGAGGAGCGCCCGCGGTTTCCCTCATGGTGTCCTGGGCGTGAGCTCTTGGGCTCTCTTGTGGAGGAGCGCAAGGAATCGTTCCGTGAGCGTGTCTATGTCGTGATATCTGCGCAGATGCTGTCTGCCGCGCTCGCCCATCGTTCGACGCTCCTCGGGTGTCCTCGCGACGAGCTCCTCGACAGCATCTGCGATCGCGGCAGGATCGCTCGACGGCACCGAGATTCCTGCACCAGACTGCGCCACGGCATCGTACGAGGACCGGCCGAAGAAGACGATCGGTCGTGCTGAAGCCAGGTAGTCAGCGAGCTTGTTGAGACTAATGCCGTACTGGTACAGCGGCAGATCGCGGAGACCATAGATGAACGCGTCAGCATGACCCATCACCTCGGGCACGTTCGACTTCGCGACGGCAGCTGGAAACGTTACATTCGCGAGCCCTAGTGAGCGCGCGCGATTGATCATCGCCGCCTTCTCCGTGCCTTCTCCGATCAGCTCGAATCGGATGTCATTGCGTTGTCGCCGCTGGAGCTCGGCGGCGGTCATTAGGATGATGTCAACGCAGTTTGATTCCACGAACCCACCAAGAAACATCAAAGTGAACGGAACGGTAGGGGCGCCGTCGTATGGCTGAATGGCGTTGTATCGACGTGGGTCCGCCAGGTGAGGGATCCAGACGACCCGTTCACCGACGCCGGCAGCGCGCTCCACGTACGGCCCGGTGTCACGCCACAGCATGACGATCCACGAAGCTCGGCGGAATAGGAAACGCTCCAGCCAGCGCATCGCGCGCGCCGCAGCACTACCTTCGGCTATGCGACCGAACTCGATCAGGGTCTGCGGCCAGAGGTCGGTGACCTCGAAGACGAACCTCGCACCTCTCATGCGCGCGACCACCCAGCCCGCAAGCGCAGCGAGAGGATGGACGGAAACACCAACGACAACGTCAGGTCGAGGACCAAGGGACGCGCAAGCCAATACCGCCGTGGCGCTGAACGCCACCATGTTCAGGATCCGCCAAAGGTCATTCGCGCGATAGGGTGGCGTGCGCACCCACACGAAGCGCACGCCTTCGATCCACTCGGTGCCCCACAAGCGAAGGCCGACAATTGTCCGGAGCTCGCGATGGCGGTAGTGGCTGAAGTTCGACGAAAAGATCGTGACGGCATGTCCCCGCCGCACGACTGCTCTGCCGAGGTCGAATGAGCGCGTCGCGAGTCCGTCAGGCGGATCGGCGTAATGATTGACGATCCAAATGTTCAGCGGTGCAACGGGAGCACCCTTTATTGCGGAGCGCCGACTTTGGATGTCCTCTCCCTGCTCGGCGCCGCGGCGCCTCGGATCTCCCCGCGCGTGAGGTCCATGACTACAGGCGCAAGCCGGCCGATCGTTTGCAGATCGACGGACTCATGCCGCAATGCAATTACGGCTAGGTCGTAGTCTTCATCAGGAAGCGTTCTGTGGAGCGTGACACTGGTGGGCAGGTCCGCCTGGTTCACGATCGGGTCGCAGACTGCGGTCTCGTAACGCCCAGCGAGTCGGTCGATCAACTTGAGTGCGGCGGAGCCTCGCGTGTCGGGATAGTTCGCTTTGTAGGTGGCACCGATCACCAAGATCCGAGCCTTGGGTGTGTCCCCTTTGACAATCTCTTCGATCCAGCCGACCACGCGATCCGGCTGGGCGTCGTTCGAATGGATCGCCGCGCTGAGAATCGGCAAGTCCATGTCAAGCGTGCGCGCGGCCTCCAGCAGAAACAGTGGGACCACTGGGATACACATCCCGCCCGCGCCCGGTCCCGGGTAATGAGGCATGAATCCGAAGGGCTTGGAAGCCGCGGCCTGGATGATCTCGCCGGTCGAGACTCCTATGCGTTGACAGAGCGCCGCAAACTCATTTGCCAAGGCGATGTTGACCAGGCGGAACGCGTTCTCCAGGAGCTTGGAGGCCTCGGCGACCTCAAGCGAGCTCGTGCCCGACGCGCTCACGCCTACGCGGCCGTAGTAGGCAATCGCGGCGTCGCGCGCCTCATTGGTCGTGCCTCCAACGACACGCGGGATAGTGCCCAACGTCACCGGCCGGCCAGGATCAAACCGCTCCGGAGCATGGGCTAAGCGCGTCACCCCGATCCGGCTTGCGAGATCGCGGCTGAAGCCGATCGGGACGGTACTGGCCACGATCGTAAGTTGATCTGCTCGCCACTGACCTGCCTTGCGGACGTCGATGAAATCGTCGAACGCGCGAAGCGAGATGCCGCCGCCTGCGCTGGCTGTCGGAAGACAGAGGACGAGCACGTCGCACTCGTGGAGAGCATCTGCCGCGGTCGTTAGTGCAGGTGGATCTTTGACTCCGGAGTAGCTGCCGCTGAGCTCTTCGACGACGCTCGTGCTGAGGTCGTGGCCCACGGTGGCAAAGCCACCTACATGCCACAGCTCCAACTCTTGACGGCCAATCGTTCCGAGTCCGACAACGCCGACGCGAACCTGGCTCACTCCGATTGCCATCTCACTTGGAATTCTCGACGCTGGCGTTGCCCCACGCTAGTTTCGGATTCCCGCACGGATCTCCATTCGCAGCCGCTCTGCAGATGGTTCGTTCGGCCAGATAGCGAGCGCCAAGTCGAGCTCGGCAATGGCCTCGGACCGCTGTCCAGCCGCGGCGAGCGCGCGAGCGAGTTCGATTCTCAACGCCACCGACTGCCGGGTCTGTCCGAGTACGAGTAAGCCGTTACGCGCGATGGCGACAGCGTCATTCGGACGCCCAGAAGCCACCATGACCTGTGTCCCCGTGACATACAGCTGGTCATTGGTCGACTTTGGATCCAAGCTCAGTGCGCGATCTACGGACTGGACGGCTTGCGGAATGTCGTTTGTGAATTGCCGGACGACGGCTCGCGTCAGATGCGCTCGAGGGTTGTTCGGGTCAGTCTGAACCGCCTGATCACCAAGCTGAAGAGCTCTGGTTCGTGCTGAGGTCTCACCGGCATTGGCCAACACCAGCTGAACCCGAGCGAGGTCGCCGATGTAGCGCACGTCGTATGGGGCGAGTTTCATTGCGCGTTCGAATGCGAGGCCAGCGTCGCGCCATCGTTCCGCCGCCACATACGCCAGACCCAACACGTCCCAGTAGGCGGCACGCGATGCGTCCGCTCGTGTCGCCGCGAGGCCGGACTCGATCGCTCGCGACACGCTACCGATCAGCCGTTCGGTCTGCGACGTGTGGATGAGCCGTGACGCGATTGCCGGCGTTAGCGGGATGCTGGTCAAGAGAATCCCCGCCGCGACGCATGACCCTGCGGCGAGCGTCCGCGGATCCAAGCGTCCGCTCCTGGTCCGGTGTCTCGTACTCCGTGTATCCGACCTGCGCGGCGACGGATCGATCCCCGACGATTTCTCGGCCGTCGACAGAGCGATCATTCCCAGAGCCGACCATAGGAGCCACTCTGTCCCTAGGTCGTTCACAGTCGTAAGACCGGTCCCCAGGAAGCTCGCAAGCATCGCGCCGGCGGCGACCGCAAACGTGTGGAGGCCGCGTCGCAGAGTCAGAACGAGGGCGAGCGTCACGATCCCCAGAAAGGTCGTTAAGCCGAAGATCCCCGTACCCGTCGCGAGGTGAATTAGCCAGCTGTGCTCGCTGGTCGCAAGGCTCTGTTGTATTTGAGGATGCGCCCGCTCGGGCCGGTAACGCGGCACTCCGGCAGCGAAGTTGTCCGGGCCGTAACCGAGAAGTGGTCGCTCGCGAAACATAGAGAGGCCGATCTGGAATAACGCCGACCTGTCAGCTCCTGAGGGCTCCAAGCGAGCGAGGAGGTCTTGGTCGCTGTCGGCCTGGAGACGTTCGATCGTGCCGGCCAGGCGCGCGCTGATGAAGCTCGGAACAAAGACCAACGTGAGCCCGGCCGTAACCAAAGACGCTCCGAGTAAGACTGCCCAGATGACGCGCAGGCGTGAACGGCCGCGCCAGATGCAGACGAAGAGAAAGATGCTGCCGCTCACGACCCCGATCAATTCCGAGCGCGTACCGGTCGCGAGCGCGCCAACAAGCAGCACACCGGAGTACAACATCAATGCGCTTCGGGTCACGCGATTGAGGCCGTCGACGAGAAGAGACAGCGCGAAGACGCCCAGCCCCAGTGTGGCCAAGTACTGGGCCAGGCTTGTTGACTGCCCGATCGTCGAAAACGGCCGCTCAGTGCTGTCGATATTCCACTGGAACGGGTCTCCGCCGGCCAGCTGAAGGGCCTCGTAGCCGAGAACCAGCACCGATGCGCCCAGTGCGCAGCCGACCAGCGTGATGACATCTCTCCGGGTCCGTACCAGCAGGACGATCGCGAAATAGAGCAGGACCAGATCTGCGATCGTCCCAAGACCGAGCATTCGCTGATGGGATCCGTAGAGCGCGAGCACAGGGTCCGCCGCGAAGACCGTCGCCAGCGCGTTCGCCGCGAGGAATGCCAGAACGGGCACGTGCAGCCACGACCAGACGAAGAACGCGGGCCCTTGCCGGATGAGAAGACCGGCTAGAACGCCGGCCAGCGCGTACGCGAGAGCGTGACTCAGCAGCGCCTTTGTCACGCTGAACGGCAAGTCGAAGGCCTGGTCGAAGCCGAGGGGAACTAAGGCGATCTTGGCTCCAAGCAATGCCACACCGAAGAGCCGCAATTTCGAGCCGTGGAGGCCGGCCTGCGAGTCATCCGAGGACGTACTGCCCGAACTCTTCTTTGTCTCGCGTGCCTTCATGCCAAGCAGCCTAGCCGGAGGATCGGTTGCGCCAACACGCCACAGCCTCTCGCCGGTCGAGACGCACCCATGAAGCACTACCAAGGTCGTCACGTGGTGTCAGCTGGTTAACGCGAGTCCTCCGAAGCTGTCGAGCGATGACCTGGCCTGATGCCTCGGCCGGCGATGCCCCACCTCCACGTCAAAGCTCACGCCTGGCATACAAAAAGGGACCGGGGCCCTCGTGGGCCCCGGTCCGGATCGCTACGCGTTCGCTTGCTGACTACTCGAAGTCGACGAGGCGGTCAGCTGAGCCAAGGACGTTCGGCGGGTTGCCGGCGACGTCCGTGACCAGCGTCAGCGCTGTGATGTTGAACGGGATCTGCATGCCGGGTGTCGTACCGGCGGAATTCGCGAGGGTGCCGTTCAGCGTCACGGTCATTGTCGTGACGGCCGTGTTCCAACCGCAGGTTGCCTGGTTCGCACCAGCAACCGCGCTGCATTGGATCGTGGCAGTCGTTCCGTCCTGGTCCTGGATGGAGATCGTGCCGTTCGTGGCGCCGTTCATCTTCTCACTGAAGGTCACGCTGAACGAGTCACCAGATTCCACGAAGTCCGAGCTGGGACCAGCGTTGAAGACCATACGTGCGTCGATCATTGTCGGTGGCGAGAAGTCGCCCGCGCCTGTCGTGAATGTCACGGAGGCCGGGAAGGTCAGGTTGTTTCCGACAATGTCCTTGATGTCACCAGCCGCACCGTTGAGGGTCACCGTGAAGGTGGTGTCGGCCGGGAGGTTCTTGCTCAAAGCGACGGTGAACGATGACTTCGCCGTCGTTGGCGTAGCGGGGCACGGAGTCGAGCCGTAGGCCGTAGCCGTTGGGTCGACGGTCGCGCTGTTGTTGTCGTCGAGAATGACCTTAGCGGGAGAACCGCCAGCCGGGGTCACGCCCCAGCCGCCCGC
>Ga0114129_10002681_pt1 | contig 24774 bp, 20 predicted proteins | sample RhiMetdeltSRZDD1_FD_80071 | JGI IMG/M metagenome (GOLD analysis project Ga0114129, IMG submission 80071) | Populus rhizosphere microbial communities from Tennessee, USA - Rhizosphere MetaG P. deltoides SRZDD1 (version 2) (version 2) | ecosystem: Host-associated > Plants > Roots > Rhizosphere >...
GAAGTAGGAATGTGAGGCACCCGCTGCGACGATCAGGTAATCGAATGCGATCGTGTCGCCGTCGATCGTAACGCGCTGCGATTCGAGATCGATCGCACGCACGTCTGCAAGCAGCACACGAACGTTCTTCTGACGCCGCAAGACCCATCGAATGGGCGACGCGATGTCGCCCGGCGACAGCGACGCCGTCGCGACCTGATACAACAACGGCTGGAAGAGGTGATAGTTGTGTCGATCGAGGAGCGTCACGCGCACCGGCGCGCCGGCAAGCGCGCGTGCGGCCTCGAGCCCGCCGAATCCTCCGCCGATGATCACGACGTGTGGCCTGCTGCCTGGCACGGAGAAATGCTATCGTACGGTCATGGCGGAGCCCATTCTCGGCGGGCCAGCGACCGTGGTTGAGACCGCGTGTCCGCTCGACTGCCCTGACGCGTGCAGTCTTGCGGTTACGGTGCAGCACGGCAAGGTGATCACGATTGACGGGTCGCACAAGAACCCCGTGACCGACGGCTACATCTGCGCGAAGGTGAGGAAGTTCGGTGAGCGCGTATACGGACCAGATCGTCTCTTGCATCCGGCGGTGCGCACCGGGCGCAAAGGCGATGGCCGCTTCAAGCGCGCGTCATGGGACGAGGCGCTCAATCTCGTCGTCGAGCGCATGCAGCGCGCGAAGGCCGACGCAGGCGCCGAATCGATTCTGCCCTATTCCTACGGCGGCTCGAATGGCCTGCTCACGCAGGACAACCTCGATGCGCAATTGTGGCGGCGGTTTGGCACGTCGAGGCTGGCCCGGACCGTTTGTGCCGCGCCGACGGGCGCCGCCAACATGGCGCTCTACGGCAAAATGCCGTCGGTCACGTATCAGGATTATCCCGATGCGCGGCTGATCATCCTCTGGGGAGTGAATCCGTCGGCCTCCGGGATCCACCTCGTGCCTTACGTGCGCCAGGCGCAGAAGCAGGGCGCAAAGCTCGTCGTCATCGACCCAAGGACGACGCCACTGGCAAAGTCCGCGGACGTCCACCTGGCCGTCAAAAGTGGCACCGATGTCGCCGTCGCGCTGGCGATACACCGGTATCTGTTCACCAACGGCCACGCGGACACGGCATTCCTCGACAAGCACACGACCGGTGCGGACGCACTGCGCGAGCGCGCCGAGCCGTGGACCATCGAGCAGGCCGCCGACGTCGCGGGCGTCGAGGCATCGGCGCTGGCGCGTGTGGCCGAGCTGTACGCGCAGAGCTCTCCGGCGCTCGTTCGGTGCGGGTGGGGCCTGGAGCGCAATCGCAACGGCGGCAACGCGGCCATGGCCGTACTGGCGCTTCCCGCAGTCGCCGGGAAGTTCGGCGTGCGCGGCGGCGGCTATTCCATGAGCAATTCCGCGTCGTGGAACATCGACCGAACGTGGATCGGCACTCCCGAGCCGGACACGCGCATCGTAAACATGAACCATCTCGGCCGGGCGCTTCTCGAGTACGAGGATCCGCCGGTCAACGTGCTCTTCGTCTACAACTGCAATCCGGCGGCGACGGTGCCGGACCAGCGCCGCATCATCCGCGGCCTCGAGCGAGAGGATCTGTTCACGGTCGTCTTCGAGCAGGTGATGACCGACACGGCAGTGTATGCGGACGTGCTGCTGCCGGCCACGACGTTCCTCGAAGGCTACGATTTCGCGAAGGCGTACGGACCAATCAACCTCGATCTCGGAAAAGCCGTGGTCGATGCCGTCGGCGAAGCGCGCTCGAACGCCGACGTCTTCGGCGAATTGTGCGCGCGACTCGGTGTGCTATCGCCGAACGAACCCACAGGCGAACTGGACTTGATGCTCGAGGTGCTGAATCGACTGCCGGAAGAGATTGGCGAGCCGTTGCGCGCGGGCGACCTCCCGACGCCCCCATTCGGATCCGCGCCCGTGCAGTTCGTCGACGTATTCCCGAATACGTCCGATCGGAAGGTGCACCTCTTCCCGGCTGCGCTGGAAGCGGAAGCGCCGATGGGCCTCTACCGGTTCCAGCCCGATCCCGCGAGCGAGCGCTATCCGCTCGCCCTGATTTCGCCGGCGAGCGATCGCACCATCAGCTCAACGCTCGGCGAGCTGCCGAGAAGAGACGTGAAGCTCATGATGCACCCGACGGACGCCGCTGCACGCGGCCTTGCCGACGATGACGCCGTGCGCGTGTTCAACGAGCTGGGCGAGGTGCATTGCATCCTCGACATCGATGCGGCCATCCGACCCGGGACAGTGAGCCTTCCAAAGGGACTATGGCGGCGGAGCCTGCGAAGCCACACGACCGGAACTGCCCTCGTGCCCGATACGCTGACGGATCTCGGGGGAGGTGCATGCTTCAACGACGCAAGGGTACAGGTCGCTTCGCTCCCGACAGCGTGATCCCCGAAGTTGAATTGGTGAATTCGAGAATTGGTGAATTCAAATCTCCAATTCCCCAATTCGCCAATTCACCAATTGCTAGTAACTGAAAAAGAAGAGCAGATCGACGCCGCTGCCCTGCATCCGTTGAAACAGCTGTTGCTGCGTCGTCGAGCCTTGAACAAGGTTCGTCTGCAGGCGGAGCCACTTGTTCAGCTCGTACTCCACGATGAAGTTCGTCTGGCTCTGATCTCCGACGCTCTGCTGCACCTTGACGTAGAGATTCTGCCCGACCTGTTGACCGACGGTGACCTGCGGGCCGACGCCTGATTCCGGCGCCAGGTTGATCTCGAAGGTGTCCACGCCCAGCGCTTCGCCGATTGACTGCGCGAGCTGCCCGGCGAGCGCGCCTCCTGCCATCGACTGCGCTCGTTGGAGCAGCGAAATCTGCTGCCCCTCGCCGAGCTGATTGATCGGCTGGTTGAACACGATGAGCGACAGGATGTCCGCCTCTTCCAGCGGCGGCGTGCTGGCGAGGACGATCTCCGGCTGCCTGACGGTGCCGCGGACATTGACGCGCGCCTCGACCGCCGAGATGACGCGCCGCGCGCGGATATCGAGCACCGGATCCATCTCGGTCAGCGGCTCACCGGTGAAGCGGACCGTGCCGTCGCGGAGGATGTCGAATCGGCGTCCCTGGAAATCGTAAGTTCCGCGGACGGTGTTCACGACGCCAACCAGCGCGATCGGCGATCCCGGTTCCTTCGTCGCGCGCACATCGCCGCCAAGCGTGACATTCACGGCGCCGAGGCCGATGGGTGCGTCCGCCGTCTGCAGGCTGCTGGCCTTTACGACGAGGTCGTCAGGCGCCGTCACGTGCACATCCATCTTCAACGCGTCGAACGGAGACGGCACGGCCGGCTCTCCCTTGGCCTCCTCCCGCTTCGTCAAGTACTCGGTCTGGGTCGTCGAGTACGCGGAGTCGCTCGTCCGAGCGATGATCTCGTCCAGGTTGAGCGAGCCGGTCCCGACGCCGAGCTCCCCTTCCACGCGCGGCGACCGCAGCTCGCCGCCCAACTGAACGTCGCCGTTGACCCGCACGTTCCCCATCTTGTTGTCGATCACCTTGAAATCGCGGGCGGTGACGTTGAGCAGCAGGGCGCCGAGCTCCCTCTCGTGAACAGCGAGATCGCCGGTGATGGAGAGCGCGCTCTGGTGGTTGTCGAGGACCGAGATGTTGTCGATGTGAACCTTATCCGGCTGGAGATCGATCCGGCCTTGCAGATTGGTGTAGCTGACGCCGGTCTCCGGGACGGTAAAGGAGGCGTTGGCGACGGAGACGGTCCCGGCCGGATGCGGGTCGGCGGCCGAGCCGGTGATGTCGACGTTCGCCTGCAACGTGCCTTTGACGTTGGTCACAGCGTTCGTGAATCCCTGCACGAGACCGAGGTCGATCGCTGTGCTTTCAACGTGAAGGTCGATGCGATCCTCCGGCGCGGCTTCAACACCGTGCGCTGCGGAGCGATCCTCTGCCGATGTCGCGGAAACAACCGCGATTGGAACGTAGCCTTTCGCCGTGAGGTACGTTGTCGCGTTTTGCTGCAGCCTGGCGTCGAGGGTGATCCCCTTGCCGACGTAGTCCACCGTGCCGTTGAACGACTCGTAATGGAAATCGCGGAAGCCGCCCTGACTCACCTGGAAGTCAGCCTTCCCTCGCGGCGCATCCTTCGTGCCGCTGAGGCTCCCATTCGCACTCAAACGACCCGAGAGCTGCGGCGGACGAAGGAGCAACGCGTCGATGGTTGCGACGTCCACGTTCTTCACAGTCAGCTGCATCGCGTCGCCGGGACGGCCGAACGTGCCCTCCGCTTTGATCTGCTGATTGCCGTTGACGAGCTCGAGATCCTTGACCTCGATCGCATCGGGGAAATACCGCACGGCGGCTTCGCTGTTCGGTGCCATTTGCCAGCGCACGCCCTGCGATGTGAGCCCAAGACTCTTGAGATGAATCTCGCGGTGATCGGGGTGAAGAAGGAGCGAGCCGATCGCCGCCAGCGAACGCTGTGGCTGTTTCCCCGTGGCATCGAACTCGACTTGCTTCTGGTGATACGTCGTCTTCGCGTCGAGCTCGTTGATGTTCTGACCGGAGACCGTGACGAACGTCGCGTGAGTGTTCGCCGTGACGTCTGCGTCGGCCACCGTCAACTCTGGAATCGTCGCGGTGAAGTCCGACGAGATCGTGAGCGCGCCGTTCTCGCCGTATTTGACGCCGTCGCCGGTGAGGTTGCCCGTCGCCCGGAGCTGTCGCCTGTTGCCTGTCACGGTCGCGTCGACTTTACCGATACCGGCCAGCGGCTGATCCACGAGCTTGCCGACCTGCTCGAGGCTCGGCGTGTCGGCATGCACCTTCAGATTCGACCGCCCCTCCTCATTCAGCGCGAGCGTACCGCTCGACTGCACATTGATATCCCGACCGACGATGTCGAGCGCCCGGATGTCAGCCGTCGAATTGTGATAGCTGCCATCCACATTCGCGCGCGTGATGGCCAGGCTGCCGATGCTGGATGGCGTCACAGTCGCCTTGACGTCCCCCTGGACGCTGTCGGCTGTGACGCCTGTCGAGATATCGGCCAATGTCGCGTCGACGTCGATTGTCCCTGCGACGTCGCCCTTCAATTCAGGCTTCCCGCTGGCAACGGCGGGATCGAGATCGTTGAAGCTTCCGTTCGCTTTGACATGCGCGGTGTCGCGCGCGAGGGACAGATCGAAATTCAGCTCAGGGAAACGTCCGCCCACGACTGACGTGTCCATGAGCGTACCGCTCGCCGTCAGATCCATCTCCTTTGGCGTCGTTCCACGGCCGGTCGCCACGATGTGTCCGTTGATGGAGCTCCGGTAACGGTCGTTGGCCAGCGCAGCGATTCTGAATTCAGTCCCAAGTCGCTGCAGATCGAGATCTGACACCGTCGCATCGGTCTTGTACGCGATGTCCCTGCCATTCACCGCCACAGATGCCGTGCCGCCCGCGGCGATCTTCGCTCCGGCCACGGCCGACGGCTCGAACCGGAGATCCGCGACCGTCTTCGACAGCGTCCGATTCGAGCCGGACGAGACGGATCCCGACACGTGATAGGCGGCGTTGATGTTGGAGCTTGCTGGCGGAGCACCCGCCTGGCGCGGCAGATGCCGCAGGTCGACACGCCGCGCGACGCCATGGATGTCGTAGCCGAGCGGCCCGTTGCCTTCCGGCAACGTGACGTTCCCGGCCACCGTCGCCGCAGCACCATACGCCGAAGCGCTTCCATCGAGCGCGACGCGCCGGGCATCGATGCGCGCCTTCGCGTGAATCCGCTCAGCCACATAGCCGGCTGCGACCGTGCGTGGCGAGTCGATCGACGCCGTCCCGTGCAGCGCATCGACGTTCGACAGCGATCGGCCGTGTAGATCGAAGCGCGCGTTGGCCGTAATGTCACTCTTCTGCCGAGGGTTGTTCAGAATCGGCGACAGGTCGAGGTGCTTCACCGAGACCTCGCCTCGCGCGAATCGGTCATGGCCCCCGTTGTCGCCTCCGGTCGTTTCCCCGGCGATACTCGCCGTGACCGTACCGCTCATCTGACCAGCCGACGACTGCACGTTCACCTCAACCTTGAGCGCGTCGAGCGGACCAGCGGCCTTCACGTTGAACGCCGGCTGGACTTTGACACCCGATAGTGCCGGCACGAGTCCGGCGATCTCGGGCAACGACAGCTTGTCTGACGAAATCTCCAGGTTGAGAATCGGGGTCGACAGGTACTGCTGAACCGCTCCGTCCACCGACACGGAGCTCTCGGCCGTCCGCAACGCCAGCTTCTCGACGAACACCGTGTCGTCCCTCACGGCGATGCCGCCAGACAGCGCGTTGACTGCGAGAGCCGGTTCGGAGCCGCGGAACGACACGTGGCTGATCTCGATCGAGTACCGAACCGGCTCGTACTTGAACGACAGCTTGGCGTCCAGATGATCGAAGCGCTTCGGCACCTCCACACCCGACGTTCCGACGGGCGATTCGACGACGATGGAGCCGTTGGCGATGCCGATAGCGTCGACGGTGATGGGATAGGCCGGACCCCTGCGGTCCGCTTCGGATTCCTGTTTCTTCACGAGGCGGCTCAACGACCAGGTGTCGCCTTCGCGGCGCAGATAAATCACCGGCTGGTCGAGGCGAATGGCGTCGACCGACAATCCCTTCGAGATCAGCTGGAACACGCTGTAGTCGAGGCCAAGGTCTTTGACCGCGACCACCTGACTGCCGTCCATCGACACCCCGATGTTCTCCATCTCGATGCCGAACAACAGATTGCCGCCGAGCCGCTCAATCGACAACGTGCCGTTCAGATACAGGTTCGCTTGCCGCACGATGTAGCCGCGCAGCCAGTTCTTGAACCACGCTGTCTGCGACACGATGATCGCAGCCGCAGCCGCACCGATCACGAGCGTGAGAACGATCACCAGGACGTGCGTGAGGCGTTTGACGATCCGCATCTAGAATGCTTGACCGATTGAAAAGTGGAGTCGAAAGCGACGCTTCTGCGGACTGCCGTTGACCAGCAGCTCCGGAACCGGATTCAGCTGGTAGCCGATATCGAAACGAATCGGGCCGATCGGCGTCTGATAGCGCAGCCCCGGACCCACGGCATACCGGAGGTCGCTGAGCTTGAACACGAATGAATCGGCCCAGACGTTACCGGCGTCGAAAAAAAGAACGCCGCCAAAGTTGCCGCGCAGCATGGCACGCAGCTCCTCGCTGATCGCAAGCATGCTGTTCCCGCCAATCGGCAGGCCGGACCCGCTGAGCGGGCTCACTTCGTAGCGCCCCCACCCTCGAATGCTGGTGGCCCCGCCCAGGAAGTACTTCTTCGCGAACGGCACATTCTTCGGATTCTGCGCGACGGGGCGGATGTTGCCCAACTGCAGACGGCTCGCGAACACGACACGCTCGCCGAGCGGCAGGTAGTGACGGCCGTCGAACGAAAGGGCGGAGTAATTGAATGTGCCGGGCAGCAGTCGTCCGGCTTGCTCGGCGTGAAAGGCGACCTGGTAGCCGCGATGCGCGTTCAGCAGGTTGTCTGCCGTTGAGTGCTGTATGTCGAAACCGAGCGCATTCAACCTGCCGCTCTGCTCGCGGGTCGTTGGATCGAGCCCGAGCGCGATCAACTCGTCCCTCAGCGTCAGGTCGTTGAGCACTTCGTTGGCGATGCTGCTGCTGTCGTGCTCGCTGGTCAGCGACACCGCCCACGATGCGCGTTGGCTGGTGCGGTGGGTCAGCGTCGCCTTACCGCCGACCACGACCGACCGGTAGGCGGGCGTGAACGTGTACCAGTCCTGCGCCTCGCCGCTGAGGGAATAGTGTGGCGCGAAGAAATACGGCTGGTTGAAATCGAGACGCACGCCGCGATCGAGTCCCGACCATCGCACGTGGGCACCGGCGGATCGGGCGCCGCCCAGGAAATTCAGGTGATGGTACTCGGCGTCGACACGTCCCTTCTCTTCCGTGCCGTACCCGACGCCGAAATTCATCCGTTGATGCTTCCCTTCGGCCACCGTGACTCGAATCGGTACGTCGGTCGGCTGCTGTTCCGGATTGAGGACCTCGACGTTCACGAACTGAAACAGCTCCATGCCGTACAGCCGCCGCTGCGAGTCCTGGGCGATGCTGCGCCGATACAGATCGCCGGGCTTGAACGTCAGCTGCCGTTCGATCACACGATCGCTCACCGTCTTGTTGCCGGAGATCTCGACGCGGCCGAAGTGTGCTTCTTTTCCGGGCTCGGCGGTGAACGTCAGCGTTGCCTGCTTCCCGTCGGCTTCGCCGTTTTCATCGGTTGAGACCTTCGCGTACGGAAAGCCGTGATCCTTCAGCTCGTTGGCGGCCATCTCGTGAGTCGTCACCACGAGCTGTCGATCGCGAGGCGCACCCACCTTGAGAGGAATGTTTTTCTTGAGCTCGGCCAAATGCGCGGGGGGAACCACGTCGAACCCGACGAAGTCGATCGCAGCCACCCTTACAGGTTCGCCTTCGGAGACCGTGACCGTCAGGTCCACCTCATCCTGCTTGTCGTTGAGCTTGACGTCGAAGCCGGTGACGCGCGCGTCCGGGTATCCGCGATCGGCATAGAACGCCTGCACGCGCTTCAGGTCGGCATCGAAGCGCGATCGATCGAAGTAGTACTTGCGGCCCCAGGGAATGATGGAACTCTGCTTGGTGGCGAGCGCGTTCTTCAGGCGTCCTTCGTCCACAGCCTTGACGCCGACGAAGGACAGGCGATGAACCTTGATCGTCCCTTCTTCCTTACAACCCGCGGAAAATACGGCAGTAAACAGCGCGAGAGAGAGGAAGCGAGCCCGCATGGCTGGCAAAGCGGAACCATAATTCGTACCAAGGCGCAGGATGGGCTTCAGCCGTTCCTGCCTTGTTATTCGCGAGTGATTGTCGTGGGTCGGACCGATGTGACGGCGAGGACGATGCCGAGGCCGATGACGATGAGAGCTGAAATGAGGATCCAGATGCCGGAGATGCGCTGAAGGACGCCGGCCTGCCACAAGGCGAGGCCGGCCCCAACCACGAGAACGAAGTAGCCAATCAGGTAGAGGTGAATAAAGCGCATTACAGTCGGGCCCAGGGTCTCGGGGCTAGGAGCGGCGAGCCCCTAGTCCCGAGTCCCTGAACCTATCTCAGATTGACCACCAACGCCGCACGCCGATTGAGGCGCCGCGTTTCTTCGCGCGCGTTGTCGTACTTCGGCCGCTCCTCGCCGTAGCTGACGGTCCGCATGCGATCTTCAGTGATCCCGCGGCTGACGAGGTAGTCCTTCACGGCCGTCGCGCGCCTGTTGCCGAGCGCGAGGTTGTATTCAGCCGTGCCGATGTTGCAGGTGTGTCCCTCGATCTCGATACGCAGCGTCGGCGACTCGCGCATCGCGCTGACAGCCTCGTCCAGAATGCGCGTCGCTTCCGGTCGCAGCGTGTAGCGGTCGAAGTCGAAGTAGACATCCTCGAACGTGTACTGCCTGACCGGTGGCCTGGTTACCTGGATGTTCACCGTGTCGGATGCGGTCTTGTTGTCGGTCGGACAGGTCACCGTCACAGTAACCGGCACGGTACCTTCTGTGTTCGGAGCGGTCCAGAGAGTCTGTCGCTCCGAAGGCTGCGCGAGCGTGCCGCTCGGCGCCGTCCACCGATACGTGACCGAACAACCGATCGAATCCTGAACCGTCGCCGTGACCGTCGAGCTCTTGCCGACTTCGACCGAGCACGGATTGCACTGCGCTCTGACGGACAGATCGTGCACGGGCGCAGGAGCTGGTGGCGGCGGTTCTGGTGCCGGCGGCGGTGGCGGCGGCACGTACACCCGGACGCCCGGGTGATAACCGATTCGGAACTGCCAGTCGTAGTAGTCGCCCAAAGTATCGGTCGTATCCGTGAAACGCGCATCGCGGGCGCGCGTGGGTACGTTCCAGCTCACACCGGCACCGGCGAAGAACCCGTTCTTGGCCTGGAACGTAATCCCTGCCGTCGCGCGAGTGATGTTTTCCGTCGCCGAGAGGGCCGGTGCCACGGATCCGTCCGTGCCGCGAATCGTCGTGCCGCTCAATATCGAGACCGTGTCGGCGGAGGGAATGGAACCGTTCACCTCGCCGACGACGCGGAGAAAGTTGCGCGAAGGAAAGGTCACACCGGCGCCCCAGTGGAACGCGCCGTTCGGCGCGTCGAACCCGTCGGCCTTGCCTCGGAACTCGTATCCGCCAAAGCCCGCCACTTCGACGAGCTTCGCTGCTTCCTTGCTCACGATGAGATCGACTGACCCGTCGAGTTTGCCGGTGCCGTTCCCGATGTCATCCTTCGCGGTCGGCAGCTTGAGCATGGCGCGGAGGGCCACGGCAGCCGGTTTCTGGTCGGCCTCCGACAGGAAGTTAATCTTGCCGCCGATGTAGAAGTCGCCGATGTTGTCGCCCGTCCAGTGCTGGTTGACACGCGGATAGCGATCGATGACGCCGCCAAAGTTCATATCGGAGTTGAACAGAGGGTAGGTGTCGCGATCGATGCGGGTGTCGAAAAGGAAGGCGCCGAAGATCTCCGCCCGGTTCTTGATCCCTACAGCGAACGTGCCGTTGAAGTCGGCGACGTTGGTGTAGCCCTGAATCCAGTTCGTGCCGCGGCGGTATGCGCTAACCGACCATTTACCGTGCGGAAGCACCTCGGCGGTCGGCACATACCACAGTCCAGTGTCGCCGAAGAACGTCGTCGTCGCCGGTCGGGTTTCCTGCGCCGTGGCTGTGGACGAGGACGGTGTTTGGGTAGTGGTTGTACTCTGTCCCGTGGATGTCCCTGAAGATCCGGACTGCGCCCTCGCGCTCGCCGCCACGGCGAGCGCCAGTACACAGACCACGGCTACGCGTCTTGCCATTGTTGGTCGCCTCCAAAGCGTTCGCTTGCTCGCGTCGGTTAGTCGACACGGTCGGCCGCCAGACGATCGCCGGAGTTGGCGTCGTCGTTAGCCGGCATCGCCGCTACACCAGCGGGATCGCCGGTCGGTATGATAAGACGTCCTCGACCTCCGCGGCTAACCTGACCGCCCTTGCGACCGGCGTTGCGCGCCTCGTCGGCGGTCCATTCGTGGGCAGTACCTTTCTCGTGCGCCGCGCGACCTCCCTTGCTGGCGATTTCGCGCTGCTTCTCCGCCGACATCGACGCAAATCCCCGTCTTTCCTTGCGTTCTGTTGTCACCGCACAACCTCCGTCCGTGAATCTGAAATGGGCCGACGCTTCACGGACGGAATCGTTATCAAACTCTGTGCCACGACCGGCAGCGATTCTCTGCCGTAAGTGCCTGGTTTTTAGAGGGTTACTCACACGGACTTGTGTACCGCCATTCCTGCATTGCAGCGGATTGCTACAGTAGGGCTGGCGGGCAGTAGCGAATGACTGCGCGGCTGAGGTAGGTCAGGAAGCCGACCGGACTGCCTTGAAATAGTCGCAGGCGGCGCAACTTCGGACATCGAACTGGTACCCAACAACCGGAAACCACATCGGGTGGGCACAGAACAGCAGCTGGCCGTCCTCGATCGTGGTATGGAATCCGATGTCGATGGGAAGGTCGCGGGTTCGCCGGCTGTACCAACAGGCGCGATGGCGCCCTTCAGGACTGTCGGAGGCTGGCGCGTTCACTTCGCTTGCTGGGGGACGTATCCGGGCGGCAGCGCGGCGCCCTCGCCGAAGAAGAAATCTTCCATGTGCTTGGCCACCAGATCCTGTGCCTCCTTCTGCCAGGGCATCAGGCGGTACTCGTTCAGGATCATCTTCATCCGCTCTTCCCAGAGCTTCCACGCGTCCTTGGACACGTTCTCGTAGATCCGCTGACCCAGTTCGCCGGGCCACGGAGGGGAGTCGAGCCCGGGCAGCTCCTTCTGGAACTTCGCACACATGACCTTGCGGCCGCTCATGTTCGTGGACGGCGCCGGAGCGTGCGTGGGTCCGCAGGAATCAGCCATGTTGAAGATTGTAGTGTATTTGCGAGGCGTCTAGGACCGGGAATTCCGGGTCGATGGCGAAGGCCAGTCGGCGATGAGCCGCACGAAGCGCCTCGTCGACGGCCGCGGGGTGCTCAGCGCGGGCGAAAATGAATCCGAGATAGCTGGCACCTTCGGGAAGCGGCACGAGCCGTTGATCCATCTTCGCCGTGACCTCTACGTCAACGATATGGGGCACCTGTTGCGCGGCATCCACACCGTCGACGCCGCGGAGCACTCCACGGCGCGGGATAGGAATCATCATCACACCGGACGCCGCTGTCTCGCGTTGGTAATGCGCCGGGTCTTCGCCCAGCGCATGACGGAGAAGGAGCTCCTCGAGGGAAATTGCGGATGGCGGAAGGCGGATGGCGGATTGGAGGCGTAGCGCGCGCGCGCACAAGCCGCCGATCGGTCTTGCCGCGACCTCGAGGATGAAGACGCCTTCAGAGCTCACGCGACATTCGGCATGAATCGGGCCGTGGTGCAGACCTATCGCCTCGGCGGCGAGCGCCACGGTCGTCTCGATGTCGCGTTGAATGGTTTCCGATGCCAATGACGGCGTGATGTAGATCGTCTCCTCGAAGAATGGGCCGTCGAGCGGATCGGGCTTGTCGAACATGGCCAGGACATGGCAGCGCCCGTGATGCATCAGGGCTTCGACGGCGTATTCCCGTCCTGGAATGAACCCTTCGAGCAGGGCCGTCTCGTGTGCCTCGTTGCGTTCGGCGCGCACGTCGGGCGATCGGACGATCGCGCGCAGCCGATCGAGCGCGACCGTCAGCGACTCCGGATCGTCGACCCGCATGACGCCTCGGCTCCCGGAAAGCGAGACCGCTTTCAGGACATACGGGCCGCGCCAGGGACTGGGGATTAGAGACTCGGGATTGGTGTTGATCGGAAACGACACGAACCACGGAACGGCCAGGCCGGCTTCGCGCAGCCGCTCGCGTGTCCGCTGTTTGTGGCGAGCGATCGCGGCGGCCTCGCGTGGGTGAAATGGCAACCCAAGCGCCTCGGCGACGCGGGCGGCGATGACGGTCGGCCGATCGCCAACCACGACCACACCGTCGATGGGGCGCCGGCGCGCGCTATCGAGGACCGCCGCCACCGACTCGTCTTCGTCATAGAACCGGATCGGAATCGCACCGTCCTGCCAGGGATCCTCGATCAGATGACACCGATCTGTGGCGAAAACGAGATTGACACCCAGGCGGGCCGCGGCATCTCCAAACGCGCGCGTTTGATACCCCGTCGTCGTCGCCAGAATGAGGACATCGTTCATGGTCTAAATCAGAGCCAACTGCTCTGAATTGGGCTCCGCTCAACAGTACCAAGGCTCGTCCAGGTACGGGACGGTCGCGCGCGCGCGTGCCGGTCGCGTGTCGCTGGGCAGAGGCGGCAGACCGGCGCGACGGTGAGCCAGCGCGGATATCTCGGCGAACAATGCGCCCCTGTCGGTGGTCAGGCGCGTGCCGACGAGCGCCGTCACCGCGTGATGCAGCGCATCGACCCGCGGATCCGGATGCACCCAGCGGTAGGTGAGCGTGGCGGGATCGAACCGAGTGATGTGCGCGCGCATCTGGTTCAGCTCGAGCAGCCGCGAGCCTTCAGGCACCAGCAGGCGGATCGCCAGTTGGATCGGCGCGACGTGGTCCACCAGATCCAGGCGCGCGATCGTCTCGAGCAAGTCGCAGTAGGACTTCAACGTCAGCCACGGATGGAACGCGACGAATGTCGGCGTGAGAGTGACTCCTGCGCCACGGCACAACGCCACTGCGGTGAAAAAGTCCTCGCGCGTGTGACCCTTGTCGAGCAGCGCGAGCACTTCGTCGTCCAACGACTCCACGGCGCTGACGATGAAGACGCAGCCGGTGGTGGCCAGACGCGGCAACAGATGCCGATGCTGCAGGAGATGCTCGACTTTGATCGTCGCGTCGTAGGTCACCTCGGGATGGGCATCGTGCAGTGCCTCCACTATCCGCATCGCGTGAGTCGGACCGTTGAAGAAGTCCGGATCGCCGAAGGTGATGTGGCGAGCCCCCGCAGCCACTTGCGCCGCCACGTCGGCGAGCACGATCTCGCGCTGCACCGGGCGGAACTGTCCGTTATAAACCGGCACGACCGGACAGTGCCGGCACAGATGCCTGCAACCGCGACTCGCCTCTGTGTACCCGACGAGTCGTCTCTCGCCGGACGGCATCTGGAGCGTGGCGTACCTCGACAGCGGAGGGAATCCGGCGCGATCGGGGACGAGAAAGTGAATCCGCGGCAGACTTCCGGCACCCCTACCGCCTTCGCCCGTTTCGCGCTTCGGCGGGCCCGCCCACCGCGCGAGGTCTTTCTCGAACTCTCCTCCAAGCACTTCGTCGACGCCGAGCGACCTTAGCCATTCGGCGTTCAGCGGGGCGTACAACCCGAAGGCGCAGATGCGTGCAGACGGATTCAAGCGCCGAACCTTCGCGATCACGGGGGCCGCCAGGCGCGTCGCCGTATGCATCGGCAGATGCAACCCGACGAGATCCGTAGCGTCGCAGACCGCATCGGTCAGCTTCTCCTTGGCCGCGTCGACGCACGTGACATCGAGCCCTTCGGCGCGCAGCCACGCGGCTGCGGACGCGAGCCCGAAGGGTTGCCGCCCCATTTCGTATGTCGAGATCAACAGCGCGCGCACGTCACCGTCAATTCTGACATGTCTGCTAGACTCGCCGCCATGAGCCACCCGTCGACGCGCGCCTCCCATCCGCCCGGTCTGTACGTGATGTTCTTCACCGAGTTGTGGGAGCGGTACAGCTTCTACTCGATGATGGCGATTCTTTCGCTGTACATGAACGAAGCGTTGCATTTCGACGTCGCCCACGTCGGCCGCGTGTATGGCGCCTACACGGCAGGCGTCTACTTTCTGCCCCTGTTCGGTGGCCTCCTCGCGGATCGCGCGCTCGGCTTCAACCGCGCCATCATCGGCGGCGGCGTGCTGATGATGTTCGGCCACCTCGTGCTCGGCATCGAATCACTGCCGTTCTTCTACCTCGGGCTCGTGCTCCTGGCGTGCGGGAGCGGCCTGCTGAAGCCCAACGTGTCCACGATCGTCGGCAACCTCTATCGCGATCGGCCGGAATTGCGCGATCAGGGATTCAACATTTTCTACATGGGGATCAACATGGGCGCGTTCTTCGCGCCGCTCGCCGTGTCGTGGCTGCGAACGCGCTACGGCTGGAGCCTCGCGTTCATGTCGGCCGCGGTCGCCATGCTGTTCTCGCTGCTCGTCTATACCGTGTTCAATCGCCACGTGAAGGACGCCGCGGCCCGTGTCGAGAAGTCGTCTGCCGAGGTCCGCGCGATGAGCCCCGGGGAAACGCGCTCGCGCATCGTGACGCTGCTCGCGGTCTTCGCCATCTCCACCGTGTTCTGGCTGGCGTTCTACCAGATCTTCTACACGTTTACGTTCTGGGCCCGCGATAACACCGTCACCTCGTGGCCACCCGAGCGCTTCCAGGTATTCGAGCCGCTCGGCGTCATCCTGCTGTCGCCGGTGATGGTGGCGCTCTGGATGTGGCTCCAGAAGCGCGGCAAGGAGCCGTCGACACCCGTGAAGATGCTGCTCGGCGCGATTCTGGTGGCGGCGGCGTTCGGCATGCTGTCGTACGCGGGCTTTTCCGGTGGCGACACCGGCCGCGTCTCGGCGCAATGGCTGATCTGGGCGAACGTCATCATCGCGATCGGCGAGATCGCGCTCAGCCCCATGGGACTGTCGCTCGTCAACAAGCTGGCTCCGCCTCGCAGCCGCGGCATTCTGATGGGCGGCTGGTTCGTCAGCCTCGCGCTCGGCGGATACCTGGCTGGCTACATCGGCGGCAACTGGGATCACATGCCGCACAGCCGCTTCTTTTTGATGGTCGTCGGCATTCTGGCCGCGAGCGCCTTGCCGCTCAGCTTCGTGATCCCGCAGATTAAGCGCACGCTCGCGCGCGCGGAACGTGCCGTCACGGCGGTTTGAGGCGACAATAGCCGGATGGCGCTCGAGGAGTACAAACGCAAGCGCGACTTCAAGAAATCGCCCGAGCCCGAGGGGATCATCGCGCCGAAGCGCGCCGAACGTTTCTTCTGCGTGCAGAAGCATTTGGCGAGCCATCTCCATTACGACTTCCGGCTCGAGCACAACGGCGTGCTCCTGTCGTGGGCCGTGCCCAAAGGCCCGTCGCTCGACCCGAAGACGAAACGCCTCGCCATGCACGTCGAACATCATCCGGTGGCATACGGCGAGTTCGAGGGCGTCATTCCCGAAGGCTACGGCGCCGGCATCGTGATGCTCTGGGACCGCGGTACCTGGACGCCGCAAGTGGACGATGTCGATGCGGCGCTGAAGAAAGGTGATCTCAAGTTCACGCTCGACGGCTACAAGTTGAAGGGCTCGTGGGTGCTGGTCAAGACAGGCGGCCGATATGCCGGTGCGCGCGGCGGCGGTGACCGATCCTGGCTGCTGATCAAGCATCGCGACGATTGGGCCGGGGACCTCGACATCACCGAGTTCGCGCCCCGAAGCGTGAAAAGCGACGGCGATTTCGAGGACATCCTCGCGGCGGACACACCGGCGGTGTGGCACACGAATCGACCGGCGAAGGGCGGCGACGCCGGGGCAATGCTCGCCACCATCATCGAGCGCGCCGCGCGCTTGAAAAGCACGCGCACACAGGACGCAACGGAGAGAGCAGCGGACACAAAGGCAAAGACAAGACGACGAAACCGTCAGACCTCGCGGAAGCCGCAGAGGAAAACGAAAAAGTAAGGTCAGCTCTGCAGCAGCCGCTGTGAGAGCACGCTCCACACCGCGTACGCGAGCCTGAGCCGGTCGTGTCGTGCGATCTCGCCGGTCCAGAACTCACCGCCCACGAGCTCACAATGATCCGGCAGATTGCCTGGCACAAGCGGCTCCTTGTGTTCGAGCGCGTAGCGGCTGAGCACCGCAGGTGACGGCCACGTCATGTTCGTGATGACGACGTCGATTTTCCGGCGAATCGCTTCCTCGATTCGGTTGACGGCGTCGCCTGCCGTGAACCCGTACATCCCGCGCCCTTCGGTCAGCAGGTTTGCGATGAGGATGATAGGACCCTTGATCTCGGCAAGCGCCTCGGGCACGCCGCGGACGAGAAAGATAGGCATCAGGCTCGTGTAGAAGCTGCCCGGGCCGATGATCGCGGCGTCGAATTCGGTCACCGCCTTCGCAACCGCCGGATGGATCGACACGGACGGTTCAAGCCAGATCCGGCGCACGAACTGTCCCGAGGTCTGTCCCGCGTCCACTTCGACTTCGCCGCGTGTCGCGGAGCCATCGCCGTACTCGGCGCACACCGACGCCTGCTGCACGCTCACCGGCCAGACGCGGCCGCGGCAACCGAGCAACGCGCGCATCCCGTCGATCGCGTCCAGGAAGTCGCCGCTGTACGCCTGCATCATCGAGAGGAGCAGGTTGCCGCCGGTGTGCCCGCCCAATCGCGCGTGTTCCGGCGCCGGCAGCCGGGCGAGCAGCACGCGACGCGCCTCGCGTGCGTTGCGCGACAAGGCGAGCGCGCATTTCAGAATGTCGCCGGGCGGCAGGACACCCAGCTCGTCACGCAACTGACCCGAGCTGCCGCCGCTGTCGAACATCGTGACGACAGCGTTGAGACGCAGCCACGGATTCCGCTTCAAGCCTCCGAGCAGACTCGGCAGGCCAGTGCCGCCACCAAAACATCCGACATTGAGCTCGCGAAGACGCATCCAAGGCATTCTACTTTGTCAGCTCTCAGCCCTCAGGTCTCACCTATCGGACGCGTCGCGAAACAACCGACAGCTGAAAGCCTCGTAGAATAGCTGGATGGCGATTCCCGAAGCGGTTCATCTCCTTGACCGCGAGCTGCGCGAGATCTTCGGTCCTCGACTACAGTCGCTCGTCGCGTACGGCGCAGCTCACAATCAACAGGCGAGAGGCGATAATCACTCGCAGCCTCACGGTCACACCAAACCGGCATCGCGGACCCTGGCGATTGTCGAACGGATGACGCGCGAGGATTTGCGCGCATGCGCGGCACGCGTGGACGCGTGGCACGCGCGCGGGCTGGCCACTCCGCTGCTGGTCGCCGCGCACGAATTCGATCGTTCGCTCGACGCATTCCCGCTCGAGTTCGGCGCCATCCTCGCGGATCACGTGGTCGTCTCCGGCGAGAACCCGTTTGCCGCGTCGAAGCTCGAGCCGGCCGACGTGCGCCGCGCCTGCGAGGTGCAGGCGCGCAGTCACTTGCTTCATCTGCGCGAGGCCTATCTCGAAACACGAGGGCGCGCGGATGCGCTGTCGGATCTCATCGTTCAGTCGGCGCCCGCCTTCGCCGCGCTGCTGATGAGCGTCGCGCGCCTCGAAGGCCGTGCCGCCAACGACACTGGCGCGGCGGCGCGCCACGCCGAGCGCCTCCTTGGTGTCCCGGCCGGCGCCATCTCCGACATCGTCAAGCTCGCCGCCGCCCACGATCTGGCGTCCGCCGACGCCGAGCGGCTGTTCGCGCCGTACCTGGAAGCGGTGGAGAAGCTCGTCGCGTACGTCGACGGATGGATCGATGCTCGTTAACGTCGCGACGCAGGGGGTTCGTGGTTTGCAGTTCGTGGTTCGTCGTCACTCGCTCGCGATCGTTCTGACTACCCTTTCATGTGTCGTGTCCGGCTTCGGCCGGACCGTCTGCGCAGCCGATCCTCCGCTGGCCGAGTTGACCCAACCGGTCAACGATTTCGCGCACGTCGTCGACAGCGCAAGCGCCGACGAAATCGATCGCATGAGCCGCGCGCTGCAGGCGACGACCGGTGATGTCGTCGTGGTGGCGACCGTGCCCACGATCGAACCCTACGGCACGATCGACGCCTATGCGGTCAAGCTGTTCGAGAACCACGGCCGTGGCGTCGGCGAAAAGGGCAAGGACAACGGAGCGCTGATTCTTCTGGCTATGAAGGAGCGGCGCGTCCGGATCGAGGTCGGCTACGGCCTCGAACAGTGGATTACGGACGGGTTCGCCGGCGAGACGAGCCGGCAGGTGATGGCGCCCGAACTGGCGGCGGGGCGGTACGGAAACGGCCTGCGTCTTGGCGCCGAACGTGTCATCGGACGCATCGCGCAAGGACGGAACGTGACGCTCGAGGGCGTGCGAGTTCCGCGCGCGAGGCGTCAGCGCGACAGCACACCGATTCCGGTCGGGCTCATCATCCTCGGCTTCATCGTCGTGTTGGTCATCAGCCGGATCGGTGGCGGGCCGGGACGGCGGGGCAGATTCTGGGGCGGCCCCGGCGGCTGGTCGAGCGGTGTTGGTCCGTTCGGCGGAGGCTGGAGCGGCGGCAGCTTCGGCGGCGGTGGAGGCGGCTTCGGCGGGGGCTTCGGCGGATTTGGCGGAGGCGGCAGCGGCGGCGGCGGCGGCGGTTCCAGTTGGTAACGTTGTGAGATAGTTAGGGATTGGGGCGTAGCGATTGGCGATTCGTAGGAATCAGCTTATGAAGATGATGCGCAGAACGTTTGGGATGGCATTGGTCGCGCTCGCGGCCTTCGCGCTGACTGGGTGCTCGTACAACAGGTTCGTCAGCCAGGAGGAAGCGATCAAGGCGCAGTGGGCGCAGGTCGAGAACCAGCTTCAACGGCGGAACGACCTGATCCCGAACCTCGTCGAGACGACGAAAGGGTTCGCACAGCACGAGGAAAGCGTCTACAAAGATATCGCAGACGCGCGATCGAAGTTGCTCGCGGCCAAGTCGCCCGAAGAAACCATCGCGGCCGCGAATCAGCAAACGTCTGCGCTCGGGCGACTGCTCGCCGTCGTCGAGAACTATCCGCAGCTCAAGGCGAACGAGCAGTTCAACCGCCTGATGGACGAGCTCGCCGGCACCGAGAACCGGCTTGCCGTCGAGCGTATGCGCTACAACGAGCGCGTGCAGGACTACAACACGTCGCGCCGTCAGTTCCCCGCGAACATGACCGCGAAGGTATTCGGCTTCAAGGAATATCCGTTCTTCCAGGCGCCGGCAGACGCGAAGACCGTTCCGAAGGTCAATTTCAGCAAGCCGTCGTGAACCTTCCTGAATGGGAACGTCTGCTGTGGTACGGCCGCCCGTGGCGGCCGGCACAGCGGTTCGCCGGCGAGCGATATCTGCTCACCGACTTTCGCCTCGTGCGGATCGCGCGCGAGGCTGCGGCCGAAATCGCCCTCGACGACATCATCGATGTGCAACGGACTGAAACGCGTCTCGATCGCGTGTTGCACACGTCGACGATTGCCGTTCACGGCCGCCAAGGTTCGCCGCTCGTCCTCGCCTCCGTCCGACGCGGCCAGCAGCTGGCCGCGTTCATCGAGCTGATTGCCGGCGATCCGCGCGCGCCGCGAGACGTGGAAGCCACGCGCGCGGCGCTCGCGTGGAACCCGCGCTCGCCATCCCTCGATCTCCGTGAAGCGCTCGGCGGCTTCGTCGCCGTGCTGGTCGCGCTCTTTGCCGTCGTCATCGGACTGCACGGCAAAACTACCGCGGTGTCGTATGCGCCGGACGATGCGATTGCACCGAATGGAGAGAAGCGGAGCGAAGCAGAAATCATCCGGTTCATGGAACAGGATGTCTTGCCGTGGGCCCGAAAGGCGCTCGCCCCAATAAAAGGGGGCGCGGATCGCATCACATGCGGCACCTGTCACGGAGAGCGGGTCGGCGCGCGCGACTGGCGGATGCCGGCTGTCGCCGCGCTCCCGCAGCCGGAAGTCCGCGATCGCGGCTGGGAGATCTACACGAGCACGATGGATGCGCAAATGCGCAATGCGATCTACGGCTATATCGCGGAGTCGGACAATCAGGCCAAGGCCGCGTACATGCGCGAAGTCGTGGTTCCTGGCATGGCGCGGCTCCTCCGTCGTCCGGCCTACGATTTCACCAAATCCTACGAGTACAACCGCTCGCGCAGCGCGCTCGGCTGTTATCACTGCCATCGGGTGAAGTAGTCCGCTATAATCCGCGCACTCCACGGCAGAGTGCACATGGCTGACGAAAACCCGGCAACCCTTGCAGATCTCGACGCGCGCCTGCGCGAAGTCGAGGCGCTGCAGGATCTGATTCTGCGTATCCTCTCGACGACCAAGCCGCTGACACACCTCCTAGATCAGTACGGCGCGACCGAGACGCAGGCGCGGGCCGTCCACGCGCTCTTCGACGATTTGGCGACGCGGGCAAAGGGACGCGAATGCGACCGACCGACTTTCGCCTACTTCCAGACGAAGGTCGCCGAGATCTTTCCCTCGCTGCGCGGCGACGGCGAATTCCTGGCGCTGCTGATCGACACTCTGAAGCTGGAACGCGCCGCCTATCGTGAGCTGCACTCGTACATGACCGCGCAGGGCCGGCGCTGGGGTTAGGTATTCGTCGCCTTCAACGCTTGGCCGCTGGCACCAGTGTCAGCGTCGATTCGGCTGCTGCGTTCACCGCGCCGTCGGTGAAGGCGAGCGGCACATCTTCGCCGCGCGCCCACAGAGTCGCGAGATCCGAAAAATGTCCGCTCGCAGGCGACTCGGACTGCCCAGGCGCGTTCATCGCGCGCGACCGATCCCAGTTCGCGGGATCGAACATCACGCGAAACAGGCGCGGGTCGCCTGCCGGCCTCAAGGGACCGATGTGAAAGCGGCGCTGCGCTCGCTCCGTCACTCCAAGCACGTGAGCGAACACGATCGCCGTGTGATCAGAAACCGGGTCTGAAAAGTTCCCATCCCCGCGCTGGTTGAACGCATGCGGCAAGTCGTCGAGCGTCTGCCAGCCGACCCATTCTTTCCCGCGCCGAATCGGCACGAGGCCCGCTACTTGATATCCGCGTGCGCTCCCGTCCTCGTATTCAAAACGCCTCGCAGGCATCCGCCAGTGCTCGAGCGCCGCGCGAAACTCGGGCCAGGACTGCGCGCGATCGATCGCGAGCGCGCCAAGCTCCGCGGCGCCGCCCGGCTCCGTTCCGCTCCATCGCACGGCGAACACCACGTCGTGTTCCCTGTCGGACGCAACGACGACACCGTGAGGAGTGAACTCGCTCGTGAACTCGAACACGTCTTTCCGGCCTTTGATCCGCAGGTAGTCGTTGACAACGACGGTGTCAGCAGGCGCGACCTTGTCCACGGAGACATCCTGTGTGTCGGCCACGGCAGGTGCGATGTCCCAGGCAATTCGATCGTTGTGGCCGATCGCCACGCCGGGCCTCCATGGCGCCGTCGCGCCGATGACGTTCCAACCCGGCGCGTTCAGATGCACCAGGTACCGCAACGACGGATGATCGGCGCGGCGGCCGGGCGGCATCGCGAAGCCGGCAAAGAACGGTTGCGTGCCGACGCGGCGGATCGCGTCGGCGACCACGGGGCTCAGATGGGCACGCGCCACTTCATCGATCGCGTCGCCGCTCGCGACGAACGCGTCGGTCCGATTCAGCAGATCGAGCGGATTCCACAGCTCCGGCTTCCAGCCCGCCAAGGTGAATTCTTCAGGAGGCCGCTCTCGAGCCAGCGCCGCCCAGGCGTTGATACCCCGGACGAACGCCGAAGCGATTCCGCGCGCGTCGGGTCCGTAGCTCGCCCACTCCGCCTCGAGATCGCCGCGGTACTTCATGCGGCGCGTCATCGCATCGCGCTCCGCGAAGTTCGACCCGAGCATCTCCGACAATCGACCCTGCGCCGACCGCCTCCAGAGATCCAGCTGGAACAGACGATCCTGTGCCTGCACGAACCCCTGGGCGAAAAACAGGTCCGCCGCGGTGTGCGCGTAGATATGCGGAACGCCCCAGCGATCGCGGACGATGCGCACCGGCGCCGAGACGGCCGCCTCGAAGGAACCCGACACCTGTGCGGTCAACGGTGGAGGCGGTGGAGCGGGCCGGCATGCCGCTCCCATCCACGCCGCGAAGAACGCAAGGGCCGCAAAGACCGTCAAGCGGGCGTTATCTGTGCGCGCTTCGGGTACGACGCGTTCTAGACTAAGGTGCATGGCCATCAAGGACGGACTCCTCGCCGATTTCGATCACGAAATGGGGACGACGAGGAAGCTCCTGGAGCGGATACCCGAAGACAAACTGGCGTGGAAGCCGCACCAGAAATCGATGTCACTGGGCGGGCTGGCGACGCATCTCGGCAACATCCCCCACTGGGCCGGCACGATCCTCAACGAGACGTTTTTCGATCTGTCCGCGGCGCCGCCGAACCTGCCCGAAAAAACCTCACGGGCCGACATTCTCGCGGCCTTCGATCGGGCGCGCGCCCAGACGCGCGGCTGGATGGACAAGACCGACGCCGAATACGTCGCCCCCTGGACCCTGAAGCGTGGCGGCCAGGAAATGTTCACCGTGCCCCGTGTTGCGGCATTCCGTAATTTCGTGCTCCACCACATCATCCACCACCGCGGTCAGCTGAGCGTCTATCTGCGGCTCAATGACGTCCCGGTGCCGGCGATATACGGGCCGTCTGCGGACGAAGGGGCTTAAAAGGGGCAGGAACCCAACAAACTTCGCCATCGTAAGAAAAACATTAAAACGGTCCGTTTCTCAACGTCGCCGAGATGCTAACATGTGCCGCGAATCCACCTCATCCGCGAGGAGAAACGACTATGACGCTCCGTTTTGCTTCGGTCGCGTTCGTGACATTGATCTGTGCGACCGCGCAGACACCGGCCGCGCAGCAGAAGGCGGCGCCGGCCCCGGCCAAGAAAAATCCGCTCGCGAAGCTGGCCGAGCCGTGGCCCGACGCAGCCGTCCTGAGTACCCGGCGCGCTGAAGCCGAAGCGCGACCCCTGTTCAAGAGCGCCGATGTGCTCGAGTTCACGCTGACCGCGCCGTTCAGTCAGCTCAATAAGGATCACAACCCGGAAAGCGCGAAGCGATACCCGGGAATCATCACCGTAATGGGCCCGAACAAGACGCCGCAGAGCATCGACGTCAAGTTGAGCGCGCGAGGCCACTTCCGGCGGATGTCGCGCAACTGCAGCTGGGTGCCGGTCCGCCTCGAGTTTCCGAAGGAAGGCGTGGCGGGAACCGTATTCGAAGGTCAAACCACATTGAAGCTCGGTACCGGGTGCGAGGACAGCAAGGACTTCGAGCAGATCACGTACCGCGAATACCTGGCCTACCCTCTCTACAATCTGGTGACGCCGTTTTCATTCCGCGCCCGATTGGCGAAAGGCACTTACGTCGAGGAGAAGAGCCAGAAAAAGCTGACGACGCGCGCGGCGTTGTTCATCGAAAACGACAGCGACGTCGCGAGACGCAACGAAGGGCGGACCGTCGAGTTGCAGCGCGTCGAGTTCAAGGACCTGGACCCCGAAACGCTGACCCGCGCAATGCTGTACGAGTTTGCGATCGGGAATACTGACGTGTCGATTTGGGCGCTCCACAACGTCAAATTCGTCCAGAAGCCGGCGACGCGTCCGCTGTACCTCGTCCCGTACGACTTCGACCTGTCGGGGCTCGTTCACGCGCCCTACGCGATCCCGGATCGCAAGCTGGGTTTACGGAGCGTCGTGGATCGCATGTATCGGGGACCGTGCCGGACCGTCGACGAATTCGACGCCGCTGCCGCGGCCTTCCGGGACAAAAAGAAGGACATGCTCGATCTGCTCGACACGGTCAAGGATCTCGACGGCTCGGTGAAGCGCGAAATGAAGGATTATCTCGAGAGCTTCTTCAAGACGATCGACAAGCCCGACTCGATCAAGAAGCAGTTCGTGAACGGCTGCAAACCTCAGCCTACGATGTAAGGGACTATTTAAGTCTGAAGTCTGAAGTCTGAAGTCTGAAGTCAGAAGTTGTTCGAAGTCTGAAGTAACTTCAGACTTCAGACTTCAGACTTCAGA
>Ga0114129_10002682_pt1 | contig 24772 bp, 20 predicted proteins | sample RhiMetdeltSRZDD1_FD_80071 | JGI IMG/M metagenome (GOLD analysis project Ga0114129, IMG submission 80071) | Populus rhizosphere microbial communities from Tennessee, USA - Rhizosphere MetaG P. deltoides SRZDD1 (version 2) (version 2) | ecosystem: Host-associated > Plants > Roots > Rhizosphere >...
CCTGGATCAGCACATAGCTCGCGCGGCCGCCGGATGATCCTCACGATCTACTCACGCCCCGGCTGTCACCTCTGCGACGACATGAAAGCGGTCGTCGAACGTGTCGTGCGGGCGGCGACGCCCTCGTGGTCCGACAGAATCCGCGAAACCTCGACATACTCGTCAAGAGTGGTCCCGCAGACATTCACCAGCACCGTGGCGCGCCGTGCCCGGAGCTCCGGAAGCTTTTCGTCGACGAAGCGGCGGACGCCGATGCCCTGTAGTCCAATCGCGTTCAGCATCCCTGCCGGCGTTTCGACGATGCGCGGCGCGGGATGGCCCTCGCGTTCTTTCAGGAACAGGCCCTTCACCACGAGGCCGCCGAGCGCCGAGAGGTCGACGATGTCGGCGTACTCGACGCCGTAGCCGAAACAACCGCTCGCGGCGATCAGCGGGTTTTTCAGCGTCAGAGCGCCTATTCGAACGGAGAGATCCATATATGGCTAACCTCTCCACCGCTGAGGACACCGAGGGGACGCAGAGGAAAAACCATATCTCGATCTCTGTGTCCTTCGTCTCCTCCGTGGTGGAGAGCTATCAGTCCCATCGTATCTTCTCAGCTGGAAGAACCGGACCCGCGAGACACGATCTCACGTGATGGTATTCGCCATCGTCGCCGCGCATGGGGACGACGCAGCTGTAACAGCCGCCGAGCCCGCAGCCCATCACGCGTTCGACCGACACCTGGCAGGGCCGGCTGTACTTCGTGGCAATCTGCGCCGTTGCGGCGAGCATGCCCTCCGGACCGCACCCGTACACCATCACCGGCGCGCCAGCTGCACGCGACGCGAGACGACGCTCCAGAGGTGCGATCACGCGTCCAAGCTCTCCGAGGCTGCCGTCTTCGGTCGTGAGGACCAGCTCGACCTGGCGCTCGCGGAAGAAATCGAGATAGAAAAGCTCCGCGCCGCGCCGTGCGCCATAAAAGAGCACCGTCTTCACGTCGCGCGCGCGCAGCGACTCGGCAAGCGTCGCGAACGGCGCCAGCCCGACGCCACCGGCGACCATCCAGGCTTCCGCGGGCGGCTCGACGATCGTGAACGGACGACCGAGCGGACCGAGGCACGCCATCCGCTGGCCTGCGCGAGCCTCGTAGATTTGCGTCGTCGAGGGACCGATCCGCTTGCTGAAAATCGTGAGGCCGGTCGCGTGTCCCCCTGCGTCGCGCAGGACCTCGAAGACTGAGAACGGCCGGCGGAGCAGCGGATCGACGCCGGCCCCCGGCTTGATCATGACGAACTGGCCGGGCCGCGCGGCCTCGGCGATCGCGGGCACCGCGAGCGTGAGCACGTTGTAGTCGCTCGACAGCGCGCGATTCGACATCACCTCCGCAGAGACGTCGATCGGCATCGCGGCAGTATACTCCGTGCGAAATGCGGTACTTGCGGATGCTGTCGAATTCGGTCGTCGCGGCATGCGTCGCCACGTCGTACGTGATCGTGCTCTTCCTCAACCTGAACCCGGCGCTCCCGCTCGATCCCTCGCATCTCCTGTCGCTCGTCACGACCGTCGGGCTGTACTACGCGGTCCACCTGACCGTGATCTGTTACATCCTCCTCGTCCTGCGCCAGCTGCTCGCGCACGAACTATTCTCGCCCGCGTGGATCAGCGTCGGCGTGCTCGTGTGGCTCAGCGCGGCGGCGTCGATGGCAGGCGCGGCGCTGATGTGGAGGAATCTCGTCACGTTTTCTCTCGTGCTCGATGAATCGACAGCGGCGTCTCTCGAGCGCGGCACCATCGTCCTGGCGCTCACGGCCGTGCTCTGTCTGGTGCTCGCGCGGCTTCGCCATCGTGAGCCGGACGCACGCTGGGCATGGGCGGTTCTGCTCGTGCTGATCGTGGGCGGCTCGGTCGCGGCGCCGCTCGCGCTCCGCGGCCCCGGCCGGCCCCCGGTCCTCGAAGCGCGGCCGATCGAAGCGCTCCTCGAGGTGACGAGTGTCGAGCGGTCCGCACGTGTCACCGTGATCGCGCTCGACGCGGCGTCGCTCGACCTGATTACGGGCGCGACCGCAGAGGGCCGGCTGCCGAATTTCGGCCGAATCCTCGACGTCGGCGCCGTGCGGCATCTGGCGACTCTGCATCCGACCTCGGCCGAAGCCGTGTGGGCGGCGGTGGCGACGGGTAAGCTGCCGCAGAAGAACGGGGTCCGCTCCAGCGGGCTGTACGAGCTCGCTGGCGGCAAGGTGGTGCAGTTGTTGCCGAACTACTGCTTCGCGCATGGCCTCGAGCGATTCGGGTTTGTCGCCGAGCAGCCATACACATCGGCGACCTTCCGGACGCGGACGCTGTGGAGCATCCTGAGCGTCGACGGGTTCTCGGTCGGCGTCGTCGGGTGGCCGCTGACCAGGCCGGCGCCGCTCGTGCGCGGCTACCTGGTGAGCGATACCTACCATCGCCTGACGCCCTCGGGCATCGACGATGCATCGGCTATTTATCCGCCAGAGCTCCAGGCGGAGACGCTGGCCACGATGGAGGCGGCGGCCTCAGAGGTCCCTCCTGTCGTGAATGCGTCGCTCGTCGACGAGGGACGGCAGGCGACGCCGGAGCGGACCGATCGCATCTACGATCGCATCGCGCAGGTGCTGGCGCGGTCGCGACCCGCGCAGGTCACGCTGACGCGATACCAGAGCCTTGATGCCATCGGTCACTATTTTCTCCGCTATGCCATGCCGTCGGAGTTCGGCGACGTGACTGACGAGGAGCGGCGTCGCTTCGGATCGGTGCTCGAGCGTCATTACGCGATCATCGACGAGGCGATCGGACGCGCGATGGCGGCCGTCGGCCCGAATGACCTGCTGCTGATCGTGTCCGGCTACGGGATGGAGCCGCTCGGGTTCGCGAAGCGTCTCGCCGAGCGCGTGATTGGCGACCGGGACCTCAGCGGCACGCACGACGCCGCCCCGGACGGATTCCTGATGGCGTACGGCGCGATGGTGGCGAAAGGGCGCCGCCAGCAGGCGCGCGCGTCGATCCTGGACGTGACGCCGACGATTCTGTACTTTCTCGGGTTGCCGATCGGGCGCGACATGGACGGCTACGCCCAGACGGATCTCTTTCAGCGATCCTTCACGGACGATCGGCCGATGACGTTCATCCCCACGTACGACCGATAGGGAGGCGCGCAATCGATGTTCGATGCCGTGCTCCAAGCAATGAGATCGCGCGTTGCGCCTCGCGCGTTGGTCCTGCTGACGGTCGTGGCGGTGGCAGGAGCGGCGGCGTACTGGACGAATCGAAGTCAGCCGATCGACGACAGCCGGTTGTCGTGGGTGGCGACAGCACGTCAATTCGGTCCGGTCGGCTATCGCGATCCCGCGGGCGCCGTGTCGCCTGATGGGCGGTGGATCGCGTACTCAGAAGGGCGCTTTCTTCGCGTCCGTCCTGTCGATGGCGGTCCGGCCGTCGATTTCCCGCCGGGCGACGCGCAGATTCGTTACATCGCCTGGAGTCCAGACAACCGTACGATTCTCGCCGACGGACATCGGACACAAACGGGTTGGGCCGCGTACGATCGCTCAGCAGGTACGCGACGCGGCCTGTGGGACGGCCAGGAGCGGCTGCCGGATCTTCGACAGCTGGCCTGGTCGCCGGACGGCCAGTCGATCGCGGCGATCGCCAACGGCGACGAGCTCCGCGTCCTGTCGTCGGCGGGAGCCGTGTTGCGCACGGTGAAGAGCGCCCATCGGATCGCGTTTCCGGCCTGGACACCCGGAAGTGAAGTTGCCTGCGTCGCGACGGCCGACGGCCGATCGCGCGTCACGATTCCGTGCGGCGGGACGGCCATCCGCACCGATCCGGATCTCGACGTGTACGGTCCAATCGCGTTCGCCCCCGATGGACGGACGATGTACGTCGCGTTTGCCAACGGCGCGGGCTTTGTCGATCTGTGGGCCGCGCCGACCGGCGGCGGTCGAGCCCGGCGCCTGACATCATTCGCTCGCGATACCTATGCGCCGTCCGTCGCCGCCGACGGGGCCGTGCTCTTCCGTGTGCAGAGTTATCGCACGGTCGTCGCGGTCGCGCCGGCCGAAGGTGGAACGATACAACCGCGCGCGACGTTTCAAAGCGAAACGCCGTCCTGGTCGCCGGATGGACAGCGACTCGGCATCACGTACGGGACGTGGCGGCGCGTGATTGACGACGCCCACTACCCGGACATCGCGCAGGACGCCGGCATCATCGGCCCCATGTCCGTGGCAACTGCGCCGTCCGCGGTCGTGCACGCGTCGACCTCAGAGGATCAGGCGCTGTGCTGGTCGCCGAACGGCCGCTGGATTGCCTTTCATTCGCACAAGGATCAGTCCGACGACATCTGGCTGCGCCCGGCGGAGGGCGGCGAGTCGACGCCGCAGCGCATCAGCTTCCTGGGCCGCGGCACGGAGGCCGGCTGGCCGCGCTGGTCGCCCGACGGCCGATGGATTCTGTTCGATGGCAACAACCGGACGTCGCACAAGTCCATGAACTGGATCATCGGCGTGGATCAGGAGACCGGGCGGCCAACCAGCCAGCAGACCGCCATCGAGGTGACGGGTGTGGACGCCGAGGTGAGCCACGCGGAATGGCTGCCCGACAGCGATCACATGGCGGTGCTCGCCAAAGAGGGGCCGGGGCGTCACGTCATCTACACCGTGTCGCGCGCGGGCGGCGAGGCGCACGTCGTTCGACGTTTCGAATCGGAGCACGATGCGCCGGGCCTGGCGGTCTCGCCGGACGGCCGTGACGTCGCGTTCATCGCGCCGGCCTCCGACGGGTTCTTTCAGGTGTTCAGAATGCCGCTGACCGGCGGCCCACCGGCGGCCGTGACGACCGATCCGTCGCACAAGACGCAGCCCGCCTGGTCGCCTGACGGCCGGCACATCGCGTTCACGGTGTGGAGCTACGAATCTCAGTTCTGGAGACGGCAATGAAACGATTGGTGTGGATCGCGTGTCTCGCCATGACGGTCGGTGGCTGCGCGAACGCCGCTTCGCCGCCGACCCCCTCGTCGTCCGCGTATCTGGATTACTCGGGGCGCGACGATGTGCTGACGGGCGGCGTCAAGATGATTCCAATCAGCACGCCGAAGGGCACCTTCAAGGTGTGGACCAAGCGCACCGGAAACAGCCCGACGATGAAGGTGTTGCTACTGCATGGAGGCCCCGGCGCGACTCACGAGTACATGGAAGCGTTCGACAGCTACTTTCCCGCCGCGGGCATCGAGTACTACTACTACGACCAGCTCGGCTCGGCGTTCAGCGATCAACCGGACGACCCCGACCTGTGGGACCTGCCGCGCTTCGTCGAAGAAGTGGAGCAGGTCCGGACGGCGCTCAAGCTCGATCAGCAGAACTTCTATCTCCTCGGCCAGTCCTGGGGCGGCATGCTCGCGATCGAATACGCGCTCAAGTACCAGCAGCACCTCAAGGGCCTGGTGATCTCCAACATGGTGTCGAGCATTCCCGGATACAACGAGTACGCGAAGAACATGCTCATGCCCGCGATGGACCAGAAGGCGCTCGCGGAGATCAAGAAGCTCGAGGCGGCGGGCCAATACCAGAATCCCCGATACATGGAATTGCTGATTCCGAACTTCTACGTCGAGCACATCCTGCGGATGCCGCCGGATCAGTGGCCCGACGGGGTGAACCGCGCGTTCAAGCGGCTGAACGAAAAGGTCTACGTCCCGATGCAGGGGCCAAGCGAGATGGGTGCGAGCGGCAAGCTGGTGAACTGGGACCGCACGGCCGACTTGGGGAAGATCGCGGTCCCGACGCTGACGATCGGGGCGAAATACGACACCATGGACCCCGCGCAAATGGAGAAGATGGCCGGACTGGTCAAGCGCGGGCGGTACCTCTTCTGCCCGAACGGCAGCCACATGGCGATGTACGACGACCAGAAGGTCTATTTCGACGGCGTCGTGAAGTTCGTGCGCGACGTCAATCAGGGGGCATTCTGATGGTGGCGAGCTAGCGTGCCTTTTTCCTTTGCACGTAGCGTCCGGCTGCAGCCGCCCTTCGACGTCACTCAGGCGCCGTCCGCGTGACGGCGGGGGCGGCGTGGTTTCGACCGGTCCAACGGAAGCACGATCACACTTGCCGTACGTCGTACAATCCGACGCCCTAGCAGGCCGGACCTTCTCATCGCGTGGTCGCCGGCACGGCCTTCATCACGCCCTGCGCTTCCACCCACTCGCCGTTCACGCGCACCATCCAGGTGCCGGTCCGGGCTTTGCCGTTCCAGCCTTCGGGTCGAAACCCGATGTCGTTGCCGGAGAGGATCGCGCCCGGCTCGCGGCGCGCCTGCGCCGAAACCAGAATGCCGGTCATGACCAGCGACGCCACCCACAGGACAATGACCGTGAACCGACGAGTCATGATCTGCCTCCTGAACGGTTAGGACGGCCGCCTTGGCGACTTAGCCGGGTATGATCGCGTTGCGATCATGGATGGCACCGGCCTGCGACGCATTCGGCTGATCACGCTCTACTGCCTGGCGGTCCTCTGCGCCGGGCTGATCGCCGTCATCGCCTACTGGTCCGTCCCACCATCCTGCCAAAGCGACCCACGCGCCATCACGGGCGAAGTCAAGCGCCGACCCGACGGGACACTGTTGTATTTCGACGGCACGTGCTGGACGACCAAGCCCATGCCGCCGCTCGACACGCCTCTTTGAGTTCAGGGTTCTCAGTTCTCAGTTCTCAGTTCTGAGTTCTGAGTTCTCGGCTATAATCCAAACGTTCTCTTTAACGCGGCCCTGAGAGGCTGCAAAGAGGTGTGAATGCCGATTGTCCTCGACGCGGATCGTATCGGTCGCAGCCTTACCCGCATCGCCCACGAAATCCTCGAACGCCACGCCGCCCCCGGTGGCATCCACGAGCTCGCACTGGTCGGGATCCGCACGCGCGGCGTGCCAATCGCGAGGCGGATCGCGAAAGCCATTCACGATATCAACGGGCGCGATGTTCCCACGGGGGCGCTCGACATCACGTTGTACCGTGACGACCTGATGCGCACCGCCGTCGGCGCGCAGCCGGTCATCCGCAAGACCGAGATCCCTTTCTCGATTGACGACAAGCGCATTCTGCTCGTGGACGATGTGCTCTACACGGGCCGCACGATCCGCGCGGCGCTCGACGCGCTCATCGAGTTCGGGCGCCCGCGCGTCATCCAGCTCGTGGTCCTCGTTGATCGCGGGCACCGCGAGCTGCCGATCAAGGCCGACTATGTCGGGAAGAACATCCCGACCTCGCAGACGCAGAGCGTGCAAGTCCACCTGATGGAAGTCGATGGCCGCGACGAAGTGGAGATCGTGGGATGAAAAAAGATCTCCTGAGCATCGGCGACCTCACCCCGGACGAAATCTATCTCATCCTCGACACGACCGAAGCGATGCGCGAGATCGGCCGGCGACCGATCAAGAAAGTGCCGACGCTGCGCGGCAAGACGATCGTCAACATGTTCTACGAGCCGAGCACGCGGACGCGCACGTCGTTCGAGATCGCGGAGAAGCGGCTGAGCGCCGACACGCTCAGCATCGCGGCGTCGACGTCGAGCGCGCAGAAGGGTGAAACGCTGGCCGACACGGCGATGAACATCGAGGCGATGGCCCCCGATATGATCGTGCTCCGCCACGCCTCGTCGGGCGCGTGCCACCTGCTCTCGCGCATCTGCAAGTCGCGCATCATCAACGCGGGCGACGGGATGCACGAGCATCCCACGCAGGCGCTCCTCGACGCGTACACCATCCGCGAGCACAAGAAACGGCTCGACCGGCTCAAGGTGACGATCGTCGGCGACCTCCTGCACAGCCGCGTACTCCGGTCGAACGTGCTGTTGCTGACGACGCTCGGTGCCGAGGTGTGGGTGTGCGGGCCGGCGACGCTCATCCCGCCCGGCATCGCGCGCCTCGGCGTGCATGCCTCGACGTCCATCGACGAAGCGGTGTCGGACGCCGACGTGATCATGATGCTGCGCATCCAGCAGGAGCGGATGCACGGCGCCTTCTTTCCGTCGACGCGCGAGTACTTCAACACGTTTGGGATGACGCGGGCCCGCCTCGCGCACGCGAAGCCCGACGTCATCATCATGCACCCGGGTCCGATGAATCGCGGCGTGGAGATCGCGTCGGACGTCGCCGACGGTCCGTACTCGGTGATCCTGGAGCAGGTTGCCAACGGTGTGGCCGTGCGAATGGCGGTGCTGTATCTGCTCGCGGGTGGAGCAGAAGGGGACTGATGATCCTGCGACAGAGCCGGCGGCGTCTCGTAGCGCAGGCCTTCAGGCCTGCCGGCCGTCGCCGCGGCAGCCCTAAAGGGCTGCGCTACGTGAGATCGCCGCGGCAGATTCCGTCGGAATAACTCAATGCCAAAGACTCTCCTGAAAGGCGGCCGCGTGGTCGACCCGGCGAACGGCCGCGACGGTCGCTTCGATATCCTGATCGAGGGCGACCGCATCGCGCGCGTGGGGCGCGATCTGCCCGTCGATCGCGACACGACGGTCGTCGAGGTCCCGAGCGGCCTCGTCGTTTGTCCCGGGCTCATCGACATGCACGTGCACCTGCGGGAGCCCGGACAGGAGCACAAGGAAACGGTCGCGACCGGCGTGGCGGCGGCCGTAGCCGGTGGATTTACGGCGGTCGCGTGCATGCCGAACACCAGTCCAGTCAACGACAACGCGGGTGTCACGGAGTACATCCTCAAGAAGGCGGCCGAGGCCAATCTGGCGCGCGTCTATCCCATCGGCGCCGTCTCGCGCGGGCAGAAAGGCGAGCAGCTCGCCGACATCGCGGAGCTCAAGCAGGCAGGCTGCGTCGCGCTCACCGACGATGGGCACCCGGTGGCGACGGCCATGCTGATGCGCCGCGCCCTCGAATACGCGAGCATGTTCGACATGCCGGTGATCGAGCACTGCGAGGAGCAGACGCTCAAGAGCGACGGCGTCGCGCACGAAGGGTTTCAGGCGTCGGCGCTGGGCCTGCGCGGCATACCCGGCGAGGCGGAATCGATCATGGCGCTGCGCGACATCGCGCTCGCCGAACTGACGCGCGGCGCGGTCCACGTCGCGCACATGAGCGCCCGCCAGACGCTGGACGCGGTGCGCTGGGGCAAATCGCGCGGGGCGCGCGTCACGTGCGAGGTGACGCCGCATCACTTCGTCCTCACCGACGAGATGCTGGCCGCGCCAATGGCGTACGACACGAACGTGAAGATGAACCCGCCGCTGCGCGAGGCCGTCGATCGCGACGCGATGCTGGCCGGCCTCGCCGACGGCAGCGTCGACGTCATCGCGACCGATCATGCGCCGCATCACTACGACGAGAAGCGCGTGGAGTTCGATCGGGCGCCGTTCGGCATCACGGGTCTCGAAACGGCGGTCTCGCTGTGCTTCGATCGACTCGTGCATCCGGGGATCATCTCCATCGCGCGACTCGTCGAGCTGTTGTCGATCAACCCCGCGCGAATCATGCGCGTGCCGGGCGGTTCGCTCGCGGAGGGCGCGCCGGCCGACATTTCGGTCGTGGCGCCGGACCTTCGCGTCACCGTGTCGGTCGAGCGGATGCGATCGAAGTCCAGGAACACGCCGTTCGATGGCTGGGCGCTGCACGGCGGCGTCGCCGCCACGATCGTCGGCGGGCGTGTCGTCTATCGGAACGACGAGGTCGATCTTCAGATGTAGGGTCGGGTGCACGAGTGGACAGACGGACGGAGCTTCGGGAGAAAGCGCTCAAGGACCTTCAGCAATCGGGGGTCCTGATGCTGGACGGGCATTTCGATTACGGGAACGGCTACCACGGCCGCGTGTATCTCAATCCGCACCAGCTGTTTCGGCACCCATCGACCATTTGGCGGTTCGCCCAGGACCTCATCGATCTGCTGCCGACCGAGCTCGTGGAGGCGACCGAAGTGGTGGCTGGCCCGGTCACCGGCGGCGCGCTGCTCGCGCACACGATGGCGGGTCTGCTCGACAGTCGCCGCAGCCTGACGCATCCGCCGTGCAGCTTTGCGCCGTTCAACTACGATCCGTCCGGCGGCTTCACGCTCCGGACGTTCTATCGCGCGGAGCTGCGCGGCAAGCGCGTACTGCTGGCGGATGACATCCGCAACACCGGAGAAACATTCGCGCGGTGCGCCGCGCTCGTCAAGGACGCCGGCGCAACCGTCGTCGCCACAGTCGAGATCTACGATCGCTGTGAACCCAATATCGAGGTCGGCGTCCAAAACATCGCGCTCGCAGAGTACCGCGCGCCGAAGAACTTCCTGGCCGCGGAATGCCCTCTCTGCCGCAGCGGCATTCCTGTCGTTCAGTTCTGACGCGCGCGGAAGTCTCAAGTCTCAAGTCTGTGAAAATCCCTAGACAGAGGTAACGGATTCTGGCTCTCTTCTCTGGTCCAGCAGTCGCGTGCGCGGAGGCTCGAGCCGGCGTTGCCGCGCTGCGTGCCTCTCTTTGTTGCGTCAAGGCGCCATCCACTTGGGGGCCCGCGCGCTCTCCTTTCACCCGCGAATACTCGTCAGCGCCTTTCTCGCCTCGTCGGCGCCTGGGAAGTCGGCTTTCAGCTTGAGCGCCTTCTCAAGCGATCGCCGGGCCTTTTCAAAGTCGGCGGTCTGAAGGTACGCCATGCCTAGATGGTACTGGTGCAGTGGGTTGTTCCCGTCTTTTTGGACCGCCTGTTCCAAAAACGGGACGGCCCGTGACGCCATCTTCTTCTTGTAGAAGATCCACCCCAGCGTGTCATCAACTTGCGCTTGCTCCGGCAACGCCGCCTTAGCGGTCTGCGCCAATTGCAGTGCCAAGTCGAGGTTCTCCCCACGCTGGACGTACAGATACGCCAGATTGTTGGCGGCCACCACTGCTTTCGGGTCCATCGCGATAATTCGCTCATACTTTCGCCGTGCCTCGTCGAGTTTGTCCTGCTCCTGAAGGATGACGGCCACCATCGTGTGAGCCGCAATCAGCTTCGGATCGCGTGTCGCGGCCCTTTCGTAATCCGCCTTGGCCTCGTCCAACCGATGCTGTGTGATGTACATCTGTCCGAGCAGTCCGTAAGCGTTCAGATTCGAGGAATCGACCTCGATTGCCTTTTTCAGCAAGCGCTCGGCGCCCGCGGCATCGTCCGCTGTGAAATGCGTACGCGCCGCCAGCACCAGTAGTTCTGGCTCGTTCGGCATCTTCTCGAGGCGCTCATCCACCAGCCGACGCGCCTCGGAGATGCGGCCGGATTGCACCTCGACCGTCAGTAGATCCGCCAGCGCTTCGAGATTACGGGGATCAATCTGAAGCGCCCGCTCGAGCGATTTTTTCGCAGCGACGTGGTCCTGTCTGAGACCGTGAAGCGCGCCCAATTGAGTATGAACCTCACTGGACCGCGGGTACTTCTTCACGAGTGTGTTCAGCTCCGATTCGGCTCGGCGCATGTCGCCGGAGGAAAGCAGGCCCCGGGCGAGAAGCAAACGAACCTCCGGATTCTCCGGCTGTCGATCCAGAACTGCGGACGCTGCGCTCACGGCGCTCTTCGGATCACGGGCGGCGAGATAGAGCTTCGCCAACTGAACCTGAGCGGCGAGCGCGTTGGGGTTGATCGTCAGAACCTCCTTGAACTCCGCAGTTGCCTCCCGTCCGTTCTTCCCCAGCATGTACAAGGTGCCGAGCATGTAGTGCACAGCGGCGTTCGGCGGATCGGCGGTCGCCGCGGTCTTTGCTCTTGCCACTGCATCGTCGAGCCGCCTGTCGCCTACGAGCATCCGAGCCTTCCAGAGCAGAGCGGTGGAGTTGTTCGGCTCCTTCTGCAACACCTCGTCGGTGATTCTGTCAGCCTCGGCCTTTCGCCCGTCGGCGAGCGCGATCGTCGCCAAGCGGAGTTTGGCCTGGCTGCCGATGTGCTTGTCCGACGCGATTGGATCGAGGATCTTCGCGGCATCGATTGGCCGCGTGGTCGAGATGTAGTAGTCCGCCAGCGTCAGTCGCATGGCCGGGTCGGCTTCTGCAGCGGCGATGAGATACCTCTCCGCCCCGGCGATCCGATTCGTGGTGAGGCACAATATCGCGAGGACGCGATTAAGCAGGGAGTTCTTCGGGTCGAGATCGAGACCGTGCTTGAATGCCTCTTCGGCTTCGGGCACCCTGCGCGCGGACCAGAGGTAGTAGCCGAGCGCGGTGTGCGCATTCACCGATTTCGGATCGAGCTTCACCGCTTTGCGAAACGCCGCTTCCGCTTCCTCGGGTTTGCCGTTCCACAACTGCAAGGCTCCGAGCGTCGTATATGGACGGCTGACGGTTGGGTCGAGATTCACGGCTTCCTCGACTTGGCGCACCGCGCCATCGAGATCTTTGAGGCCCAGAAGCGTCAACCCGATCAGCATCTGCGCCTTAGGGTTCTTCGGACTTCTTTCGAGCACCTGCCGGGCCCGCGCTTGCGCATCCTCGAAGCGGCCGGCTACGCGCAACAGATCGGCGGCGGTCAGGACCGCGTCGTCGTCGTTCGGCAGCAGATCGGCGGCACGAGCGTACTCGCGGAGGGCGCTCTGGCCGTCGCCCGCCACCAGGTACGCTTGCCCGAGCTTCTTGCGCGCCTCGCCAAATCGGGGATCGACCTGAACGGCGCCCTGGTACTCGATGATGGCTTCCGGATTGTTCTTTTCCGCTACATACTTGTCGCCGCGTTCGAGATGACGACGCCTCACTTCTTCGGGATGGCTCGAACAGGACGCCACGGCGAGGCCCGAGAGAGTGAGCAACGCTAGCAATCGGGATTTTCTCATCCCACTAACCAAGGGAAAACAGATCGAGAAGCAATCGCGTAGCAATTGGACTGCCGCGGTGACTGCTCGATTCAAGTACCAAGTTGCTGAGATCCGCGTGATCTCGGGCCCAGTTGGTGAACGCATAGTGCGGGGAAGGCGACTTTTATCTTTGAGGACGCCGACTTCGTGGCGAGAGGTATGAGGCACTCTGGGCCAATGGAAATGCGAGCAAACGGTGGCACACGCGGTCGTGAGAAGACTCGGAAAGGGCGAGGAAAGTCATCCCCTGCGACGTGATCACGTGCGGACTTGACGGAGGTCGTCCTGGATGTTTGCGGTTAACCTACATCTTTCTAAATGGTTACGACTGGCGCTCCACGCCAAGAAATCCTTACTCATCAGCGGTACCGTTGTTGCTGTGGCCGCCGGAGTTGCACATCTCTGCAATCGACGTCTGGTTGCCATTGCGGCCAGGAGGGTCACGATGATGTTGTTCGCGCCGGCAAGACTGAAACACGTCGCCGGAACGGTGTGGGTGATCTGCGCGTCGATCGCGCTCAGCGCCTCCCCCTGTTTCGCGAGCCTTATCACTGGCACGGTGGCGTCGCAGTTTGCTGTGCTGAGCGAGCCGACCAACGACCAGACGAACTTAAACACCGGAACGATCACCGGCGATATCGGCATCGGGAGCCCGCGGCAGTTTACGATCAGCAACGCGAGTCTTAGCGGCAACATTCGCTTCTCGGGCGCCTCGAATACGAGTGGCCTGACGCCCGACCCAGATCCAGGGAGCAACGCTGGCCCATTTACTGTCAGCGGCGGCGGCACAGTCAGTGGAGCCGTCGTAGCCAACGACCCCGTCGTGACGCAGGCGCTCACGTACGTGAACGACTTGTCTCAGGCGTTGGGAGGAAACGCAGGGACGAATACCACCATCAGCAGCGGTGGCTCGATCAACGCCTCGGCGGGCTCTCTTGGATCCACGGCGAGCGTCGACGGAAACGCCCTGGGGACGTACCGCGTGTTCACCGTGACTTCTGCCAACTTTCCGAACGGCGTCTTCACGATTAACGGAAGCGCCACCGATCAAGTTGTTCTCAACATCGGCTTCAGCGCGAACCTTCACGGCCAGATTTTGCTCGCCGGTGGAATCACTGCGGATAATGTCGTCATTAACGTGTTTGGCGGCAATCCTGCGACGTTCTCTGGTGGGCCGACGCTCGACGTGAACACGAATGGCCTGCCCACGTTCGGTGTCTTCCTGGATCCGTTCGGTGCGATGAGCGCCGTCCACACCGATATCCGAGGACGCTTCTTCGGCGGCGACAGCGTGAATCAGCAACTCGTGTCGGGCGTGAACATCACCGCGCCGACGAACAGTACGACCTCGCCGACGCCCGAACCCGCAAGCCTCTTGTTGCTGGGATCGGGCCTTGGTTTCGTGGCCACCAGGATGCGTCGTCGCCGCAAGATGTAGCCTCGCAAGACTTCAAGGCTGTAAGCTCCTTTAGACTCCTTGCTTTCCTTCACGGAGATCGCATTTTTTTGCCGCGAGATCTCGTCCACTGTACGCACTTGCGATTCTGCTAGGTTGGCGCCGATTGAACTGCCGCATCGAACAGCTGATTCGCGAGTCGTCGCGCTGGTGCGAGAGCACGCGCCACCTCCTCACAGAAGTCCAAGAGTTTGCACGTGAATCGAAACGCTCGTTCTGGAACCCTTGAGAATTGAGCCCTCGAGAGATTGACTTGAGACTTGCGGCTTGCTAGTTCCGCGGCGCGAGCCTGAGCGTCCCCAGCGCTCCTCGCTCGATGTCGGCGCGCTCCATCCGCATCTTGCGATGCTTGACCGCCTGCCAGTCAGGAAGGAAATCATCGTAGTGCTTCGACAGCGGGTGTCCGGACTGGCCGACGTCGCTCAGGAAGCGGCTGTCGTTGGCGGGTGAGAGGTCGATGATTTCCCGATAGCCGGGCACCGAATGCTGTTCGAAGGGATGCTCGACGTCGATCGGACCGACGTCCACCGTGCTCCAGTCGCCCCCGTTGGGCACGGAGCGGCTCAGGAACGGCCGTAGCGCCGACACCGAGTCGAGTCCGGAGTGTGGAAAGACCGCGTGATGCACGGCGTCCCAGCGCCAGCGCGCCATGTCGCCACCGAGCCGGCTCCTGAGATCCGTGAGTGCGCGACCGAGCGCTGACGTGACCGCGTCGTCGCAGGTCTCGACACGCGCCGAGGTGACGTCGTCGCACCACACCGCGGCCTTGGGATCGCTCAGCGCGTGCGTCAGGAACCGGGTGACGAATGAAAAGCGGCTGCGGTAGTCCTTGATCACCTGCGGTCCGAGGTCGTCTGCGACCATGACCGGCACGAGGTTGAAGAACCACGCCTCGAAAATCGATTCGGCCGGGCTGTGGGCGGCGGCATCCCCGTTCCATCGCCGAAGAAGGTCCACGGCGTCGCGCTCCGGCTTGGTGCCAGGCTGGACGCGCGCCAGGAGCAGGGGGAGGAGAGCCTTCGCATGCAGCGAGATGGTGTCTGCCTGCATGCGTGCAAAGTCGTCCGGAGTCAGCTTCGTCACGCCTTGCAGAAGGTCCGTGATCCGCTGCGCGCGGTACGGCTCCGCCCACTCGAGGCCGAGATGGTGAGGGTAGTCCGCCGGCGCCGGGCGGTTGTTGGCGGTGATGATCTCGTGCCCCGGCGGGTCGTACAGGTGCGGCAGCTCGCCGAACGGCACCCAGCCGGTCCACTCCGCGTCGCCGGTCCAGCCTTCGGCGGGACGCGAGCCGTCGCCGCTGGCCCGGACGGGAATGCGCCCAGGCGCGTAGTACCCGATGTGTCCCTCGACATCGGCATACACGAAATTCTGCGAGGGGACGACAAACGAGCGCAGCGCTTCGGTGAACTGGCTCCAGTTGCGCGCCTCGTTCAGTTTCAGGAACGAGCTGATCGTCGAATCGTCCTCGTCCAGTGCCGTCCACCGAAAGGCCAATGGTTCGACCGGCTCCGCCTTCGGCACCCCGGGACGCGCGACGGCGCTCGCGTTGTTGGCGTTGATCGCGTCCGATACGAGTGGACCGTGACGCGTGATGCGGACCGACAGCTGCACCGGCGGGGCGCCCCGGATGCGGATGGTTTCCGGCACGATGGTCACCGGGGTCGTCGCACCTTGAAACTCCACCGCTGTGCCGGCGGCGTCGAGGCGCTCCCGATACAGGTCCTCGACGTCGGCCGCGACGTTCGTCGCGCCCCAGGCGATGAAGCGGTTGCGTCCGAGCGCGATGGCCGGCGCGCCAGGCAGCGTGGCGCCGATGACATCGAAATCCGGCGCTGACACGTGCGCGAGATACCAGGTGGTGGGCACGTGGGTGCTGAGATGCGGATCGTTGGCGAGCAGCGGTTTCCCGGAAGCCGTTCGCGTCCCATCGACGACCCAGTTGTTGGAGCCTAACGCTTCGGTAGCGCCGCCGCGCAACAGGAAATCTCGGACCGTGGGCAGGCCGCCTGAGAGCGCGGACGCGAGGGCGGAAGAGGTCGAGTAGGCCTGGTGGGTCGGGTGGGTCGAGTAGGTCGGGTCGGTCGAGTAGCCTGGCCCACCTGACCCACCTGACCCACTCGACTCACCGGGCCCTCCCGGTGAATTCATAATCGAAAGTCCTGCCGTCGCGTACAGGGGCATGAGCTGCCTCATTCGCTCCGGTCCAACCGCGCGAACGAGGTCGTAGCGCAGCAGCTCGAGCGAGTAGTTGCCGCTCAGGTCCCACGCCATCATCTTCACCCACACGAGAACGTCGGGTCCGGACCAGGCTTCCGGCTCGAAGCGCAGCAACGAGAACTCGAGCGGCAGATCGGTGCCGTGATGCGTGGCCAGAAACGCGTTGACGCCGGAGACATAGGCGTTCACTTGCTGCTTGGCCCAGTCGGGTGTCCTGTCCCACGCCGCCTTAGCCGCGCGCGCGAAGCCGACCGTTCGGAGAAACCGATCCTGCGGCAGCGTGGCGGCCCCGAACACCTCGCACAACCGGCCATCGCCGATGCGGCGTTGAAACTCCATCTGCCACAGACGATCCTGGGCGTGCGCGTAGCCGAGGCCGAAAAGGGCATCCGCCTTGGTCGCGGCAAAGATGTGCGGGATCGCGTCGGCGTCGCGGATGATCTCGACCGGCGCGGAAATGCCTGACACCGCGGTCGTGCCGTCAACCATCGGCAGCGACCGTCGCACCGACAGGTATGTGCCAATGACCGCGACGACGACCAACCCCGCAATCACGGCGAGCGCCCGCACGGCGAATCGACGCATCACTGCATCATAATCAACTGTCAACGCTCAAGTCTCAAGGCTCAAGATTGAAACTTGCACTGAAACCTGTCCTGGATCGACTGTATGCCGACTTCAACTATCCCGATTCGGCGACCGATCCCATTCAGATCGTCCGGAGGTACACCAGGCCTGACGACCGCGAGGTCGTCGGGTTCGTGGCGGCGGCGCTTGCGTTCGGCCGTGTGACGAGCGTGCTGCAGTCGATCGAGCGTGTGCTGGCCGTGATGGGCCGCGCCCCGGCGGCCTACGTCCGGCGGTTCGATCCTGGCCGTGATGCCCGTGCGTTCGACGGCATCGTTCACCGCTGGACACGTGACAGGGACATCGTCGCGCTCGTCTGGGTCATGCACCAGATGATGACGGCCTCCGGATCGATCGAGGCGTTTTTCGTTCAGGGTGACGACCCGGCCTGCCCCGACATTCAGGGCTCGCTGGACAGCTTCTCGACGCGTGCGCTCGCGCTCGATCTACGGGCGGCTTACGGCCGCGTGCCGAAGCGCCCGGGGATCTGCTACTTCTTTCCGCGTCCTTCGGTCGGCTCGGCGTGCAAGCGCCTCAATCTGTTTCTTCGCTGGATGGTGCGCCGGGATGCGCTCGATCTCGGCGTATGGTCGCGCGTGTCGCCGGCTCGACTCGTGGTGCCGCTCGACACCCACGTGATCAGGGTTGGCCGCTGCCTGAAGCTCACGGCCTACACGAGTCCGGGCTGGCGGATGGCGCGCGACATCACGGAGTCGCTTCGCGCGTTCGACCCGGGGGACCCGGTCAAGTACGACTTCGCGCTCTGCCACCTCGGGATGATGAACGCGTGCGGTTTCAGCCGCGCCCAGGCGGACTCGCAGTGTCCGCTCCGCGGTCTCTGTCAGCCACGCTCGAGACCGCGGAAGTCTCAACAGACTTGAAACTCGAGACTCTATGCGCGGCGCAGGTGCTTGTACACAGCCGCTGTCTCTGAGACCATCCGGTCGACGGTGAAGCGCTCGCGCACGCGCGCGAATCCGGCTTCACCCATCCGCCGGCGCAGTCCTTCGTCTTTCAGCGCCCGCACGATCGCGGCGGCCAGCGCGGTGGCGTCGCGGGGCGCGACGAGCTGCCCGTTCACGCCGTCCTCGACGATCTCCGGAATACCGCCTGCGCGTGTGGCGACAATCGGTTTGGCGCAGGCCATCGCGTCGAGCAGCGACGTCCCGAGTCCTTCGGTCACGGAGCTCATGACGAAGAGGTCGAAGCCCTTGATGCAGCCGAGGACGTCGGTGCGGAACCCGGGCAGCAGGACGTGCTTTTCGAGATGGTGCTCGTGCACCTGTTTCTCCAGGTGTTCCCGCTGCTCGCCTTCGCCGAGGATGATGAAGCGGGCGTCGGGAATCTCCCGCACGACAAGATGCGCGGCATCGACCAGGTACCGCTGTCCTTTGTGCGGCACGAGCGCGGCCACATTGCCCACCACCGGCGCCTGATGCGGCAGCCAGAACGCTTCGTGCACATTGACCGGCGGTGCCGAAACGACGTGCTCGACATCGATCCCTTCGTGCACCGTCACCGTGCGCTCGGTGGGTACGCCATCCACCACCAGCATCCGGCGGATGGCTTCCGAGGCCGCGATGAAGGCGTCGACCTGCCGGTATTTCCAGCGCGAGAACGAGTTGCCCTTGAGATGAAAGTCCACGCGGCGCGAGGCGACGAGCGCGGGTGCGCGTGCTTGTCCGGCTCCGGATCCCAGTGACAGCGCCAGCGACGCCATGGCGACTCCGTGCGGATCGTGTGCGTGGATCACGTCCGGCGCGAGTCGCTTGATGACGCGCGAGAAGCGCCAGGCGGCCGTGAGATCCATTTCCGTTCGCGGCGCCATCGGGACCAGCTCGAGCCCTTCCGCCGCCCGACGGCGCAGCTCGCCATCGGGATGCGCGACGAGCGCCGCCCGCTCGCCCATCGACCGCAGGCCGTTCACGGTCAGCAGCACCTGGTTCTGGCCGCCGCGCCACGTACGGGCGGTGTCAACGTGCAGCGAGAACATGCGCGCCGGACGGCTTTTCACGAAGACACGAAGGGCAGGAAGAGCACGAAGTCATGAAATGGCCTTCGTGTCCTTCGCGGCTTCGTGATGAATCGTGTTCGAGTTCGGGCGTTCGAGGTCCCAGAGCTTTGCGAACTTGAGGAACACGTAGTACGCATTCAACGCCGAGATGATGAAGCCAGGGAGGCCGTCGCGGATGCCCCCGTGTGCCAGGTAGTTGCGCAGGAACGCGAGCGGCGGATGGCCCGCCAGCTGAAGGAGGCCCGCGCGCCGCCCGTCCTCGCGCATCTGCCGCGCGGCGAGCGTCGTGTAGTGATTGATGGTGTCGAGATGGTCCGCGATGTCGCGGTAGGCGTAGTGCTGCAGCTCGCTACGCAATCTCCCGGTTGCGCCGCGCACCGTCACGGCCTCGTGCACGTATCGGCCCGTCCACTGCGCCGAGCGCCGATCGTAGAGACGCAGCTGATAGTCGGGATACCAGTCGGTGCTGCGGACCCAGCGTCCAAGATGCCACGTGACGCGCGGAATCTGGAACGCGGCTTCGCGCGGGGCGTCCTTCAGGCGGGCCTGGATTTCGGCGGCGAGCTCGGGTGTGACGCGCTCGTCGGCGTCGACCGACAGGATCCAGTCGTGCGCGGCGAGCGACGCGGCGTGGTTCTTCTGATCGATGTACCCCGGCCAGTCACGGACGAGAACACGATCGGTGTACTGGCGCGCGATGCCGACCGTGTCGTCGGTGCTGCGCGAGTCGACGACGATAATCTCGTCGGCCCAGCGGACGGACGCGAGCGCCTCGCCGATGTCCGCCGCTTCGTTTTTGGTGATGACCGTGACCGAGAGCTTCGGCACTCGGCGGAGTGTAACAGACAGGGACTTGGGGACTGGGGACTGGGGACGCTTTTAGTCCCCCAGTCCCTAGTCCCCCCGCCCCCCCGTGATCACTGCTGCCTGAAGATCCCGCCCGTCGCCACAGCGCCGGATCCCGCGGTGGTGATGCCGCCGCCTCCGCCGCCGAGCGGCACCTGCTGCACGGCCTCGAAGTCGACGAGCGACTTGTTGTAGTCCGAGATCGCCTGGATTTCGATCGTGCGGGCGAGCGCAAGGTCGCGCTGCGCCTGGAACACGAAGAAGCTCGACGACATGCCGGCGGCCAGCTTCTTTTCCTCGGCCTCGAGCTTTTTCTCCTGGAGCTCGCGCGACGCCTTGGCCGACTGCACGCGCTGCTGGTTGGTCTGCACGTTGCGCGCGACGCCGCGGACCTGTGTGGCGACCTGCATCTCGAGGTTCCTCAACTGCGTCTGCGCCTGTTCGTACTGGAGTCGCACGCGTGCGAGGTTCGCGTGCGCCGTGTTCGCGCCGAGCGGATAGCCGATGGAGATTCCCACGGTCCAGTTCGGGTACGTGTTCTGGAAGATGTCTCCCAGGACCGATCCGAACCCGCGCTCGGCGACGACCGAGCGGTTGATCGCGGCTCCCGCGGCCGCCGCGGCGAGATCCACCTGGCTGAGCTGCACGCCGCCCGCCGCCGTTGTGATGTACGTCACGTTGGCGTTCACATCCGGTTTGACCTGATTGCGGTAGTACTTGATGTTGACGTCGCTCTGCTGGAGGCTGTTCTTCGCGCTCCGGATGTCAGACCGCTTGTCGAGCGCACTTCTCACGGCCGCGTCGACATCGATCGCCTGCGCGGCGAACGATGCGGCGTCGGTCGGCTCGAACGTGACCGTCCAGAAATCTGCGGTGCCGGGATCGAGGATCAGCGCACGCAGGTTGTCCTGCGCCGCCCTGATGGCGGCGTCTGCCACGATGACCCGCTCCTCGTTGCTCGCCACTTCAGCCTGGGCCTGCACGATGTCGATGGGCGCCCTGACGCCGATCTCGACGCGTTTCTGCTCGTCTTTCAACGACTGCTGCGACAGCGCCAGCGATTGCTGCTGCGTCTTGAGGTTGGCGATGGCGTACGACAGATCCCAGTACGCGTTCTTGACGGCGCGCAGTGTGCCCGTGATGACGCCCGTCAACTGGATGTCGGACAGCTCGCGCGCCCTCTGACTGTTCGCGACCTGCTGCCGGATTTGATCGATCTCGAAATTGCGCATCAGTGGCTGCGAGAACTGCAGGTTCAGGTTCGAGCCGATCTGCGGACTGAAGCCTTGAAAGAGGTTCGTCGTCGTGAAGCGAGAGCTGTTCCAGGTCGCGGAGTAGGACGCGCCCCACGGGAGCTGCTGGTTCAAGCCAACGGCCGTATTCAGGTTCGAATTGAGGATGCTCGTCGCGCCGCCGGAGAGCGAGCTGGTCGGCTGCTGCGTCTGCGAGTTTTTCGAGAAGTTGGACGTGAGGCTTGGCGCCCAGAACGACCGCGCCTGCGCGACGCCCGTATCCGAAATCTGTGGATCGAATCGCTGAATGCGGATGCCGAGGTTCTGCTCCATCGCGAGGGCCACGGCCTCGTCGATCGACAGTCTCCGCACGGCGCCGCTCTGCGGCTGGGCGGCGGCCTGCGTGACCGCGCCCTGTAGCGAAATCGAGAATGGCGACTGTCCGTTCTGGGCGAAAACGGACACGGAGATCGCGGCGAACATGGCGGCGAGCGTGGCAATCCGGGCGCGGCGAAGCATGTGGTGCAGACGCATTGCGGTCAACTCCATAGACAAGGTTCAGTAGGTTCAGCAGGTTCGATAGGTTCGCACTGAACCTATCTGACAGTAGACGGTCGGCAGGGGCCTTCGGTTCAGGCAATTGTATACTTTTCCGCCATGCACATCCCTTCTCGCGTCACGTGCGGATTCGCGGCGTTGGCGGTCATCGCGGGCGCAGCTCATCCAACCGGTACGAACGAGACGCGCGCGCCCGGCGGCTTCGAGCTGACTGTCGACAGCATCATGCGTGGACCCAAGCTCGTAGGCTACCCGCCGACGGGCCTGCGCTGGTCCGGCGATTCGTCGCGCCTCTATTTCGAGTGGCGACGGCCGGGAGACGATGAGGCGTCGACGTGGCTTGTGCGGCGCGACGGTGGCGAGCCGACGAAGCTCTCGGACGCGGATCGGCGCAATGCGCCTCCGGTCGTGGGCGCGTGGGACAAGGCGCATCGACGTGTGCTCTTCGTCGACCAGGGCGACATCGTCCTGCTCGATTCGGTGAGCGGGACGCGACGCAACATCACGCGCACCACCGGCAACGAGTCGAATCCGCGATGGGCGCGCCGCGAGGGCGCGGTCACGTTCGTCCGCGACGGCAACCTGTTCGTCGTGCCGATGGACAGCGGCGAGATCGCGCAGCTCACCGACATCCAGCCGAAGAAACGCGATCCTCGCGAGACCGACAGCCAGAAGTTCGTGAAGGCGGAGGAGCAGAAGCTGATCGGGCACACGCGCGTCGAGGCCGAGAAGAAGAAGAAGGCCGAGGAAAAAGACAAGGCACGCGCGCTGCCGAAGCTGGAGCTCGCGGACCGCCAGACGGCGACGGATCTTCAACTGTCACCCGACGGCACGCACGTGTTCGTCCTCCTCGTCGAGCGGACCGAAACGGCGAAGCGCACGAACGTGCCCAACTACATCACCGCGTCGAGCTACACGGAAGACATTCCCGCGCGGACGTTCGTGGGCGATGCGCTGGACAAGCGAACGCTGGCCGTCATGAATCTCGAAACCGGGAGAACGGCGCAGGCCGATTCGGGTTTCGCGGGGAGCGTCCCCGCCTCCGCTCCGACGACATCCGACGGAGCTACGGCGAGGCAAGCGGACAATCCAGTCCGGCCCCAGCCGCGGCCAGTCCGCTGGGGGATGCCGCAGATCTCCGACGACGGCGCGCGGGCCGTCGCCCACGTGCGAGCGGACGACAACAAGGACCGGTGGCTGGTGGTCGTCGATCCCGAATCGGGCAAGAGCCGCGTGCTCGACACGCTGCACGATGACGCCTGGGTGCGCGACGTGGGTGGTCCCGGCCCGAACGATCCGTCGTTCGGCTGGCAGGCCGATCAGAAGCACCTGTGGTTTCTCTCCGAGCGCGACAGATGGATGCATCTCTACACCGTCGATGCCACGGCCGATCATCCGGTCGCGCGACAGCTGACCGACGGGAAGTGGGAGATCGAGTCAGCCAGCCTGTCGATCGACAAGACGAAGTTCTACATCACGAGCACCGAGGTGCATCCGGGCGAGCGGCACATCTACGCGATGGCGGCCGACGGCGGCCCGCGCACCAGGCTCACGTCGATGACGGGTGGGAGCTCCGGCGAAGTGTCGCCCGATGACAGCACCTTCGGCATCATCTACTCGAGCAGCACGAAGCCGCACGAGGTGTACCTGATGCCCAATCGCCCGGGCGCCGGGGCGAAGCAAGTGACGACCACGCCGACGGAGGAATGGCGGTTGTTCAAGTGGGTCGATCCGCAGCTCATCACCTACAGGACGCGCGACGGGGTCGACGTGTACGCGCGGCTGTTCACGCCGGAGATGATGGGCGCGCGCCGCGATCCGGCGGCGCCGGCCGTCGTATTCGTGCACGGGGCCGGCTACGCGCAGAACGCCCACAAGTACTGGCCGAGCTACTACCGCGAGTACATGTTCCACAACCTGCTGGCGTCGCGCGGCTACGTCGTGCTCGATCCGGACTACCGCGCCAGCTCGGGCTACGGCCGCGACTGGCGGACCGCGATCTACCGTCACATGGGCGGCAAGGATCTGGACGATGTGGTCGATGGCGCGAAGTATCTCGTCGACAAGCACAAGGTCAACCCGAAGCACATCGGCGTCTATGGCGGCAGCTACGGCGGGTTCATCACGCTGATGGCGATGTTCACGTCGCCCGAGACCTTCGCCGCGGGCGCGGCGCTCCGGCCGGTGACCGACTGGTCGCACTACAATCACGGCTACACGTCGAACATCCTCAACGAGCCGCAGGCCGACGCCGAGGCGTACCGAAAGAGCTCGCCGATTTATTTCGCGGAAGGCCTCAAGGGGGCGCTGCTGATCCTGCACGGGATGGTGGACACCAACGTGCTGTTCCAGGACAGCGTGCGGCTGGCACAACGGCTCATCGAGCTTCGCAAGGAGAACTGGTCGTTCGCCCCGTATCCGGTGGAGAACCACGGGTTCGAGGAGGAGACGAGCTGGGCGGACGAGTACAAGCGCATTTTCAACTTGTTCGAGCAGCACCTGAAGAATGACCCGCGACGAGCTTCTTGATCTGTTTCGCCGCTCGGGCGCTCTGCTCGAAGGTCATTTCCGCCTCACGTCGGGGCTCCACAGCTCGGGATACCTGCAGTGCGCGCTGGTGCTGCAGCACCCGACGCATGCCGAAGCGCTCGGACGCGCCATCGCCGATCGCACGCGCGGCCTCAGGTCCACGGCCGTTCTCTCGCCCGCGCTCGGCGGCGTTGTGATCGGACACGAGGTCGGCCGCGCGCTCGGCGTCCGCGCGCTCTTCGCCGAGCGTCAGGACGGGGCGCTCACGCTGCGCCGCGGGTTCGTCATCGCCGAGAACGATCGCGTGCTCGTCGTCGAAGACGTGCTGACCACCGGCGGCTCGACGCGGGAGACGATGCAGGTGGCCAGAGCGTCGGGTGGACAAGTGGTCGGCGCGGCATCAATCGTCAATCGCTCAGGAGGACGGGCAGAGTTCGACGTCCCGTTCGCGTCGCTGCTCGACATCGACCTCCCGACGCACGAACCGGACAAATGTC
>Ga0114129_10002684_pt1 | contig 24757 bp, 18 predicted proteins | sample RhiMetdeltSRZDD1_FD_80071 | JGI IMG/M metagenome (GOLD analysis project Ga0114129, IMG submission 80071) | Populus rhizosphere microbial communities from Tennessee, USA - Rhizosphere MetaG P. deltoides SRZDD1 (version 2) (version 2) | ecosystem: Host-associated > Plants > Roots > Rhizosphere >...
CGGCAGCGAGGTGAAGAAGCCTTCCAGCTCGGGCAGATCGGGCATCTCGAAATAGACCACGATGTGCCAGTTGAGCGGCGCTACGCGTGCGGCGATTCGTTCCAGCACGTCGCGCGGGGTGAAATCGACGAGCCGCTTGACGAAATTGAAGCGCACGCCGCGCACGCCGGCGCGATCCATCGCCTTCAGCTCAGCGTCGGTCACTTCTTCGCCGACGAACGCCACGCCCTTGGCCTTGTTGTTGGAGGTCTCGAGCGCGTCGATCATCGCCCGATTGTCCTTGCTGTGGCAGCTCGCCTGCACGATGACGTTCTTGTCGAAGCCGAGGAAGTCGCGCAGCGCGAACAGCTTTTCCTTTGGCGCGTCGCACGGCGTGTATTTGCGCTCCGGCGCATAGGGGAATTTGCTTTCCGGGCCGAACACGTGGCAGTGCGCGTCGACCGCGCCGGCCGGCGGCTTGTACTTGGGCTTCGACGGGTTGGGGTGAAACGGGATGTAACCTGCACTCATCGCCACGGCGGGCGTCTCCTTGTTATGGTCGTGTTCTAGAGGCGCTCGAGCGCGAGCGAAACTCCCTGCCCCACCCCGACGCACATGGTGGCGAGCGCGCGCCTGCCGCCCCGCTTCTCCAGTCCGTGAACCGCGGTCATCGCCAGCCGCGCGCCCGACATGCCAAGCGGATGGCCGAGCGCGATCGCGCCGCCGTGCGGATTGACGTGCTCGGCCGCGTCGGGAAGCCCAAGCTGGCGCAGGCAGGCAAGCGATTGCGAAGCAAAGGCTTCGTTGAGCTCGATCAGGTCGAAATCGCCGATCTTGAGCCCCAGCCGCGCCATCAGCTTGCGTGTCGACGGAACCGGCCCGATGCCCATGACCCGCGGCGGCACCGCCGCCGATGCCATGCCGAGCACCCGCGCGCGCGGCGCCAGCCCATGCTTCTTGGCGGCCTCCGCCGACGCGAGGATCATGGCCGCGGCCCCGTCATTGACGCCGGAAGAATTGCCGGCGGTGAGCGTGCCGGGACTGCGCACGAACGGCTTGAGCTTGGCGAGCCCGTCAAGCGTGGTGTCGGGGCGCGGATGCTCGTCCTTCTCGACCGTCACGGCTCCCGCCTTGCCGCCCGGCACTTCGACCGCGACGACCTCCTCGGCGAAATAGCCCGCCGCCAGCGCCGCCCGCTGCTGCGAGCGGAACGCGAAGGAGTCCTGGTCGGCGCGCGAGATCTGGTACTCCTCGGCGACGTTCTCGCCCGTCTCCGGCATGGAATCGACGCCATATTGCTGCTTCAGCAGCGGATTGACGAACCGCCAGCCAATCGTGGTGTCCTGGATTTCCGCCGTGCGCTGGAAAGCTTCCGACGCCTTGCCCATCACCAAGGGGGCGCGCGTCATCGACTCCACCCCGCCAGCGATGGCGAGCTCGATCTCGCCCGCCCGGATGGCGCGGGCGGCATCGCCCACGGCGTTGAGGCCCGAGGCGCACAGCCGGTTGACGGTGACGCCGGGCACGGTCTCCGGCAGGCCTGCGAGCAGGAGCGCCATGCGCGCGACATTGCGATTGTCCTCGCCGGCCTGGTTGGCGCAGCCGAGGACGACCTCGTCGAGCGCCGCCCAGTCGACTTTCGCGTTGCGCCTGACCAGCGCCCTGATCGGGATCGCGGCGAGATCGTCGGCACGCACCTTGGCGAGCGCGCCACCGTAGCGGCCGATCGGGGTGCGCACCGCATCGCAGAGAAAGACGTCGCGCATGGCGTTCATTGACACAATCCTCAGGCGGCTGCGCCGTGGGCGCGTGCAGTGCGGGCATGCAATTCGCGCAACACTTGCAGCTCCTGCGCGGTCGGCGGTTTCGTCTCGGTGACGTCCGGCGCGTAGCGCACCGGCCAGCCGGTATTGCCCTCGATCTGCTCGCGGGTCACGCCCGGATGGATCGAGACGACCGTCATTTCCTTGCTCTGCGGGTCGGGCTCGAAGACGCAGAGATCGGTCACCAGCCTGGTCGGGCCCTTGGTCTTCAGCCCAAAGCGCGCACGATGATCGCCGCCTTCTCCGTGTCCCATTGACGTGACGAAGTCGAGCTTGCTCACAAAGCTGCGCTTCGACTGATTCATGATGATGAAGATCTCGCCGCAGGCGCTGGCGATCTCGGGTGCGCCGCCGCCGCCGGGCAGCCGCACCTTCGGCTTGTCGTAGGCGCCGACGACCGTGGTATTGAGATTGGCAAAGCGGTCGATCTGCGCGCCTCCCAGGAAACCGACAGTCATCCGTCCGCCCAGCAGCCAGTACCGGAACATTTCCGGCACCGAGACCGTGGTGAGCGCGGTCTCGCACAATTCGCCGTCACCGATCGACAGCGGCAGAACATCGGGCTTCGTCGCGATCGTGCCCGACTCGTAAATGAGCGTGATGTCCGGGGCGTGCGTCAGCCGCGCAAGATTCGACGCCGCCGATGGCATGCCGATGCCGACGAAGCAGACGTCCTCGTTCCGCAGCGCGCGCGCCGCAGCGATCGTCATCATCTCGGTTTGCGAGTAGTTGTCGGTCATGGGCTGCCTCAAGCCGCCGCCCGCAGATGGCGCACGTGATCGGCGAAGACGTCGGGTCCCTTCTCCAGCACGTTTGCTTTCATCCAGGCAAGGAAGCCGTCGCGGTCGCGGGCAATCGGGTCCCAGGCGATGTAAAAGGCATTGTCGCGCTTGTAGTAGCCCTGCGCATAGGACGGATAGGCGCCGCCCGGGACCTGCGCAATGGCGCCGACCGTCCAGCTCGGCAGGATCACGGCGTTGAAGCTGCGCGGCCCGAAGTCATCGACGATCTCCTCGACGGTGACGATCGAGCGCTTGGAGGCGAGCACCGCCTCCTTCTGCACGCCGACAATGCCTTCGATCAGCACGTTGCCGGCACGATCAGCCTTCTGGGCATGGATCACCGCGACGTCGGGCCGGTGCGCCGGCACGGCCGCGAACTGCTCGCCGGTGAACGGGCATGTCACACGCCTGATGTTCGGATTGATCTTCGGGAGATCGACGCCGATGTAGCCGCGAAACACCGCGAACGGCAGCCCCGCCGCGCCGGCCTCGTAGGCATTAGCCATGGCGGCGTGGGAATGCTCCTCGATTGCAATCGCATTGGGCCAGCCGTTCTCAACCGCATCGCGGAAGCGGTGCAGCGAGCCCACGCCGGGATTCCCGCCCCAGGAAAACACCACCTTCCCGGCGCAGCCCGTGCCGATGAGCTGGTCGTAGATGAGGTCAGGCGTCATCCGGATGAGGGTGAGGCGCTTGCGGCGCTGGCGCACGATCTCATGGCCGGCGGCGTGCGGGATAAGGTGAGTGAACCCCTCCATCGCCACTGCGTCGCCGTCGCGGATGGTCTCCTCCACGGCCTCGGCAAGGGACAGAAAACGCGCCATCGAACACGCCCCGGGGGCGCCTCATAAAAAAGGCACCGCGATGATTTACGGGGCGCACCGCTCGGGGTCAAATGGCGGAACGCTCCGGCCCGCCGCATCGTGCTTGACCCATCCCAAGGGACGTGTCACCGAGCCGTCCGGGGATCGGGACGGGCTGGGCATGTTCACCAATCGCCGCACCGTGCGCATCGAATGGGGACACTGCGATCCTGCCGGCATCGTCTTCTACCCGCGCTATTTCGAGATGTTCGACCATTCGACGGTGCTGCTGATCGAGCGCGCGGTCGGGATGAACAAGCACCAGCTCTACCGCACCTATGATTTCGACGGCTACCCGGTGGTGGAGACGCGCGCGCGCTTTCTGCTTCCGACCCGGTACGGCGACGACGTGATCATCGAAACCAGCATCACGGAGGTGCGCCGCTCGAGCTTTCACCTTCAGCACCGGCTCACCAGGGAAGGAGCGCTGGCGGTTGAAGGCTTCGAGTCCCGCGTGTGGGTCGTGCGGGACGCGGACAAGCCGGGCCGCCTGAAACCGCAGCCGCTGCCGCCGGACATTGTCGCCCAACTGACGTCCGCCTGAGTTGGGGCGATCGCCCACGCCGCCCGTTGCGCTCGGCCGGCCGCGCGACTTCGCCGCGGCAGCGACGCAGGCGCGCCGGTTGTAAGTGCCGGCGCCCGCGAGCTATAGACCTCGCACGCCAATGCTCCAGTATCTGGGAGGAGATCGTGAAAAAGCTTCTGTTTGCCGCGGTGCTTGCCGCCTCGACCGGCATTGCCGGACCCGCCTCGGCGCAGCTTCTTGGGCTCGGCACCAGCCCGCAGGGCACGCTCACCTACGGCCTCGGCGCTGCGGTCGCGAAGGTGCTGCAGGACAACAGCATCCAGTCGCGGGTGCAGCCGCAGAGCGGCACCGCCACCATGATCCCGCTGGTCAATTCCGGCGAGATCGACGTCGGTTTCGCCAATGCGGCCGAGCTCTATGATTCCTTCCACGGCGTCGGCACGTTCGACAAGCGGCCGAACCCCAAGCTTCGCGCCGTCGCGGTGATCTTTCCGCTGCGCGCCGGCCTGCTGGTACGGGCGAACTCCGACATCAAGTCGATCAAGGACATGAAGGGCAAGACCACTGCTTATGGTCTGACCGCCCAGGAGATCGTGCGCAAGACGATCGATGCCATGCTCGCGACCGGCGGACTGACCCCGAACGATCTCAAGACCGTGATGGTGCCGGGCGTCATCCAGGGTGTCGACAATCTGGTTGCCGGGCGCGTTGACATCACGGTGTTCGCCATCGGCGGGGCCAAGGTGGCCGAGGCCGATGCCTCGGTCGGCATCCGCTTCATTCCGCTCGAAGACAGTCCGGCGTCGCTCGCCGCACTCAAGAAGGAGTTCCCGACCGGCTACCTCGGCAAGATCTCGCCAGCCCCGAACCTCGCCGGCATCAAGGAGCCGATGACGGTGATGCTCTACGATTACACGGTGTTCGCCAACGCCGACGTGCCGGCAGACCGCATCAAGGCGCTGACGCGCCTGATCGCGGAGAACAAGGCGACGCTCGAGCAGGGGCAGTCGTCGTTCCGCGAGCTCGATCCGGCACGCATGTATAGTGACGTCAAGGTGCCGTATCACCCCGGCGCGATCGCCTATTACAACGAGAAGGGCATCAAGGAAGCGAAGTGATGCTCTAACGGCGCGCGGCTTCGCCGCGCCGGAAAACTATCGGGAGAACGCCATGCGCAAACTGTTGACGGCCGCCGTGGCTGCTGCGCCGTTGATCTTCGCCTCGGCCGCCGGCGCGCAGCCGCTCGGCATCGGCACCAATCCGCAAGGGACGATGGTCTACACGCTCGGCGCCACGCTCTCGAAGGCGCTCGCCGACAGCGCCAGCATCCAGTCGCGGCTGCAGCCGCAGAGCGGCACCGGCACCACGGTGCCGCTGGTCAATTCCGGCGAGATCGACATCGCCTTCTGCAATGCGCGCGAGTTCTACGACTCGTTCCACGGCGTTGGCTCCTCCGACAAGCGGCCCAATCCGAACATCCGGGCCATGGCGGTTCTCTTTCCGCTGCAGGTCGCCTTGCTGGTGCGCAACGATTCGCCGATCAAGTCGGTCAAGGACCTCAAGGGCAAGACGATCGCCTACGGCTACACCAGCCAGGAGGTCATCAAGATCCTGCTCGATGGGCTGCTCGCGAACGCCGGCCTCACGGTCAGCGACATGCGGACCGCGCTGGTGCCGAATCTCAATCGCGGCGTCGACGAGCTGATCTCGGGCCGCGTCGACATCGCCTTCTTCGCGCTCGGCCAGGCCAAGGTGTCGGAGGCCGACGCCGCGATCAACGGCGGCATCCGTTTCCTCCCGGTCGACGACAGCTCCGCGGCGGTCGAGGCCATGCTCAAGGTGGTGCAGGTCGGCTATGTCGATAAGGTCAATCCGGCGCAGAATCTGCCCGGCGTGCGCGCGCCGATTGCGGTCGCGCATTACGATTACGTCGCTTTCGCCAACAAGGACGTGCCGGTCGAGCGGGTCAAGACGATCACTCGGGTGCTGGCCGAGCAGCGCGACGCGATGGCGCAAACGCTGCCGCTGTTCCGGGGCCTCGTTCCGGAAAAGATGTATACAAGCAAGCTCAAGGTCCCCTACCACGACGGCGCTATCGCCTATTATCGCGAGAAGGGCATCAAGGAAGTGCAGTGACGGCAACGTCCTCGTCATTGCCGGCGCTCGACCATGCCGACTAGATTCTTGAATGCCGTCATGGTCGTCCTGCGCACTGCGATCGTGCTGATCGTGGTGGCGTGGATCCTCAATGTGCCCGGCCGCCTGCAGATCGGCCTGTTCACCGAGCAGATGCTCGCCGCCGTCCTCGGCCTGTCGCTGGCGCTGACCTTTCTGACCTTCCCGCTCAAGATGAAGGAGACGGGCGAGGAAGCGGTCGCGCTCAAGGCTCTCACCGGCACCGGCGAAAACGCCGGCCCGATCGACGTCGTGCTGGCGGGCTTGAGCCTCGCGTGCTGCTTCTACGTGGCCATCCGCTATCCCGAGCTGATCCGCGAGCTGGTCGCGCGCCCGCTCAGCGGCGTCATCATCGCCACCATCATCGTGCTGCTGGTGTTCGAGGCGAGCCGCCGCGTGACCGGCTGGGCGCTGGTTCTGATTGTGCTTGCGCTGTGCGCGCACGCCCTGCTCGGGCGCTACCTGCCCGAGATGTTCGCCAGCCGGCCGGTCGACCTCAGCCGGCTCATGGTCTATCTCGGCGTCGACACCAACGCGCTTCTCGGCAACACGCTGCAGATCGCCGTGATCGTGGTGGTGCCATTCATCATCATGGGGCACGTGCTCACGCGCTGCGGCGGCTCCGACTTCTTTGCCGACCTCGCATCGGCGCTGATGGGACAGTTCCGCGGCGGCGCGGCGAAGATCGCCGTCGTCGGCTCCGCGTTCTTCGGCATGGTGTCAGGCAGCGCGGTCGCCAATGTCGCGAGCGTGGGGACGATCACCATTCCATTGATGAAGCGGTCAGGCTTCCCGCCGCACATCGCCGCCGCGGTCGAGGCGGTCGGCTCGACCGGCGGCCAAATCTGTCCTCCGGTGATGGGCGCCGCCGCCTTCCTGATGGCGGAGTATCTGCGCGTGCCCTACGCCGACGTCATGTTGGCAGCGATCATCCCGGCTTTCCTGTATTACGCCGCGTTGTTCACCCAGGTCGATCTCGAATCGGCGAAGCTCGGAATTCTCGGGGCGCCGCGCGCTAGCCTGCCTTCGGTCGGCAAGGTGCTACGCGAGGGCTGGCATTTCCTCGTCCCATTCATCGTGCTGGTCGGCGGCTTGCTGTGGCTGAACTGGGAGCCCGAATACGCCGCGCTCGCCGGCACCGCCGTGCTGATCGTGCTGGTGCTGATCGTGCCGCACAAGGGGCGGCGCACCTCGATGGGCGAGGTGGTCTCCGCAGTCGTGTCGTCGGGTGGAGCAGTGATCGACATCATCGCGATTACCGCGATCTCCGGCATCCTGATCGGTGCGATGAACCTGACCGGCGTAGCCTTCTCGCTCACCCAGCAGCTTCTTTCGGTCAGCGGCGGCAGCCTGCCGCTTCTTCTCATCATCACGGCGTTCGCGTCGTTCATCCTGGGCCTGCCGCTGCCGACGCTTGGCGTTTACGTCATCCTCGCCACCCTGGCGGCGCCGGCGCTGGTGCAGGCCGGCATCTCGCCGATGCAGGCGCACATGTTCGTTCTGTTCAACGGGCTCCTGGGAATGGTGACCCCGCCGGTCGCGCTCTCGGCCTTCGCGGCGGCGACCATCGCCAAGTCCGACCAATGGCAGACCGGCTGGACCGCGACCCGCATGAGCTGGTGCTCCTATCTGATCCCGTTCATGTTCGCCTATACGCCCGCGCTGGTGATGAATGCGGACCCGCTCTCGATCATCATTTCGCTGTCGATCGGCGTTCTCGGCATCGTCATCGGCACGATGGCGGTGGTCGGATATTTCACCGCCGCCATTCCCCTGCCCTACCGCATCGCCTATGGCGTCATCGCCCCGATGCTGCTCGCGCAGCCGGCCATGTTCGAAGGCGCGATGTGGCTCAATGTGATCGGCTTGGTCGGCGCGGTGGGCGCAATCGCGCGCGAAATCATGCGAGGCCGCTCGCAGGCCAGGCTGTCGCCGCGCCCGCATGCCGGGGGCACCGCCGCATGATGGACTTGAGGCCCTCGACGCGATAACAACTCGCCACCATCTTCGCCGCCGGTTCCCGGCGGCCCTCCTCGAACCGACACGGACGCTTTCGCCCGGGTCCAATAGCCGGAGAACCGCATATGCGCATCGACGCGTATACCCATTTCTTTCCCAAGAGATTCTTCGACCGGATGATGGAGATCGCCGGCGACTACAAGGACATGGGCAAGCGGGTACGCGCCCTGCCGGCGCTGTACGATCTCGATGTCCGCAAGAAGATCGTCGACGGCCACAAGGACTATCAGCAGATCCTGTCCTATCCGCAGCCGCCGATCGAGAAGCTTGCCAAGAGTCAGGCCCAGGTCGACGAGCTCATCCGTCTCGTCAACGACGGCTTCGCGGAACTGTGCGCGAAGGAGAAGGACCACTTCCCCGGCTGGGTGGCGCAGATCTCGCTCGATTCACCGGACGCCGGCGCTCGCGAAGCCGAGCGGGCGATCAAGGAGCTCGGCGCGCTCGGCGTGCAGATCTATACCAACGTCGCCGGCAAGCCGATCGACCGGCCGCAATACCTGCCGTTCTGGAAGAAGATGAACGAGCTTGGCAAGCCGGTCTGGCTGCATCCGGCGCGCGGCGCCGAGATGCCGGACTACATCGATGAGAAGAAGTCGCTCTATGAAATCTGGTGGACGTTCGGCTGGTCGTACGAGACTGCGACCGCGATGGCGCGCCTGGTCTTTTCCAAGATCATGGACAACCATCCCAATCTCAAGGTCATCACGCATCATTTCGGCGGCATCGTCCCGATGCTGGAAGGGCGCATCGGCCCGGGCTGGGACGTGCTCGGCGAGCGCACCAGCGACGAGGACTATGTCTCGCTGCGCAAAAGCCTCAAGAAGCGGCCGCTCGACTACTTCAAGCAGGATTTCTATGCCGATACCGCGGTGTTCGGCGGCGTGCCGGCGACCAAGTGTGGCTTGGAGTTCTTCCCGCTGGACAAGATCATTTTTGCTTCGGACTGCCCGTTCGATCCCGAGAAGGGCACCATGTATCCGCGCGTGACGCTGCAGATCCTCGACTCGCTCAACATCCCGAAGGCCGATCGCGAGAAGATCGACTACAAGAACCTCGAGGCTATCACCGGCGTGAAGCTGGTGAAATGATCGGGCAAGACCTCCGCTATCCCGCGTAAGAAGCCGGTCTATGGCGAAAGGGCGGGCTGCCTTGCGGCAGTCCGCCCTTCGCGACGCTACTTGATCGGCGCTGCGCGCAGATCGAGTCAGCGTATTAGCACCACTGCCAGCTCGGATAGCCGCTGCGGGTATCCTCGTCGCCGCTGATGCAGTGGCGCGGGGTGGGATAGCCGGGAACGACGCTGGTGGCGGACGGGTTGGTCAGGCCGCGGGCGCTCTGCGCCTGCGACACGGACGCGAACGCCGTGGTGAGGACGAGAGCGGTGGACAGAGCGATCAAGGTCTTCATTGTCGTGGCTCCTGGTTGGCTGCTGCTCACACCTTGTTGGTGTGCGCGCGCATCCTGTTGGCGCGAGCACGCCTGGTAAATCAGCCGGATGTCTTGCCGTTTCGATGCCGAAAACCGCGTCGCAACGCAGAGAATCCCGATCAACGTTGGACTTCTCTTACGGCGATAGCCCACGGGAATGAGTACTTCGGTCGCGCGACTGAAGTATCCGGCGCCTCCGAAATGATGAAATTTGTGAGTGCGCGGCGCAAACCCGCAGCTCAAGTTTGGTCCAAGAAACAATCCTTGTTATAAGAGTTTCCTGCATTCCACTGCTCACCCACGTGTGTTGCATGGAAAAGAGCCGGCCTACATTTCGGCTGCCTGACGCCGCGCGGGTCCCGCGGCGCACTCAGACCGATCAATCGTTCAGGAGCGCTGCGCGCATCGCTCCTGCGGCCGAGGCCCGTGCCGACGCACGGCTCCGCGCGGTCGGCGACAGGATTCGCCGCGGCGATCGATCCGACATGCCGGCGATGGCGCATCCAGGCATCGGGCGAACCGCCAGAGGACAGGCGGTTGCTTGCAACCACTATCTGCCGGCGAACCGCTTCGACTGGTTCGATGTCCAGCCGCCTGCGACGGACGCGATCAGGGTCAGGGAAGGCGCCGACAGCGCGCAAGACGCGCTGCGCGACGAGTTCTGCTCGCCGTTTTCGACGATCGTCGGTAGCCATTTCGAAGAGCTGCCGCCGATGACGTTGGGACGTACCATCGCGTGGGACAATTTGCCGGACGACTTGCCCAATCAGTGGTCTCCCAATGTCGTTCCTGGGATCGAGTTCGCGGTGCGCACGGTGCGGCCGCAGTCGATACCGGTGTTGCGGACGCTGCGTGTCCCAATCGGTCGTGGGATGCAGGATCGTACAATCCTGATAAATGCCGTGGAGGAAGGGCATGAGCCGGACGGGATTCGGTCGCTGTTCATCGATTTCGTTATTCCGCAGCGGGCGGTCGGTCTCGAGTTCGGCTTCCTTGGCGATGCGGAACGGGAAATCGCGCCCAATCACGTTCAGCTGATCGCCCGGGACATCGACGGCAATGTTCTCGCGATCAGCGTGGCGAGCGACACGCATCCACAAAATATCAATGCCAATAGCGTCTTCAACGTCATCGGCGTCCGTCACCAGGGCGGCGCGATCCGCTCGGTCGAACTGACGTTCGGCACCCGAGACGATCCGATCCCGGAGTCACAGCTCATCCAACGCATTTGGCATGAGCCGCTGCCGCCGGCCGCGATGAAACAAGGCATCCTGGCATTCGAGCGACCGGGGCCCGACCCCGTCAATCCAGACCATCGCCTGCCGCCCGCCCCCGTCCCCCTGGGACCGGCCGAGATCAAGCTGCCGTTCCTGTGCAATCGCGCCATGGCGATAATGCGCGGCTTCAAATTCCAGTTCCTCGACCAGCGGGCGCGCCAGCTGCGCGCGCTGGACGCGCGTATCGAGGCACCACCCGTCTTTCAAGTCGCGCCGGGCGGCACGGTAGTCCTGGATCCGGCCGGCATGCTGTTAAGCGACTCAGCGCCAGCCGTGGGCTTTCGGATTCTCATCTATTTCACGCTTCTGGCGTGGGACGACGAGCAGATGGAGCTGTTCACAGGAGAGGCGAACGATGTCGCCTCCCATCTACCGCAAGACGCCACCACTACGCTGCGGGACATCGAACGGGATGATCCGTGCTTGGCAGCCACCGGAATGCAAACGCTCGGGGCCGACCCGTCGGACCTCTGCGGCCCACTCTTCGCCGTCATGCGCGGCTTTGGCTTCTACATGCCCGTCGACCAGAACCTTAGCCAAGTCCGCTTGGCGACCGGCCAGGTCGGCGGAGGCGGCGGCGGTCAATTTGACGAAGCAGGAGCGCCATTTTTCGTGCCCACCGTCGACGTCTCGCCCCCCGGCCTGGAGCGAAATGGCTCGAAAATCGAGTGGAGCACTGTCTCGATGCTGGAGGGCGGTCCCGAATATGCGCGGATTGTCCACGGCACGGTGATGACCGGGCGCAGCTTGCGGTTGCGCACCGAGGAATTCGCTTTCGCCTTCACAGGGCGGAGACGAGTGGGCCGCCGGGAGAATCCGGATGACTGGACCACCACGTTCGACGATGGGCCCGGTCGCATTGGTGCGTGGCCGATCGAGGCAGACATGGCGTGCCTCGGCCTCGGGATGTTCCTCATGCGGCCCCAGGGCGCAATCAGCGAATTGGAAGCGGAAGTGCATGGGCTGAATTACGATGGGCAGCTCATTCAGTGGCAGATGGGCGGCGGAATTGTCTCGGACGACGACGATGTGGAGGACTTCTTCGTTTGGGCGACGTTCGCGGGGCTTGTGCGCAAGAGCGTGCGGGGTTCGGTGCAGCTCAGGATCCAGGGCCCGGAATTCATTGGCACGGTCGGTTCGGTCTCCCTCGCGCCGAGTCAGCCGGGCATAATCACAAACCTTGGAAACATGCAGGCCCTGATCGTCGACGTCCGCAAGGGCGGCCCGCAAGCCGGCGAGTTCGATGTCCGTTTGGAATACCACGGGCAGGTTTTCTCGATCTCTGACTTGCCGTTACGCGGTCCGCTGCTGCTCGCTCCCGGCGAGGCGGTCGTGATCGGCGGCCGGTTTTTTTCGCAGGCCGCTGCCGGACCCCACTTTGCATTTCTCGAATTCGACACCAACGATCCGCGCACGCCGCTCGCTCGCGTCGAAATTTCAGGTCGAATCGTGGCGGCCGACGCGGTCGGCTTATGGCTGCCATCAAGCATCAATCTCGGGGCCGTATCGATCCGCACCGGCGTGACACAGACGCGCAACGCGGTGCTTCAATCGGTCGGCCATACCCCGCTGCTCATCACATCGCTCGCGGTGCTGGATCAGAACGCGGGATTCGAGATCAGTCCCACAGCCGGCCCCGGCGCGCATTACCAGCTCGATCCCGGGGATTCGATCGTCATCCAGGTGCACTATCCACGGCCAGCCCGCGCGGGCCGCGTGGAGACCGCGCTGGTCGCGGAGACGAATGCGGGGCGGCTGGAATTGCCGCTTCGCGTCGAAGCGGTGGACAACTGATCCCGCCAGCGATCCCAAGAGATCGTGGAAACGGGCGGTCTCGGCGTAAAGACCAAGGATCGGCAGCGCCCCCCATGTCGCCTGTGACTATCCCCGTGCCGACGCATGAAAAGGCCGGCGCCCTCTGCTAGCGTCGCCGCACCATGGAGGCTGCCCGTCCCCTAGTTCCATCCGGCTTCGAATCCGGCCCGTCCGACGAGGGCGCGAGCCGGATCACACCGATGATGGAGCAATACATCGAGATCAAGCGCGCCAATCCGGACTGCCTGTTGTTCTACCGGATGGGTGACTTCTATGAGCTGTTCTTCGACGACGCCGAAACCGCCGCCCGCGCGCTCGGCATCGTGCTCACCAAGCGCGGCAAGCATCTCGGCCACGACATCCCGATGTGCGGCGTGCCGATCGAGCGCTCCGACGAATATCTCCACCGCCTGATCGCGCTCGGCCATCGCGTCGCGGTCTGCGAGCAGCTCGAAGATCCCGCGGAGGCGAAGAAGCGCGGCGGAAAGAGCGTGGTGCGACGCGACGTGGTGCGCCTCATCACGCCCGGCACGCTCACCGAGGACACGCTGCTCGACGCCAGCCGCAACAACTATCTGCTGGCGGTCGCCCGCGCGCGCGCGTCCACCGCCGACGAGGAGGGCCGCTTCGCGCTCGCCTGGATCGACATCTCGACCGGCGAGTTTCGCATTGCCGAGCGCGACCGTGCCGGGATGGCTGCTGACATTGCGCGCCTCGAGCCCGGCGAGATCATCGTCTCCGACGCGCTCTATGGCGACCCGGAGCTGGCGCCGTTCCTGCGCTCGCTTCCCGCCGTCACGCCGCTCACCCGCGACGTGTTCGACGGCGCCAGCGCCGAACGGCGCCTTGCGGGCTATTTCGGGGTCGCGACCAGCGACGCATTCGGCTCGCTATCGCGGCTCGAGCTCACCGCCGCGGCGGCCTGCATCACCTATGTCGAGCGCACGCAGCTCGGCAGGCGCCTGCCGCTGTCGCCGCCCATGCGCGAGGCGGAAGGGGCAACGCTCGCGATCGATCAGGCCACCCGCACCAATCTCGAGCTGATGCGCACGCTGTCGGGCGAGCGGCGCGGCTCGCTCCTTGCCACCATCGATCGCACCGTGACCGCGGCCGGCTCGCGGCTGCTCGCGCAACGGCTGGCGGCGCCGCTCACCGCGCCGGCGGCGATCTCCCGCCGCCATGACGCGGTCACCTTATTCGTGGCCGACGCGGCGCTGCGCGGCAACGTGCGCGAGCGCCTCAAGGCGGCGCCCGATCTGGCGCGAGCGCTGACGCGGCTGGTGGTCGGCCGCGGCGGTCCGCGCGACCTGGCCGCGATCCGCGACGGCATCGCCGCCGCAGCAAGCCTTGCCGCCGCGCTTGAGAAGCGCGGCGAGCTCCCCGCCGAGGTGACGCAGGCTGCTGTCGCGCTGCGCCGGCCGGATTCTGCAATCGCGTCCGAGCTTGCCGCCGCGCTCGCGGACGAGATGCCCCACCTCAAGCGCGACGGCGGCTTCGTCCGCTCGGGCTACGAGGCGGCGCTCGACGAGGCACGCGCGCTACGCGACGAATCGCGCCGCGTGATCGCGGCGCTGCAGGCCCGCTACGCCGAGGAGGCGGGCGTGCGCTCGCTCAAGATCCGGCACAACAACGTGCTCGGCTATTTCGTCGAGGTGACGGCGCAAAACGGCGACAAGTTCTTCAACCCGCCGCTCAATGCGACTTTCATCCACCGCCAGACGCTCGCCGGCCAGGTACGGTTCACCACCACCGAGCTCGGCGAGCTTGAATCCAGGATCGCGAGCGCCGCCGACCGGGCGCTCGGGATCGAGCTCGATATCTTCGAACGGCTTTCGGCCAGCGTCACTGCGGCGGCCGCGGCGATCAAGGACGCCGCCGAAGCGCTGGCGGCGCTCGACGTCGCCGCGGGCCTCGCGCAACTTGCCATCGAGCGCGATTACGCGCGTCCGGAGGTGGACGACACGCTCGATTTCATCGTCGAGGGCGGGCGCCATCCGGTGGTTGAGCAGGCGCTCGCGGAGGACGGCGGCCCGTTCGTCGCCAACGACTGCGATCTCTCTCCTCCTCCATCGGCCGCCGCCGGTCGCATCTGGCTGCTCACGGGCCCGAACATGGCCGGCAAGTCGACATTCCTGCGGCAGAACGCTTTGATCGCGATCCTCGCGCAGATGGGCAGCTTCGTGCCGGCGCGCCGCGCCCGTATCGGCGTCGTCGACCGGCTGTTCTCGCGCGTCGGCGCCGCCGACGATCTTGCGCGCGGTCGCTCGACCTTCATGGTCGAGATGGTGGAGACGGCGGCGATCCTCAATCAAGCCGGCGAGCGCGCGCTGGTGATTCTCGACGAGATCGGCCGTGGCACCGCGACCTTCGATGGGCTCTCGATCGCCTGGGCAACGATCGAGCACCTGCACGAGCAGAACCGCTGCCGCACCCTGTTCGCCACCCATTTCCATGAGCTCACGGCACTCTCGGCGCGGCTGCCGCGGCTGTTCAACGCCACCATGCGGGTCAAGGAATGGCAGGGCGAGGTCGTGTTCCTGCACGAGGTCATGCCGGGCGCCGCCGACCGCAGCTACGGCATCCAGGTGGCGAAGCTCGCAGGCCTGCCCGCGAGCGTGATCGAGCGCGCGAAGCTCGTGCTCGCCAAGCTCGAAGCGGAGGACCGCGCCTCGCCGCGCGGTTTCGACGATCTGCCGCTGTTCGCCACGACACCACGCGCCTCGCCTGAACCGCGACGCGACGCCGCACTCGAGGCCGTGATCGGCGCGCTCAATGCGCTGCATCCCGACGAGATGTCGCCGCGCGAGGCGCTCGAAGCGCTCTACGCGCTGAAGCTCAAGGCTGCGGCAAAGGATACATAGTCATCCAAGATTGCGCCGTGATAGGCTCGCGACAATCAAGGCCGCGAGGCGACCGGCGTCGCTGGGGAGACCCCATGACGAAATGGCTCGGCACATTGATCTCGCTCGGCTGCCTACTGGCCGCAACGGCGGCCGGCGCGCAGACCTATCCTTCGAAGCCGATCACGATCGTAGTGACTGCGGCGGCGGGCGGGGTCAGCGACGTGGTGGCGCGCGCGATCGGTCAGCGGCTGTCCGAAGCGTGGGGTCAGCAGGTCATCATCGAGAACCGCGGCGGCGGCGCCCATATCCTCGGGGCGCAGGCCGTGGCCAAGGCGCCGCCCGATGGCCACATGCTGCTGGTCGCCGAGTCCGGGACGTTCGTGCTCAACCCGACGCTCTATCCCAAGGACAAGCTGCCCTACGACGTGGAGAAGGACTTCGCGCCGATCACAGGCCTCGTGCGCATCAACCAGGCGCTGATTGCGGACAACAGACTGCCGGCGAACAACGTCCGCGAATTGATCGAGCTCGCGAAGAAGAAGCCGGGCGAGATCACCTACGGCACCGCCGGGATCGGCTCGGCGCCGCATGTCAACATCGTCAAGTTCGAGAACATGGCCGGCGTCAAGCTCGTTCCCATCCACTACCGCGGAGCCGCGCCGGCGCTCAACGACATCATCGCCGGTCACATCAACCTGATGTCGGTGAGCGTGAGCCTCGTGCTGCAACCCTATCAGGAGCGCAAGCTGAAGGTGCTCGGGATCGGCAGCGCCAGGCGGGTGTCGCAAGCGCCCGACTTGCCGACCGTCATCGAGAGCGGCCTTCCCGGCTATGAAGCGCAGGCTTGGTTCGGCCTGGTGACGACCGGCGGAACGCCGCCTGAGATCGTGACCAAGATCAACGCCGAAGTGCAACGAACCCTGAACGATCCCGCCTTCCGCGAGCGCTTCCTGGCGCCGCAGATGTTCGAGCCGATGGGGAGCGCGCCGGGGCCGTTTGCGAACTACATCAAGTCCGAGACCCAAGTCTGGGCCAAGATCATCCGCGAGCAGAACCTGGTGATCAATCCCTGACGCTGATCGCTCACGTGCGATTCAGCTTCACCTCGATCGGCAGGCCGCTCTTGAGCGTCTGATAGACGACGCAGTAGCGCTCGGTGAGCTTGAGCAACTGATCGATCTTTTCCTGCGGCGCGTCGGTGTCGACGTCGAAGCGCAGCCGGATCTGCGCGAACCCGACCGGTGCGTCCTTGGCAACGCCGAGCGTGCCGCGGAAATCGAGATCGCCTTCGGCTGACACCTTCCCCGACTTGAGCGGAATGTCGAGCGCGGTCGCAACCGCCTTGAGCGTGACGCCGGCGCAGGCGACCAGCGCCTCAAGCAGCATGTCGCCGGAACACAGTTCCAGGCCCGACCCGCCGGTCGCCGGATGCAGCCCGGCTATCGCGAGCGCGCGGCCGGTCTCGACCTTGCAGGCGATATGCGTGTCGTCGAGGCTGCCTTTGGCTTTCAGCGTGATGTACGCGGTCTTCGGGTCGCTCTTGTAGCGCTCCTTGAGCGGCGCCTGCATGCTGCGCAAAGCAGTCGAATCCATAATGGACGCTCCTGATACCGGGACGTGTCCGGCCACCGCATATAGCGATCAAATCAGGCCCCGTCACCTGAGCCGCACGCGCATCAGGCTTGCGCCGTCACAGTGGCGTGCGCCTACCACCACAGCGCGGCGCCGCTCGCGGCCTTGGTCTCGCGGTCGTCGGTGATGATGGCGCGTTCGAGCGAGCGGTCGAGCGCCGCCAGCACGCGGCGCTTGGCAAAGTCGAATGCCGCCGATTGCCGGTCGCGCGGACGCGGCAGATCGCACGTGATCTCCTCGAAGATGCGCCCCGGATGCGCGCGCATCACCATGATGCGGTCGGCGACCACGATCGCTTCGTCGACGTCATGGGTGACCATGATCAGGGTCGGCTTCAAGTCCGCCCATAGATGAAGGAGATGATCCTGCAGGTCGGCGCGGGTGAAGGCATCGAGCGCCGAGAACGGCTCGTCGAGCAGGAGCACCTCCGGCCGCGGCACCAATGCGCGCGCGATGGCGACGCGCTGGGCCTGCCCGCCTGAGAGCTCGCGCGGCCATACCCAGGCCTTGTCGGTGAGGCCGACACGCTCGAGCGCGCCCGCAACCCGCACTCTGCGTTCCGCCCGCGGCCGCTGTTCCAGGCCGAAGCCGACATTCTCGGCCGCCCGCAGCCAGGGCAGCAGCCGGGGCTCCTGGAAAATGATGCCGATCTTCTCGTGCGGCGCGGTGATTGCGGTGCCGTCGAGGACGACCTTGCCCTGCGTGGGCGTGTCGAGACCCGAAACCGCCCGCAGCAAGGTGGACTTGCCACAGCCGGAGCCGCCGATCACCACCAGGATTTCCCCCGGCTTGACCGCGAGCGAGATGCCGTCGAGGGCGCGCACGCCGTTCGGATAGGTCTTGCCGACGCGATCGAGCACAAGCATCGGCTCCTCCTATCGCTCGACTACGTCCTGCCAGCGCAGGAATGGCGCCGCAGCGAGCGCGATGAGCCAATCCGTTGCCTTGCCCAGGATGCCGAAGGCGACGATGGCGGCGACGATCTGCGCCGGCTTGCCGAGCTGCTGCCCGTCGATCAGCAGGAAGCCCAACCCTGTTGAGGCACCGAGAAATTCCGCCGCCAGCACGAACATCCAGCCGAGCCCGAGGCCCGCCCGCAGCGAGAGGACATAGGCGGGCATCACCGCCGGCAACAAAATCCGCCGCACCATGGCGAAGCCGGACAGGCGAAAGGCGCGGCCTACCTCGACGATCTTGCGGTCGACCGACAGCACGGCGCCCATCACGCCAAGGTAAACCGGAAAGAACACGCCGACCGCGATCAGGATGATCTTCGAAGCTTCGAAGATCCCGAACCAGAGGATGAACAGCGGCACCCAGGCGATCGAGGGGATGGCACGCAAGGCCTGCAGCGTTGGGTCGATCAGACGATGCGTCAATGCCGAATAACCCGCGATCGCACCGAACACCGTTCCGGCAGCGACGCCGAACACGAATCCGGCGGCGACGCGGAAAAGCGTCGCCAGAGTATGGCTCTGCAGCTCACCGGTGGAGGCGAGATCGACGAAGGTATCGAAGATCACCGACGGCGGCGGCACCAGGCGGCCGTTCGACAGCCCGATGCGCACGGCGATTTCCCAGAAGACGGCGAGTCCCACCGGGAGAAGCAGGCCAAGCGCCGGCCGCGCGAACCGCGCAAGCCTTCCCCTCGACGCGTCCCGCTCCGCCGGGGCCTCTTCCACAGTCGCCGTCATGGAGACAACAGACATAACCCGCCCATCGAATGCAACAACCGGCCTCGTCAGTCCGGGCGCGGCCGGGGGCCGCGCCCGCGATGGCGACTTGTCAGTTGGTGGCCGCCACGAAGCGATCGTCGATCAGACCGTCGACCGCCGCCTTGACGTCCACGTTGGCCCGGATCACGCCCGCCTTCTGCAAGGCAAGCCCGGCCTCAAGGATCGACTCGCGCTGCGCCGGGCCGACCCGGTTGTGGGTCAGCTCGGTGCGCTCCTTGAGCTGCTTGTCGACCACGGCGTCGCTGAGCTTGGTCACGCCGATGAAGACCTTCTTGAGCTCGTCGTAATGGGCGAGCGAGTATTTGCGCGCCTCCTCGTAAGCGGCGAGCACGCGCTTGACGACATCGGGATGGTCATTGAGGAATTCCTCGCGCGCGTTGAGAATGCCCCAGGTATTGGCTTCGGGCTTGCGATAGAACAGCCGCGCGCCCTCCTGGATCTCATGCTGCGCCATCATCGGGTCGAGGCCGGCCCAGGCATCGACGTCGCCGCGAATGAGCGCGGTGCCGCCGTCCGCGTGCTGCTGCACGAGCACAGGCGTGATGTCCCGGTCGGTGAGGCCGACGGACAGGAGCGCTCGCACCAGGAAGATGTGCGGGTCGGTGCCGCGCACCATGGCGACCTTCTTGCCCTTGAGGTCTTCGACCTTGGTGATCTTGCTGTCCTTGCCGGTGACCAGGGCGGTCCATTCGGGCCGCGAATAAACGTAAATGGACTTGATCGGATTGCCGTTGATCCGCGCCACCAGCGCGGCGGAACCCGCCGTCGAGCCGAAATCGATCGAGCCGGCGTTGAGGAACTGCAGTGCGTTGGACGACGACACCGTCTGCACCCAACGCACCGTGATGCCGTCCTTGGCCAGCTCCCGCTCGAGGAAGCCCTTCTCCTTGAACAGCATCGAAACCGGATTATAGGTCGCCCAGTCGATGCGAACTTCCTTGGGCTTCTCCGCCGCCAGCAAGCCCGTGGCGGGCAGCAGCCCGGCCAAAAGGACGGAAGCGAAAACAGAACGTCGGGAAAACACGGTCATCACAAGATCTCCAAGCGTAGGGGCCCTGACCGCGCTCGGCGCGTGAACCGGACCGGTGACAGGTCGGGGGCGGGATTTTCGGCCCGCCGTCAGCTCGGCGAGGGGCAGGCCCCGCGCTTTAGCTGCATTTGTTGAGCGCCCGCAAGCTGCTTGCTCAAATCGGCGCTATTTTTATTCTATTGGAAGGCCCGATCAGCCGTCAAATAAAAATACCATCGCAAAATAAACGGAGATAGCAGAATTTAATTCTCCATCCCGTTTCCGCGGCAGGGCCGTCTTCACGCTTCGCGAAGGGCATCTCCCGCGAGGCGGTGACACGTGACCTGCGCTCCGGTATCCCCTCAGCGCGATGCTCACTCCTCCCGATCATGCTCCGCAGCCGGCGTCCGACCTGTTTGACGCAACGGCGATCGCGGCTGAGCTCGAAAAATTGAGCGAGCTTCACGCCGGGAACGAGAGCGAGCTGCGGACCGCGGTATCGCAACGCCTGCGCGCGGCCCTCGTCCAGGGCCGCGCCGATGCCGAGCGGCTGCTGCTCAAGGACCGTCACGGGCGCCGCTGCGCCGAGCGGCTGTGCCTCATGCACGACGAGATCATCCGCGTGCTGTTCGAATTCGCGGAGAAGCATCTCTACCCGCGGCGCAACCCGTCGGAAGCCGAACGCATGGCGATCATCGCCACCGGCGGCTACGGCCGCGGGCTGCTGGCGCCCGGATCGGATATCGATCTCCTGTTCCTGCTTCCCTACAAGCAGACCGCCTGGGGCGAATCGGTCGCCGAGGCGATCCTCTATTGCCTGTGGGACATGGGACTCAAGGTCGGGCATGCGACCCGCTCGATCAACGAATGCATCCGCCAGGCCAAGGCGGACATGACTATCCGCACTGCGGTGCTGGAGGCGCGCTATCTGTTCGGCGACCGCAAGCTTTACGACGAGCTCGTTGCCCGCTTCGACAAGGACGTGGCGCAGGGCACCGTGCCCGAATTCGTCGCCGCCAAGCTCGCCGAGCGCGAGGAACGTCACCGCCGCGCCGGGCAGTCGCGCTATCTGGTCGAGCCCAACGTGAAGGACGGCAAGGGCGGATTACGCGACCTGCACACGCTGTTCTGGATCGCCAAATATGTCTATCGCGTGCGCGAGCCGGAGGAACTGATCGAGAAGGGCGTGTTCGACCGGCGCGAATACATGCTGTTTCGCCGCTGCGAGGATTTCCTCTGGTCGGTGCGCTGCCACATGCATTTCCTCGCCGGTCGTCCCGAGGAGCGGCTTTCCTTCGACATCCAGCGCGAGATCGCGGTGCGGCTCGGCTACACCGAGCATCCCGGGCTGCAGGACGTCGAACGCTTCATGAAGCATTACTTCCTGATCGCCAAGGACGTCGGCGATCTCACTGCCATCCTTTGCGCCGGGCTGGAGGACAGCCAGGCCAAGCCGATGCCGGTGCTCAGCCGCATGATGGCGAAGTTCCGTCCGCGCACGCGCCGCGCGCTCGCCGAAACCGAGGATTTCATCGTCGACTACAACCGCATCACCGTTGCGTCGCCGACCGTGTTCCGTCGCGATCCGGTCAACCTGATCCGCGTCTTCCATCTCGCCCAGAAATACAACCTCGCCTTCCATCCCGACACGATGCGGGCGATGACGCGCTCGCTCAAGCTCATCGACAGCAGCTTGCGCGGGAACGAGGAAGCAAACCGGCTGTTCCTGGAAATTCTCACGTCCAAGAATGACGCCGAGACGGTGCTGCGACGCATGAACGAGGCCGGCGTGCTCGGCAATTTCGTGCGCGCCTTCGGCCGCATCGTCGCGATGATGCAGTTCAACATGTATCATCACTACACGGTCGACGAGCATCTGCTGCGCTGCATCGGCATCCTGTCCGATATCGAGGCCGGCCGCAGCGAGGACACCCCCTTCGCCAACGAGCTCATCCACACGATCCAGCCGCGGCATCGCACGCTTCTCTATGTCGCGCTGTTCCTGCACGACATCGCCAAGGGCCGCATCGAGGACCATTCCATTGCCGGCGCCCGGGTGGCGCGGCGCTTCTGCCCGCGGCTGGGTTTCTCGCCGGCGGAAACCGACATGGTGGCGTGGCTGGTCGAGCAGCATCTGGTCATGTCGACCGTCGCGCAGTCGCGCGACCTGTCCGACCGGAAGACCATCCAGAATTTTGCCGACGTGGTGCAATCGGTCGAGCGGCTCAAGCTGCTGACCATTCTCACCGTCGCCGACATCAAGGCCGTCGGCCCCGGCGTCTGGAACGGCTGGAAGGCGCAGCTCATCCGCTCGCTCTATTACGAGACCGAGCCGGTGCTGACCGGCGGCTTCTCGGAAGTCAACCGCGCCCAGCGTGTGGCCATGGCGCAGGCCGAGTTCCGGGCCGAGCTTACGGATTGGCCGGCGGAGCTCGTCGACGCCTATGTGGCACGGCACTATCCGGCCTACTGGCTCAAGGTCGACCTGCCGCAAAAGATCGCCCACGCCCGCTTCGTTCGCGCCGCCGAGGAAACCGCCAAGCCGCTCGCGACCGCGGTCAACCTGGACGCCGCGCGCGGGGTGACCGAGCTCACGGTGTTCGCGCCCGACCATCCCTGGCTGTTGTCGATCATCGCCGGCGCCTGCGCCATGGCCGGCGCCAATATCGTCGATGCGCAGATCTACACCACCACCGACGCCCGCGCGCTCGACACGATCGCGGTGTCGCGCGAGTTCGAGCAGGACGAGGACGAGCAGCGGCGCGCCCGGCGCATCGCCGATGCGATCGAACGGGCGCTGCGCGGCGACCTCCGGCTGCCCGACATGATGCCCAAACGCGGCGTCCCGAAAGCCCGCCTCAAGGCCTTCGCGGTCGAGCCAGAGGTCACGATCAACAATCAGTGGTCAAATCGCTACACGATGGTCGAGGTCACGGGACTCGACCGGCCGGGCCTGCTGTTCGAGCTGACCACCACGCTGTCGAAGCTCAATCTCAACATCGCTTCGGCCCACGTCGCCACCTTCGGCGAGCGCGTGGTCGACGTGTTCTACGTGACCGATCTGTTCGGGCAGCAGTTGGTCGCGCCGACACGGCAGGCGGCGATCCGCCGCGCGCTGCTTCAGTTGTTCGCGGTGCCGGAGCAGGCGGCGGCAAAGCCCGCCAGGGCGGCAGCCGGCTGACGATTTCCGCCACGGCAATAAGCCGGCCGCGACGACAATAGCCATGACGGGCCACGGGCTCGCGCCCGTGGCCGCATCATGAAGACGGGAAGAGTGAGGTGTCCGGCAGATCAGCCCGCCGTACGCGCGGCCGCTCGATGTGCGGTTCGCAAAGCCGACGGGCCAGAGACTGGGAAGGCTTTAGGCCTTCTTCGCCTTTCCCTTCTTGCCGCCCTTGGCCGCCTTCTTGGCCTTGCCCTTGCCGGCCTTCTTGGCGCCCTTGCCGCCCTTACCGTCGGCAGCCGTATACGGCTGCGACAGGCTGTTGCCGAGGTCGCCCATGGCACGCAGGAAGGCGGTGTTGTCGGGCGCGCCCTTCGCTTCTTTGCCCTTCGTGGCCTTCGCGGCCTTCGCCTTCTTCTTGGCGGCGGCATAAGTCAGATCAGGCGTGACCGCGATGAGAGGTGCGGACACGAGCAGAGCAGCAGCAAGCAACAGTGCAAGCTTTCGCATGATTACCCCCAAACGGATTTCGGATTCCTCCACCGGACTTTCCCCGGCCAAGCCAAGACTATTCGGGAAGTTCTCCCGATGGAAGTGCCTCCGTTATCAATCCCCGCCATCTTCGCTTCGTTCATCCTGAGTTCATCTTCAAGGCAACGCCGGTTGCCCGGGCGATGCAGCAATTGCCGCTTCGCGGCGCGCACAGGGCGGCCCGCGGCGGAAAGGCAATGCCCGCCGGCTCCTGATCCGGTAACCGCCCCTTAAACCCCCCTGCCTACCGTGCCGAAGGGCAGGTCCACGGGGCGGGTGTGATGGGTTTGGCACGGCGAAAGGCCAAGGCGCGCCACGAGCCGCTATTGGAAGCCGGCCCGGCGCCGAACCTGCGGGTCACGGCGCAAGACCGGCTCACCGGTGAGCCCACCGCAACCTCCCCCCGCGCGCAAAACGGCGATCGGACCGCCGCCAACGACGACAGCCGTCCCGCCCGGCCGGCACGCCCCCGGTCCAAAGCCAGATCGGCCCGCCGGTCACGGCGCGGCGGACGCGGAGGTGGAGGCCGCTCGCCGTTGCGACGGGCGTTCTATTGGGGATTGGTGCTCGGGCTCTGGATGCTGATCGCCCTGGGCGGCGCGTTCACCTGGGTCGCGGCCAATCTGCCGCCGATCCAATCGCTGGAAATTCCGAAACGTCCGCCGTCGATCGAGATCGTCGGCATTGACGGCAAGCCCATCGCGAATCGCGGCGAGATGCATGGCGCCACCGTCACGCTCAAGGAATTGCCGCCGTATCTGCCGAAAGCCTTCGTCGCGATCGAGGACCGGCGGTTTTACAGCCACTACGGGATCGACCCGATCGGGCTCATGCGCGCGGTCACCGCCAATGTGTTGCGGCGCGGCGTCTCGCAGGGCGGCTCGACCATCACGCAGCAGCTCGCCAAGAACCTGTTCCTCACCCAGGAACGCACGCTCTGGCGCAAGATGCAGGAAGCGGTGCTCGCGCTCTGGCTCGAACGCAAGTTCACCAAGACCGAGATCCTCGAGCTCTATCTCAACCGCGTCTATTTCGGCGCCGGCGCCTATGGCGTCGACGCCGCCGCGCAACGCTATTTCGGCAAGTCCGCCCGCCAGGTGAAGCTCGCGGAGGCGGCGATGCTCGCCGGTCTCGTCAAGTCGCCATCGCGGTTGGC
>Ga0114129_10002685_pt1 | contig 24746 bp, 29 predicted proteins | sample RhiMetdeltSRZDD1_FD_80071 | JGI IMG/M metagenome (GOLD analysis project Ga0114129, IMG submission 80071) | Populus rhizosphere microbial communities from Tennessee, USA - Rhizosphere MetaG P. deltoides SRZDD1 (version 2) (version 2) | ecosystem: Host-associated > Plants > Roots > Rhizosphere >...
CAGCCGCACCTCGACAACAACTACACGGTGTTCGGCAAGGTGACGAGCGGGATGGAGCACGTCGACGCCATCCGGCAGGGCGATCGCATGAAGTCGGTCACGATCGCCGAGGAATAGCGATGGCGTGGTCGCTGCTGCTGCGCGGCGGCACCGTCGTCGACGGCACGGGAGCGCCGGGCCGCGCGGCCGACGTCGCCGTGGAGGGCGAGCGCATCGTGGCGGTGGCGCCGGCGCTCGGCGGCGCCGCCGCGCGCGTGCTGGACGTCACCGGCCGCGTCGTCGCGCCCGGCTTCATCGACATGCACTCGCACTCCGACCTCTTCTACTTCGCGTGTCCCTCGGCGGAGTCCAAGATCCGCCAGGGCGTCACGACGGAAGTGGTCGGCATGTGTTCCTTCTCGCCGGCGCCCGTCCGCCCCGACCAGCAGGCCCTGGTGAAGGGGTGGGTCGGCGGCATCGGGCAAACGCCCGATCTGCCGTGGGAGACGTTCGGTCAATACCTCGACAGGCTGCGCGCGCTCCGCCCGGCCGTGAACGTGATCCACTTCGTCGGACACGGCGCGCTGCGGATCGCCGCCATGGGGTTCGAGGCCCGGCCGGCGGGGGCCGACGATCTGCGTCGCATGGAGCGCGGCCTGGGCGACGCGATGGACGCCGGCGCGTGGGGATTTTCCACGGGGCTCGTCTATCCGCCGAGCGCCTACGCCCAGACCGATGAGCTGATCGCGCTCGCGACGTCGATGCGCAGCCGCCACGGCTATTACTTCTCGCACGTGCGCGGCGAGTCGGCGATGCTGCTCGACTCCATCGCCGAGGCGATTCGCATCGGTGACGCCGGCGGCGTGCCCGTCCAGATCGCGCACGTGAAGGCCTCGGGCCCCGAGAACTGGTCCAAGCTCGACGGCGCACTCGGCATGATCGACGACGCGCGCCGGGGCGGCGTCGACGTCGCGGGCGACGTCTATCCGTACAACGCGGGCAGCACGAAAATGGACAACCTGATGCCGGCGTGGGCGCACGAGGGCGGCGTCATGAAGCTGCTCGAGCGGCTGGCCGACCGCGCGACGCGCAAGCGCATCACCGACGAGTGCCTCGCCGATGGCGAGCGCTGGGGCACCGTCTCGCAGGGCCGTATCGGCTTCGATCAGATCTTCATCGCCGCCTGTCGCCGGCGCGAGCTCGAGGGATTGAATCTGGCGCAGCTCGCGTCGCAGAGCGGCAAGGCACCCGCCGAAGCGCTGCTCGACCTGCTACTCAACGAGAAGTGCACGGTCGGCATGGTGTCGTTCTCCCAGTCGCTCGACAACGTCGCGAAGGTCATGGCGCATCCGGCGCTCATGATCGGCTCGGACTCGATCCCGCTCTTCGAGGGCGAGGGCGATCGGCCGGGCAAGCCGCACCCGCGGACGTACGGCACCTTCCCGCGGGTGCTGGGCGAGTACGCGCGCGAGCGGCGGTTGTTTTCGCTGGAGACCGCGGTGCACAAGATGACGGGGATGCCCGCCGCGCGTCTGGGTCTGGGCGATCGCGGTGTCGTGCGCGTGGGCGCCGTCGCCGACCTCGCGGTCTTCGACGCGGCCACGGTGAAGGACGAATCGACCTACCCCGATCCGCATCGCTATCCGACCGGTATTCCGTACGTCGTCGTCAACGGTCAGCTGGCCGTGGACGGCGGCCGCCTCACCGGCCCCGGCGCCGGGCGCGTTTTGACGCCGGCGCGCTGACGCCGGCTACATGCCCGCTCCGCCGCCTCCGCCGCGCGGGGCCCACTCGAAGGACTGCACGGTGACGCGGGCCGACGCCGTGCCCGCCGGAGCGCCGACACGGAAGTACCCGCGGCCGTGCGGCGGCACGTCCAGTGGTACGTACGCGGTTCGGCGCTCGAGCAGCCGCCCCGAGGCGTCCAGCGCCTCGACCTCGAGCCGCACGCGCAGGGCGTGCGCCTCGTACACGTTGTAGACGTACCCCTCCACCTGCGCGCCTCCGCGTCCCGTGCCGACCGACGACTCGGTGCGAAAGTACCGGCTCTCGGGCGTGCCGGCGCCGAAGTTCGACTCCTGGGCGGCCGCCGTGACCGCCGTCAGCGTGAGCGCGATCGCTGTCACCGTCACACGGTACTGGGTCATCGTCGGTCCTCCACGGAGCTTTAGACTCGGAGCCCCGGTGCCCGGTTCCCCGCGTGTACACTTGCGGGCACTTCGAAGCAGCCAACGGAGGCGTCCATGCTTGATCTCGGTCTGACCGGTAAGGTGGCGATCGTGACGGGCGGCAGCGTGGGTCTCGGCCGCGCGGCCGCGATGCGCCTGGCGGGCGAGGGCGCGCGCGTGAGCATCTGCGCGCGGCGCAAGGAGGTACTCGAGCGCACCGCCGGCGAGATCCGCCACGCGGGCGGCGACGTGCTCGCGATTCCCGCAGACGTGACGCGCGCCGAGGACGTGGAGGCGGTGGTCAAGGCCACCACCGAGCGCTTCGGCGGCGTGGACATCCTGTTGAACAATGCCGGCACGTCGTCGGCGGCCGCGTTCATGGACGTCGACGATCGCACCTGGCAGACCGACATCGAGCTCAAGCTGATGGCGGCCATCCGATTCTGCCGCCTCACCCTCCCGATCATGCAGAAGCGCGGCGGTGGCGTGATCATCAACGTGACGACGGTCGGCGGCAAAGCGCCGGCGCCGCGCGCGGTGCCGACGGCCGTGACGCGCGCGGCCGGGATCAATCTGACCAAGGGCCTCGCCAACGAGTACGCGTCGTCGGGCATCCGCGTGAACACGATCTGTCTGGGACTCGTGAAGAGCGAGCAGTGGGAGCGTCGCGCGAAGGGCGGCGACGTCGAGGCGGTCTATCGCGAAGCCGCCAAGCGGGTGCCGATCGGTCGCATGGGCGAGGCCGAGGAATTCGGCGATCTCGTGGCGTTCCTGGTGTCCGCGCGCGCGGCCTTCATCACCGGCACCGCGATCAACTTCGACGGGGGGATGGGCGCCGTCGTGTGACGATTGGATCTCGCCGCGACGCCGGATCGCGGCGGCGCATCTAAGTCGTATGGACACACTGAGCCTGGCCCGGTTCGACCGGACACACGTCCTCGCCAGCGGCGAGCGCGTGCGCATCCGGCCGATCCGCCCCGACGACGAGTCACGCCTCTCCGAGCTCTACGACCGCTCGAGCCACACGACTCGCTACCAGCGCTTCTTCGCCGTGCACCGCCGGCTGCCACCCGACTGGGCACACTTTCTCGCCAACGTCGACTACGACCGTCGGTTCGCGCTCGTCCTCGAGGATCTCGCGGCGCCCGCGACGTCGATCATCGGCGTCGCGCGCTACGAGCCGACGGACGACGGCATTCCGGAGATCGCGCTGGTCGTCGAGGACCGCTGGCAGGGCAAGGGCCTCGGCACGCTGCTGCTGAGCGAGCTGTTCCGCGCCGCCGCGGACAACGGCATCACGCAGTTCCGCGCGTGGGTGCTCGCCGACAACCGGCGGATGCTCGGTATGCTTGCGCGCCACGCCGAGGTGCTGCAGCGACGCACCGAGCAGGGTGTGGTGGAGCTGCGGGTGGCGCCGATCTACCGGCCGCGCACGGTCAGCACGGGGCAGTGAGCGGCCGCGACCACGCGGCCGGCGACCGAGCCCAGGAAGAAGCGCGCGGCGCCGCTGCGACCGTGCGTGCCCACGACGATCATGCCGGCACCGCGCGAGCGGGCCGTGCGCACGATCCTGTCGGCCGGCACGCCGTCGGCCAAGAGCCCGCGCGCGCGGACGCGGCGCTGTCGTGCCTTCGCCACCAGCCCCTCGAGCCGCCGCTGCGCAGAGGTGCGCTGTGAGCGCAGCAGCGTCGTCCACACGGTCGGCGTGACGTAGGCGTCGGCCACCAGCGGCGCGGGCGGGCTGAGCACGTGCAGGATGAGCAGCTCGGCGCGATCGCGCCTCGCCATGTCGAGCGCCGCCCGGAAGGCGGGACCCGAGGCGCCCGAGAAGTCCGTCGCGTGCAGGATCCGCTTCACGACGCTGAGCGTACTCCCTTGGGCGGCGGGCGATTATGTTTTTTGAGGCATAATGTCGCCCATGATTCGCCTGATGACCGCGCTCGCCGTTCTGTGTCTGGCGTGGACCTCGGCCGGCGGCCAGGCCCCCGCGCCCACCGTCGTGCTGTCGACCACGACCAGCACGCAGGACTCGGGCCTGCTCGACGTCCTCATCCCGCTCTTCGAGACGCAGAGCGGTCTCACGGTGAAGCCGGTGTCGGTCGGCACCGGCCAGGCGCTGGCGCTCGCCGCGCGCGGCGAAGCCGACGTCGCTCTCGTCCACGCGCCCGCCCTCGAGAAGAAATACGTGGCGGAGGGCAAGCTGCTCAACCGCCGCCTCGTCATGTACAACGACTTCATCGTGATCGGCCCGGAGGCCGATCCCGCGAAGATCCGCGGTGAGGCGCGGGCCGCGACCGCGCTGGCCAAGATCGCCGCCGCCGGCGCGCGCTTCGTCTCGCGCGGTGACAAGTCCGGCACGCACATCCTCGAGCAGGTGCTGTGGAAGGAGGCGGGGGTGACGCCGGCCGCGCCCTGGTACATCGAATCCGGGCAGGGGATGGGCGCCACGCTCGGCATTGCCGACGACCGCCGCGCATACACGCTGACCGATCGCGGCACATACCTCGCGTTCAGCAAGCGCATCGCCCTCAAGCCGCTCGTCGAGGGCGACAAAGCGCTCTTCAACGTCTACGCCGTGATGGAGGTCAACCCCGCCAACGGACCGCGCGTCAACGCGGCCGGCGGCAAGGCCTTCGCCGATTTCATGCTGGCGCCGGCGACGCAGGCGGTCATCAAGACGTTCGGTGTGGACAAGTTCGGCCAGCCGCTCTTCGTGCCGATCGCGGGCAAGAAGGACGAGGATCTGTAGGCGTGGACCTGCTGTGGGCCGGACTGCGCGAGGCGCTCCGGCTGCTGGTGACCGGTGACCGCGAGGTCATCGCGATTCTCCTGCTGTCGCTGCAGGTGTCCGGCCTGGCCACGCTCGTCTCGCTGGCCGTCGGCGTGCCCGCCGGCGCGGCGCTCGCGCTGCTGCGTTTTCCCGGGCGCACGCTCGTCGTCTCCGCGGTCAACGCCGGCATGGGGCTGCCGCCGGTCGTCGTCGGACTCTTCGTCACCCTGCTGCTCTGGCGCAGCGGGCCGCTGGGCGGCTGGGAGATTCTCTACACGCCGGCGGCCATCGTGCTCGCCCAGGCGGTGATCGCGGCGCCGATCGTCATGGGCATCACGCTCGCCGCCGTGCAGAACGTTCCCGAGAAGTTCCGGCTGCAGCTGCTCGGGCTCGGCGCCTCGCGCCTGCAGATGGTGGGCGTAGTGCTGCGCGAGGCGCGGCTGCCCATGCTGGCCGCGGTGATGGCGGGGTTCGGCGGCATCATCTCGGAGATCGGCGCGTCGATGATGGTCGGCGGCAACATCAAGGGCCAGACGCGGACGCTGACGACGGCCATGGTGCTCGAGACAGGGAAGGGCAACTTCGAGATCGCGATCGCGCTGTCGCTGCTGCTGCTCGTGCTCGTGTTCGCCGTCAACTGGGCGCTGACGGCCGTCCAGCAGCGTCGCGTCTGGTGACCCGGCGTACGATGGCGTGAGAATGCCTGTGCGCCCCGCCGTGCTCCTCGCGATCCTCGTCCTCGCGGCGCTGTTCAGCACCTGCCCACGGGCCGAGGCGCAGGAGGTCACGCTGTCCGTCGCGATCAGCATGAAGGACGTCGCCGAGGATCTCGGGCGTGCATTCATGGCGGCGCGCCCGGGCGTGAGACTGCGATACAACTTTGGCTCGTCGGGCGAGCTGCAGAAGCAAATCGAAGCCGGCGCCCCGGTCGATCTGTTCGTGTCGGCGGCGCAGCGGCAGATGGATGAGCTGCAGGCCAAGAATCTCATCGTCGCGGCGAGCCGCCGCGTCTTCGCGCGTAACGCGCTGACCGTCATCAAGCCCAGCGACTCGAAGATCGACATCACCAAGCCGGCCGACCTGCTCGACGCGCGCGTCACCAAGATCGTCGTCGGGAACCCCAAGACGGTGCCCGCGGGACAGTACGCGGAGGAGAGCCTCAAGGCCCTCGCGCTCTGGGACCGACTGCAGCCGAAGCTGGTGTTCGCGGAGAACGTTCGCCAGGCGCTCGACTACGTCGCGCGCGGCGAGGTCGACGCTGGCTTCGTATACATCACCGACGCCGCGACCCGCGGTCGGCAGGTCACCGAAGCGTTCCGGCCGCCCGAGGATACCTATCGACCCGTGCTGTATCCCGCCGCCGTCGTGGCCGGCTCGCGGCATGCGTCGGTGGCGCAGGCCTATCTCGATCTGTTGACCAGTCGTGACGGACAAGTCGTGCTCGGCCGCTTCGGGTTCCTCCCGCCGCCGGCCGGCGTGCGACGACGGCCTTCGAGGGGAGACGTGATGAAGCTCAGTGCGCGCAACGTGATGAAGGGTCGAGTCGTGAAGGTCACCCGGGGGCAAACAACCGCGCACGTGAAGATCGACGTGGGCGGAGGCTCCGTGGTGACGGCATCGGTGACCGTGGAAGCAATCGACGAGCTCGGACTGCGCGAAGGCGATGTGGCGTACGCAGTGATCAAGGCGTCCGACGTCATCGTGGCGAAGGACTGAGCCGGACGTGCTGACCCGGCGGACCGAGGTTCCGACCTAATCGGGATCGAGGACCGCACGGTTCGCGTCTGCGTGCCCTCGCTCGGGTAAGATTTCGGCCGTGACTCCAGAGACGGGCGACGCCTTGCTGCTGTCCCTGCGGGTGGCGGTCCTCGCCACGCTGTTGAACGCCATCCTCGGCGTTCCGCTGGCATGGGCGCTCGCGCGCCGCCGGTTTCCCGGGCGAGCCGTGGTGGATCTGCTCGTGACGGTGCCCCTGATCCTGCCGCCAACGGTGACCGGTTATTACCTCATCGTGTTGTTCGGACGGCGCGGGTGGCTCGGCGCCCCGCTCTACCAGCTGACGGGCTGGAGCGTCGCCTTCACGTGGTACGCCGCCGTGCTGGCCGCCACGATCATGGCGCTGCCGCTGCTGGTGCGCACCGCGAAGGCGGCATTCGAGTCGGTCGATCGCGATCTCGAGCGCGCGGCCTACACGCTCGGCCGCTCCGAGCTCCGGACGGCACTCGAGGTGACGCTGCCGCTGGCGCGCAACGGCATTCTTGCGGGGCTCGTGCTCGCCTTCGCGCGAGCGCTCGGCGAGTTCGGCGCGACGCTCATGCTGGCCGGCAACATCCCCGGCAAGACGGCCACCGTGCCGCTGGCCATCTACACGGCGGTCCAGACGGGGGAGGACACCGCGGCGCTCGTGCTCGTCGGTATTCTCACCGTGCTGTCGTGTCTCGTGATCGTCGCCGCCAATCGGCTAGGCGCGAGGGCCACGTGAGCGATCGTCTCGAGGTCGCGGTCTCGGTGCGCGTGCCGGGGTTCGACCTGGACGTCGCGTGGTCGGCCGGCGGCGGGGTGGCCGTGCTGTTCGGCCCCTCGGGAGCGGGAAAGACGCTCACCCTGCAGTGTCTGGCGGGACTCATCACACCGAATGCGGGCCGCATCGTGGTCGACGGGCGCGTCCTTTTCGACAGCGCGTCGGGGGTGAACGTGCCGGCGCAGGCGCGGCGCGTCGGCTACGTGTTCCAGGGCTACGCGCTGTTTCCGCATCTGACGGTGGCGGAGAACGTCGGCTTCGGCCTGCGCGACCTCCCGCAGGCCCGGCGCGCGGAAAAGACGACAACAGTCCTCGAGCAGCTCGGCCTCGGTGGCCTCGACCGCCGCCATCCCCGCGAGCTGTCGGGCGGTCAGCGCCAGCGCGTCGCGCTCGGGCGCGCGCTCGCCATCGACCCCGCGCTGTTGCTCCTCGACGAGCCGCTGTCGGCCCTGGACGCGCCGCTGCGCCGCGCGCTGCGCGACGAGCTGCGCGCGCTGTTGAGTACCGTCGGCACTGCGGCCGTCGTCGTGACGCACGACTTCACGGAGGCGTATCGGCTCGGCGACCGCATCGTCGTGTACGACGCGGGCCGCGTCGTGCAATCGGCGCCGCGCTCGGAGCTCTTGTGGCAGCCCGCATCCGAATCGGTCGCGCGGATCATGGGCATTCGCAACGTCCTCCACGGGACCGTCGTGAAGGCCACGCCCGACCGCATCCAGCTCCGGTGGCGCGGCCAACTGCTCGAGGCCGTGAACTCTCCGACGCGCTCGTACCTGCCAGCCGCCGACAGCCCGATCGCGTTCTTCATCCGGCCCGAATACGTCCGGCTGATTCGCAAGGACCGCGGCAACGCAGACCCGTCACATCACATGAACCTCATGGAGGGCGTCGTCGTCGGCGAGGAGGACTTCGGGACGACGTGGAGCCTCCGCATGCGTCTGTCGGAGCCGGGCACGCCGGCGCAAGGCGACTACGACCTCGAGGTGGAGGTGCCGCACCTCGTGTACGAGATCCTGGAAATCGAGCGGGACCGTCGCTGGGAATTCTCGATCCACCGCGGCTCGATTCACGTGCTGCCCGCGTGAGCCCCACCGCCGCCCTCGCGCTACGCGGCGTGCGGCGGCGGTACTCCGGGCATGATGTGCTCGACGTGCCGTCGCTCGACGTTCGCGCGTGCGAGGTGCTGGGCGTGATCGGCCCCAACGGCGCCGGCAAGTCGACGCTGCTTCGCATCCTCGGGCTGCTGGAGCGTCCGGACGAGGGTCGCGTGCTGTTCGAGGGCGGGCCGGTCGACGCGCGCGATGCGCTGGTCGCCCGCCGGCGCATGGCGACGGTCTTCCAGGAGCCGCTGCTCGCGGACGCCACCGTCGCGGACAATGCGGCGCTCGGTCTGCGCTTCCGCGGCGTGGCGGCGCGCGAGCAGGCGGCCCGCGTGCGACCCTGGCTCGAGCGGCTCGGCGTGGCCGCGCTGGCGTCACGCGCGGCGCGAACGCTCTCGGGCGGCGAAGCCCGGCGCGTGGCCATGGCGCGCGCACTCGTGCTCGAGCCCCAGGTCTTGCTGCTCGACGAGCCGTTCTCGGGCCTGGACGCACCGACGCGCGCCGCGCTCATCACCGATCTCGGTGCGATCATCCGCGGTGATCGCATCACGACCGTGCTCGTCACGCACGAGCGGGGCGAGGCGCGGGCGCTTGCCGATCGCGTGGGCGTGCTCATGGCCGGACGCCTGCGACAGCTCGACGAGACGGCGCGCGTCTTCCACGCCCCCGTGGCCGAAGACGTCGCGCGGTTCGTGGGGGTCGAGACCCTGGTGGCCGGGCGTGTGCTGAAGCGCGCGGCCGGCGTTACGGCGGTCCAGGTCGGCGATCGCGTCATCGAGGCTGCCGCCGACGCGGCCTCCGGCGCGCGGGTGTGCGTCGCCATTCGACCGGAAGACGTCACGCTCGCGGCCCTCGAGGGCGCGCCGGCGGCGGCGGTGGCGGCGCGCAACGCGCTGGACGGGACGGTGATCCGAGTGAGCGCGTCGACGGATTCGACACACGTGGCGGTCGATGTCGGGTTTCCGCTCGTGGCCGCCGTGGTCGGGCGCTCGATCGGCGACATGGGGCTGCGCCCGGGCCGGCGCGTTCGGGCGACGTTCGACGCGCGCGCCGTGCACCTCATCCCCGCGACCCCGGCCGCTTGACTGCCCGGGGGCCCGGAGATATAAGGAAGGCACCCGCAACCAGTGAACACATGGACGGGGGTCGGTATCGACGATGAAGCGTAACGAGCCAGCGGCCCTGCATCCGCTGGCTTTGTTTGTTTTACACCGCCGTGCCCGCCCAGACGCAGAAGGAGATCCTGCATGACCCAGGAGAACCTCATCGAGCGACTGATGGCCGAGAACGACGAATTCCGGCGCCTCCGCACGGAGCACCAGGGCTACGAGCGCGAGCTGGAGACGCTACGAGGAACCGCGCCGCTCTCGGCTGACCAACAGTGGCGGATGAGTGAGCTCAAGAAGTTGAAGCTCATGGCGAAGGACCGGATGGAGTCCATCATCCGGCACACGCGCCCAGGCGTCAGCGCCTGACGCGACGCCGACTGAGACGGCCGCGGAAGCCCGTCGCCGACGAAGGGTTCCGCGGCCTTTCGCATCTTTCCCCCCGTGGTGACGCCCGTATGGTGGACGTCTCCACGAAACCCGACACGGCGCGCGAGGCCGTGGCGCGCGCGATCATCAAGATGCGGCCCGCGACGCTGAGCGCGGTGCGCCGCGGCGACGCGCCGAAGGGCGACGTGCTGGGCACCGCGCGCACCGCCGGCATCCTCGCGGCCAAGCGCACGTCCGAGCTGATTCCTTTGTGTCATCCGTTGCGGCTCACGAAGGTCGACGTGACGTTCGACGATCGCCGCGCCGACGGCGCGCTCGGCATCGAGGCGCGTGTGCGCACGGTCGACAAGACCGGCGTCGAGATGGAGGCGCTCACCGCGGTGACCGTCGCGGCGTTGACGATCTACGACATGGTCAAGGCGCTGGAGAAGGGCGTGACGATTTCCCGCGTGCAGCTCGTAGAAAAATCTGGCGGAAAGTCCGGCGAATGGCGACGGAGCCCGTGAGAACCGCGCTCGTTCACTCCGAGAAGGCCGACAATTTCGACTACGGCCGCGAGCATCCGCTGCGGATGGAGCGGCTGGGGCTCACGTGGCGGCTCATGTGCGCCTACGGGCTCACGACGCTGCCCGGCGCGCGCGTGGTCACGCCCGAGCCCGCCGCCGAAACGGACATCGCCCGCTACCACACGCGCGAGTATCTCGACGTCCTCAAGCGCGCCGACCGAGGGCTCGATCCGGCCGACGGCGCCGTCTACGGTCTGGGCCTCGGCGATAACCCGGTGTTTCGCGGCCTGTGGGAGGTGGCGCAGCTCGTCGCAGCGGGCTCGCTCACCGCGGCGGATCTGGTGGCCAGCGGCCAGGCCGACCGCGCCTTCCATTTCGCGGGCGGGCTCCACCACGCGTTTCCGGATCGCGCCTCGGGCTTCTGCTACGTGAACGACGCCGTGCTGGCCATCTTGAGATTGCGCGAGCACGGCCTGCGCGTCGCGTACATCGACATCGATGCGCATCACGGCGACGGCGTGCAGCACGCGTTCTACGGCGATCCGAACGTCATGACGATCTCGACGCACGAACGGGGCGAGCGGCTGTTTCCCGGCACGGGCTTCGTGCGTGAAAAGGGCGAGGGTTCGGGCGTCGGGTTTTCGGTCAATCTGCCGCTGGAGGCCTACACCGACAGCGCGGTCTACCTGCCGGCGTTCGAGGCGGTCGTGCCGCCGCTGATCGAGCGCTTCAAGCCCGACGTGATCGTCGCGCAGCTCGGCGTCGACGCGCATCGCACCGACCCGCTCACGCATCTAGCGCTCGACGTCCAGGGCTTCGCGCGCGCGGTCGCGCGCATCGCCGCGCTGGCGCCGCGGCTGGTCGCGCTCGGCGGCGGCGGTTACGACCTGCGCAACGTGCCACGCATGTGGACCGTCGCGTGGGCCGTGCTCAACGGCGTGGAGCTGCCGCCGACGCTGCCGGACGCGTTCGCCGACGACATGCGTCGCTTCGGCTTCACCTCGCGCTCGCTCTGGGACGAGCCCGTCGAGCTCCCCGATGAGCTGCGCCGCGCCGTCACCGACTACGTCGACCGCCAGGTCGACGCCGTGCAGAAGACGATCTTTCCGCTCCACCGCCTGTAGCCCGACGGTCGTCGCTTCGGCGAACCGCCGCGAGGAACGCGGCCTCGTGGGCGGCCGCCGGCAATTGGAGTCGGACGCGCCGCGCGCCCGAGCGGGCCGCTAGCAGCCGAGCCGCTTCGCCAGCTCCTCGAAATCGCTCACGACGAGATCGACCTTCGGATCCGGCGGCAGGTCGTTCGGCGGCTTGTCGCCGAACTCGCGAGGCCGATGCACATAGGCCGTGAGCAGGCCGCACGCGCGCGCGGCCTGAAGATCGGAATAGTGCGCGGCGACCAGCATCACCTCGCCGGGCGGCACGCCAAGCAATGCGGCCGCGCCGAGGTACGTCTCGGGCTTCGGCTTGTACGCGCGGTACAGCTCGCACGACAGGTTCACGTCCCACGGCAGTCTCGAGTGCTTGGCCATGTTCGTGAGCAGGGCGAAGTTGCCGTTGGACAGCGGTCCGATGACGAAGCGGCTCTTGAGTCGCGTGAGGCCCGCCACCGTATCGGGCCACGGAGTCAACCGATGCCAGACGCGATTGAGATGATCACGCTGCGCCTCGTCCAGCTTGTCCAGGCCGAAGGCCGGCGCCAGCGCGTCGAGCGATTCGCGGTGCAGCACGTCGAGGATCGTCCACGGCCGACGGCCCGAGCGCACCTGCTCGAGCGCCGGCTGGTAGCGGCCTCGCCAGGCATCGGCGAGCGCCGGCCAGTCGACCGCGCTGCCCCAGCGCGCGTCGAGCGTCCGACCCTCCGCGATGATGCTGCCGCGCCAGTCCACGCACGTGCCGAACACGTCGAAGATCAGGGCTTTCGGGGTCAGGGGTGGCATGCGGAACATGCTACAGTGACCCAGATTCGGAGGCCACTGTGCGCGGAGTGCTGATTACGTTCGAGGGTGTCGAGGGATCGGGCAAGTCGACGCAGATCCGTCGCCTCGAGCGCTGGCTGCGAGAGCAAGGGTATCGCCCGGAGACGACGTCGGAGCCCGACGGCACCGAGCTCGGGATGGCGGTGCGGCGGCTGTTCGAGCGCCGGCCGCGTCCGCTCGCCGAGACGTTTCTGTTCATGGCGGCGCGCCACCAGCACGTCATCGACAAGCTCGGACCGTGGCTGCGTGCCGGCCGCGTCGTGCTGTGCGATCGCTACACCGACGCCACCGTCGCCTACCAGGGATACGGCAGCGGCGTCGATCGCGAGCTGATCCGCGAGCTGAACGTGCAGGCTACGGGCGGCGTGCTACCCGATCTCACGCTGCTGTTCGACCTGGATCCGGCGATCGGCGTGCGCCGCATCGCCGGGCGGCGGCTCGATCGCTTCGAGCGCGAGAAACTCGCCTTCCACCGTCGCGTGCGGCGCGGCTATCTCGACATCATGCGCGCCGAGCCCAAGCGCGTGCGGCCGGTGGAGGCCGCCGCGCCGCCGGCCGAGGTCGAGCGTCAGGTGCGCGCCATCGTCGAGGAGTTTCTGGCACGCCCGTATGGAGGCACGCGCGAGTGAAGCTCGGCGCCATCGCCGATCAGCCGCGCGCGGTGGAACAGCTGCGCCGCGCCCTCGACGCGGACCGCGTGGCGCACGCCTACGCGTTCGTGGGGCCCAGCGGCAGCGGCCGCTTCACCACCGCGCTCGCGTTCGCCTCCGAGCTGCTCGGCGCGGACGCCACGCGGAATCATCCGGACCTGCACGTGGTGACCCCGACGCCGCCTGAATCCAATCCCAAGGGCGCGCGCGCCATCCGCATCGGCGCCATCCGCGAGCTGGAGCGGCGCGCGTCGCTGAGACCGGCGCTCGCCGGCCGTCGCGTGCTCATCCTCGACGAGGCCGACCGCATGACCGGTGACGCGCCGCAGGCATTCCTGAAGTTCCTGGAGGAGCCACCGCCGGCGACGGTCGTCGTTCTCGTGCTGTCCGGCGTGCGCGCGGTGCCGGCCACCGTCATCTCGCGCTGCCAGATCGTTCGCTTCCGGTCGCGCCGGGGCGGCGCCGCCACCGCCGAGATGACCGCGGAGGCGACGGCGTGGATCGAGGAGATACGCAGCCAGGGCACGGCGGCGCTGTTCAAGCGAACGGAGCGCGTGGACCGCGAGCGCGCCGAGGCATTGATCGACGGATGCTGGCTGCTCTGCCGCGATCTGGTGCTGGCGCGCGCGGGCGCACCGGCCGCGCTGCTGACCGATCCCGCCCGCGCGGATGCGGTGGCCGCCGAGGCGGCGCGCTGGCCGGACGACGCGGCGCTCTATCGAACGATCGACGCGTGTCGGCAAGCGCGTCTGGCGCTCATCAACAACGTCACCCCGCGGCTCACCGTCGACACGCTGCTGGCGCGCGTGGCGCGAAGGGCCGCCTGAGCACGGGGGAGCGATGACGGACGTGAACGACCAACAGACCGAAGCGACGAACGAATATCTCGTCGGCGTGCGGCTGCGCGAGAGCGCGCCGGCCGACGACTACAAGCTGGTCGGCGACCTCGTCCTGCACGTGGGCGACATCGTCACCGTCGAGACACAGAGCGGCACCGCCATCGGTGAGGTGCGGCGCGCGCGTCGTCCCGTGCCCGAATTCCGGCGCGACCGGCTCTATCGCCGCGTGATCGGCCTCGCCTCCGAGGAGGAGGCGCGCGATCATCGCGAGCAGCGTCGCCGCGAGGAGGCGGCCATCGCCACCAGCCAGCGGCTCGCGCGCTCGCGCGGCCTCGGCATGAAGGTGGTGGACGTCGAGATGCCGACGGGGCAGCGCCGCGTCACCGTGTACTTCAGCAGCGAGGACCGCGTCGATTTCCGTGACCTCGTTCGCGACCTGGCGCGCGAGTTCCGCGCGCGCGTGGAGATGCGGCAGATCGGCGCGCGCGACACCACGCGCGTGCTCGACGGCATCGGCCCCTGCGGGCGACAGCTGTGCTGCGCATCGCACCTGCGCAAGTTCGAGCCGATCTCCGTGAAGATGGCCAAGGCCCAGGACATGCCGCTGACCGACAACCGGCTGCTCGGCAACTGCGGCCGGCTCAAGTGCTGCCTGCTCTACGAGTTCTCGACGTACCAGGAGCTCCGCAGCTATCTGCCGCGCGTGAACAGCGCCTGTCAGGCGCAGTGCGGGGGCGGCGGCTGCATGACGGGCAAGGTGCGCTCGCTCCGCGTGCTCAAGCAGAGCGTCGTGGTGGGCTTTCCCGACGGCACCGAGGCCGAGGTTCCGCTGAGCCAGCTCACGTGGGAGGGCCGCGACCACGTGCGGCCGTCGCCGGAGCAGCCGCCGGCGTGAGCGACCGCTTCTTCTATCTCACGACCCCGATCTACTACGTCAACGCCGAGCCGCACCTCGGCCACGCCTACACCACGATCGTCGGCGACGCGATGGCGCGCTGGCACCGGCTGGCGGGCGACCGCGTGTGGTTTCTCACGGGCACCGACGAGCACGGCGACAAGATCGCGCAGGCGGCCGCCAAGGCCGGCGTCTCGCCGCAGGCCTACGCCGATCGGATCTCGGCAGCCTTTCGCGACACGTGGCGCCGGCTCGGCATCACCACCGACGACTTTATCCGCACCACCGAGCCGCGGCACGAGACGATCGTGCAGAAGGTTTTGCAGGCGCTGTGGGAGGCGGGGGAGATCTACCTCGGCCGGTACGGTGGCCATTACTGTTTCGGCTGCGAGCGCTTCTACACCGAGAAGGAGATCGTGGACGGCAAGTGTCCCGATCACCTCACGCCGCTGACCTGGATCGAGGAGGAGAATTACTTCTTCAAGATGTCCAAGTATCAGGCGTGGCTGGTGGAGGAGATCCAGCGGCGCCCCGACATGATCCGCCCCGAGCGGTACCGCAACGAGATCCTCGGGTTCCTGCGCGAGCCGCTGCAAGACCTCTCGATCAGCCGGCCACGGACGCGGCTGGAGTGGGGCATCCCCCTGCCGTTCGACGACAAGTACGTCACGTACGTCTGGTTCGACGCGTTGATCAATTACGTCTCGGCGCTGGGCGGTCCGGGCGATACGCGCTACGACACGTTCTGGCCCGCGGTCGAGCACCTGATCGGCAAGGACATCCTGAAGCCGCACGCCGTGTACTGGCCGTGCATGCTCAAGGCCTCGGGCATTCCGCTCTACCACCGGCTGAACGTGCACGGCTACTGGCGAATCGGCGGCGGGAAGATGTCGAAATCGATCGGCAACGTCGTGGAGGCGCTCGCGCTCGCCGACAAGTACGGCAACGACGCCTTCCGCTACTTCGTGATGCGGGAGATGGTCTTCGGCCTCGACGCCGATTTTTCCGAGGAAGCGCTGGTCGCGCGGCTCAACGCCGATCTGGCCAACGACCTCGGCAACCTGGCCTCGCGCGCATCGACGCTGATCGTGAACTTCGCCGGCGGCGTCGTGCCCGCGGCGGGGGAGCCGGCGGCGGAGGAGCGCGCCGTCGCCCGCGCGTTCGAGCAGGCGGTCGCCACCGCGGGCGACGCGATGCAGGAGTACGCGTTCCACAAGGCGCTCGCGGCCGTCTGGGAGTTCATCGCCGTCGTCAACCGCTACGTCGACGCCAGCGCGCCGTGGGAGCTCCGGAAGGATCCGGCCAAGCAGCCGCGCCTCAACGCCGTGCTCTACACGCTGGCCGAGGCGCTGCGCGGTCTCGGCATCGTGCTGGCGCCGTTCCTGCCCGACGCGGCGGCCAAGATCCGCGCGGCGCTCGCGCAGACCGGCGAGCCGTCGCTCGCCGAAGCCGTGTGGGGACGGATGCAGGCGGGCACGCGCGTGCAGAAGATCGCCGCGCTCTTCCCGCGGATCGAGGACAAGAAGGCGGTGGCCGCGGCCGCGCCGGCCTCCGACGGCGGCGCGCGGATCAGCATCGACGAATTCCAGAAGATCGATCTGCGCGTGGCGCAGGTGCTCGCCGCCGAGGCCGTGCCCAAATCGAAGAAGCTGCTCAAGCTGCGCGTCTCGCTGGGCACCGAAGAGCGCACGGTGCTCGCCGGCATCGCCGAGCACTACGCGCCGGCCGACCTCGTCGGCAAAAAGGTCGTGGTCGTCGCGAATCTGCAGCCGGCGAAGCTCATGGGCATCGAGTCGCAGGGCATGGTGCTGGCCGGGGAGGGCGCCCAGGGCCTCGGCGTGGTGATGCCGGACCGGGATCTGCCGCCGGGCTCGAAGGTGAAGTGATGGCGGCCCTCGCCGACGAGTACGTCCGCACGATCCTCGAAGTCGCCGGGCGCGACGCGTCGATCGCCCGCGTGCTGCGCGAGATCTGCGCGCTCGAGGGCGGCGTGCGCGGCAGCGCGCTCGAGCTGGTCGGCGCTCACCTTCGCGCCACCGCGGCCGCCGCCGACGTGCTCGAGTGCGTGCAGGCGCTGCGGCGGGACGACGTTGCGCGCGCGATCATCGATCGCCTCGGACCTCCCGGGTCATCGACGGAGTGAACGACAAGGACGCGGTGCGCGGCCACGCCGGTGTGCATGACAACGCCGGCGTCAGCCCGTTCGTCGTCACTCGCTCGCCCGCCTTCGAGTTCCTGCGGCGCTGGGGCGTCTCCATCGCCTCGTTCGTCGGTGGCCTGCTCACGCTGTTCGTGTTTCGCCGCGGTCTGCCCCACGTCGGCTTGATCGTCGGCTATCTGCTGTTGCTCTGGCTCCTCGTCGCCGTGCTCGTCCAGACGCGCGACACGCTGGCGGCCTCCGAGCGCCGCACCCACCGCTTCGTGCTGACGGCGACCGAGTACGCCGTGCAGTCGCTCTACCACGGCGTGCTGTTGTTCCTGTTGCCCGCCTACTGGGCCGCGACCACCCTGACCTCGATCAATGTCGTGTTCTTTCTCGTCCTCGTCGCGCTGGCGCTGCTCGCGACGTTCGATCCGTGGTACCAGGCGGTGGTGCACCCGCGCCCCTGGGGCGGCTACGTCTTCTTCCTCGTGTCGCTGTTCGGCGCGCTGAACCTGGCCCTGCCGCTGATTCGGGTCCCTCCGGTCGCGGCGCTCGCCGTGGCCGCGTGGGTGGCCGTGGTGGCGCTGACGCCGGCAGTCTGTCGCGCGCGCGCCTGGCCGTGGAAGCGCGGCCTCGTGGTCACCGCCTTGATCGGCATGCTGGCCGCCAGCGGTGCGCTCGCGGGTCGCGCGGCGATTCCGCCGGCTCCGCTCTTCCTCGCAGAGTCGCGGCTCGGCTGGAACGTCGGTACCGTCGACTCGCTGGAGCCGCGGTCGCCGATCCCGGCGCCGGCGCTGCTCCAGAATGGGCTGATCGCCTATACGGCCATCTACGCGCCGGCCGGGCTCAAGCAGCCGGTGGACCACATCTGGCGGCAGGAAGGCCAGATCATCAACGTCATTCGCCTCACACCGGTGGAGGGCGGGCGGCGCGAGGGATACCGCACCCTGTCCCGAAAGACGAGCTTTCCCGCCGATCCGCGCGGGCGCTGGACGGTCGACGTGACGACGGCGACCGGGCAGCTCATCGGACGAATGCGCTTCAGAGTCGTGTCGGGATCGTGAGCCTCGGGCTGTTCGATACGCACGCGCATCTGCACTTTCCCGACTTCGACGCCGACCGCGCGGAGATGATGACGCGCGCCCGGCAGGCGGGTGTCACGCGCATGCTGACGATCGGCACGGAGGTGCCGACGTCGCGCGCGGCCATCGACCTGGCCGAGTCCGAGCCCGACGTCTGGGCGACGGTGGGGGTGCATCCGCACGACGCCGCCGAGGCCGACGACGGCGTGCTGACCGAGATCGAACGGCTCGCCGGTGCGGCGCGCGTCGTCGCGGTGGGAGAGATCGGGCTCGACTTCTTCCGCAATCTGTCCCCGCGCGACGCGCAGGAGCGCGTGTTCCGGCATCTCGTCGGCGTCGCCCGCCGCGTGCGCAAGCCGGTGATCGTGCACTGCCGCGACGCCCACGCCGACGTGCTGGGCATCCTCGGCGACGAGCGGGTCGCCGAGATCGGCGGCATCATGCACTGCTTCTCCGGTGACGTGGCCGTCGCCCGGCGCTGTCTCGATCTCGGCCTGCTCGTCTCGCTGGCCGGGCCGGTCACCTATCCGAACGCGCGCGCCCTGCCGGACGTCGCGCGCTTCGTGCCCGCCGATCATCTGGTCGTCGAGACCGATTGTCCGTTCCTGCCGCCGCAGGGTTATCGGGGCAAGCGCAACGAGCCCGCGTATCTGGCGCTGACGGCGGCGCGCGTCGCGGAGCTGCGCGGCGAGCCGCTCGAGGAGTTCGCGCGCCGCAGCTCGGACAACGCCTGCCGCCTGCTGCGGATCGCCTGATGTCCCTGCGTGACGTCGGATTTTTTGTGCGCGGCCGTGTCAATCGCGCGATCAGCCGGCTCCTGACCGGCCGGCCGCCGGCGCATGCCGAGACGCCGACGCCGCTCGAAGAGGTGCTCGGCGGGCCCCGCACGCCGATCGCCCTGTCGCGCCTGCTCACCGCCCGCGACAACGCCGCGCGGGAAGCCGCCGTCGCCGCATGGCTCGGCGCGCGCGGTGTGCCGTTCACGCGGCACCGGTTCGCGACCTTCGAGGGCCGCGGCGACAACTATGTCGTGGACGTCGGCGGCGGCGCTCGCACGCTCGTGCTCGTCGCCCATCACGATGCGGTGCCCGGCAGTCCCGGCGCCAACGACAACGCCGCGTCGGTGGCCATCTTACTGACGCTGCTCGAGCGGCTGGCCGCGGCGCCCCCCGCGCGGCTCCGCGTGCGGCTGCTATTTCCCGCCTGTGAGGAGCTCGGATACCTGGGCGCGCGCGCGTACGTGCGTGACGCGTCGCTCGGGGGCATCGCCGGTGTGCTGAGCCTCGAGCTGTGCGGGATGGGCGACACGCTGGCGATCTGGGACGCGGAGGCGGACACTCCGTTTCTGCGCACCGTGCGCGGCGCGATGGAAAGCGTGGGGCGCCGCGCCGACGAGAGCTATCAGGTCGTCGGTCGCATTCCCGTGTTCGGTAGCGACCATCGCGCCTTCGCCGCCGCCGGCGTCCCCGCCTACGGCCTCACCGTCGTGCCGGTGGCGGAGGCGGATGCGCTTCGTGCATTCGTCTTCAACCCGATGCGGAGCGCGCTTCGGGCCGTGAAGCACCGTCCCGCGCCCTTCGACACGTACCACACGCCGCGCGACGCGTTCGCGACGCTCGACCCCCGCGCGCTCGATGCCGTGGTGCAGGCGCTGGAGGCCGTCATCAGCGAGGCGGCCCGCTAAAGTGCGCGGCGCGCTAGGAGGCGAGGCGCCGCGTTCGGTATGATGGCGTCGATGGCGAAGAGAGCGGACAAGACGAAAACGTCGACGTCGCGCCGCCGCCGCTTCCTCGTCGTCGACGACGAACCGGAGATCGTCGACATCCTCACCGAGCGCTTCACCAACGACGGGTACACCGTGGTGGCGGCCCACGACGGCACGAAAGCCATGCGCCTCGTCCGCGCCAAGCGACCCGACCTGGTGTTCCTCGACATCCAGATGCCGGGGCTCAGCGGCATCGAGGTCCTCAAGGCCATCAAGAAGCTCGATTCCGCGCTGCCCGTCATCATGATCACGGCGAACGCCGACGACGAGGTGGCCGCGGAGGCGATTCGGGAGGGCGCCTTCAGCTACGTGCCGAAGCCGCTCGACTTTCGGTATCTCGACCACCTCGTCGCGCTTGCGCTGGGCCGCTGATCACTGCTCCCGGCGCAGGGTGATCGCGGTCTCGAGCGTGCGAGCCAGGTAGTCGAAGTCGATCGGCTTCGTGACATAGTCGAGGGCCCCGTGCGTGAGCGCCTCACGCGCGACATCGGCGTCCGCCGTTCCGCTGACCATCACGATGCTCGCGTCCGGCGCCACCGCCTGCAGCGCCGGCAGCGCCTGCACGCCGCTCAGCCCGGGCATCTGGATGTCGAGAAGGATCACGTCCGGCGCGGCGCCGACGACCTCGCGCAGCCCGCTCGCCGCGTCCGCGGCCTCGCGAACGTCGTAGCCGGCCTGCGTGCAATAGTCGACGAGCAGCTCGCGCACGCCATCGTCGTCGTCGATCACGAGCACCGATATGCGATCGGCTGACGGCCCGCTCGACGGCCCGGCCGGCGCCGCACTCGCCGGCTCGGGCTCCGCGCCGGAGGTCCCCATCAATGCCGCGGCCAACATCGGCAGGGGGACCGGTTTCACGAACACCGCGGCCGCGCCGAGCTCCACCATGCGACGGTGCAGCTCCAGGTTGTCGTCGCCGGTCACCACGGCGACCACGACCTTCGGATAGAAGGCGCGAATGGATCGAAGCACCTCGACGCCACCCAGGCGCGGCATGTGGATGTCGAGCACGATGGCGGCGGGTTGCGCGCGCTTGACCAGCAGCAGCGCCTCGAGACCGTTGTCGGCCTCGAGGACACGGAAGCCACGACCTGTTAGGTATTCGCCGACGAGCTGGCGAACCTCGGAGTCGTCATTCGCGACGACGACGCTACACGGTTCCACGCCGCGCGCGCTCTCCACAGTTGCGAGTCGCCGGTTCGAGGTGAACCGAATTTCATCGTAGCAGCGGCGCACGGGTGCGCGGGAGCGAAAACCGCCGCGCCGCCGCGCGCCCCGACGGGACCGTGGTGGACCGGAGAGGCCATTACGCTACCTATTGTGGTGGCAACCGATGTCGCCTCGGAGCCGGCGGAGCGTCGTGAGCGCGGGATTGGGGATCGACGAAGCGGAGCCGGCGGCGACTAGAGCGCCAGTAGACGACGGCTGCGGTCGGCGTCCGCGCGGGGCACGAGCAGGACCACCTCGCCCTGCGCGCCGACGGTGAACGGGTAGACCGAGTGCGGGATGCGAGAGCGCAGCAGCACCGGAATGCCCTCGCTCTCGAACAGGCCCTTCACGACGAGCGCCTCGCGCTCGTCGCAGCGATGGACCTCGACGAGCGCTCGGCGGTCACCGGGCTCGGCCGCGCGCTTTGGAAACGGGATGACGTCGCCCATGGGGTCCAAATCATAACGCAGGTTCGCGAAAATCGGTTCCGCGGGGCGCGCCGCCGGCGGGCGTACAATCGGCGCCCAGGAGGTGCGCCGTGGACAAGTACGAGTACTTCCGAGGCCTTCCGGAGGTCGGCATCGTGCCCCGCGCGCCGCACGCCGGTCCGCTGCTGCGCCACGTTTACGAGCAGGAGCACGGCCGCGGCGGATTCTCGGGCAAGGTCGCCCACACGTACCACCTCTATCCGCCGACGAACTGGCTGCCCGGCGAGACGCGCGTGCTCGATCGATTCGCGCCGGCGTGGGAGGCGGCCTTGCAGCCGATCGGCGGCACGCACGTGCTGCTCAACGCCGCGCCCGCCGCGCCTGCGCGCGACGTCTATCGCGGGATGGGCCGCCTCGTGGCCAATGCCACTGCCGCCATGAACGTGTCGGCGCCGGCGGCGCCGATGGACTATTTCTTCGAGCACCACTCGGCGACGATGGTGTACTTCGTCCACCGCGGTCGCGGGACCCTGGAAACGACCTTCGGGCCCATCGAGTACGGCGAGGGGGATTTCCTGGTCGTCCCCAAGGGCATCACGCACCGCTTCGAGCTCGGCGCGGGCGCGCACTATTACTGGATGTACGAATCGTTCGCGGGCGACCCCGAGAAGGCCGAGTCGCCGAGCACCGGCCGCTTCATCACGCACAGCGAGAGCGACTACCGCTACCCGCGCTCGCTCGACACGCGCAACGAGGCCGGGACGTTCGAGATCATCGCCAAGGTCGGCGACGTCTACACGCGCCGCGTGCACCCGACCCATCCGTTCGACGTCGTCGGCTGGCGTGGCGACTACTTGCCGTACCGCTTCGCCGTCGAGGACGTGCGCCCGCTCGTGGCCGATCGCTCGCACGTGCCGCCCTCGGGCCACACCGTGTTCACGCTGCCCGGCTGCTACCTGTGCGTCTTCACCGTGCGCTCGGTGGAGAAGGAAGGGATGTGGCTGCCGTTCTTCCACCGGAACCTCGACTATCTCGAGACGGTCGGCTATCACTTCGGTGATTTCTTCAGCGGCGGAGGCGTGGTCGGCCCCGGGATGGTCAGCGTGCATCCCGTCGGCCTGCCGCACGGGCCCAAGCCGCGCGCGCTCGAGAAGTGGCTCGACGGCACGGCGGGCACGGTGCACAACGAGGTGGCCGTGATGGCGGACTTCGCCAACCCGGCGCGCGTGTCCGAGTTCGCCCTCGGCCTTCAGCGCGCGGACTATATGGACACGTGGAGCGGCTACACCACCGAGCCGCGCTTCACGTGGCGCGCTGACCGCCTCGCACAGATCCGGCGCACCGCCGAGGAGCTCGCCGACGCCCGCGACAGACTGACGCCGCCGCGCGCGGACTCGGACGCAGCGCGCGGCTAGCCGCCGGACGCGCCGGCCGCGAACCGCGCGGCGATGGACTCCGTCCGCGCGTCGGCGGGATGGAAGCACTCGATCCTCAGCTGCGCGAGCGTCACGTCTTGTGGGCTGGCCAGCGTCGTCATCGTGGTGAAGAACGCGAGCGTCAGGTCGTCCTTCTGCAGCCGCATGGTCAGCAACGGCGGCGCGCCCGCTCGCAGCTCCGGCATCCTCCAGCGTGACGGCACGCCGGGATATGCGAGCAGCTCGTCCCGCAGCCGGGCGACGGCCGTGCTGGTGGCGGCGTCACGATGGATGGTCTGGATCAGGGCGCCGGCGAACTCCTCCCAGTTGACGATGAAGCGCCGCAGCCCGTCCGGATGAAACGTCGCGTGCAGCGCGTTTCCCGCGTGCTCGCGGCTGAGCTTCGTGGGGCCGCGGAACGGACGGAAAATGCGCTCGGCGGCCGCGTTGCGCATGACGACGTTCCAGAGCGCGTCGATGACCAGCGCGGGGTACGGCTCCTGCTGCCGGAGGATGAACTGCAGCGCGCGCCGCACGGGCTCGAGCTCCGGCGCGTCCAGGTCGCGCGTGCCATAGAGCGGCGCGTAGCCGGCCGACAGCAGCAGCACGTTCCGGTCGGGGAGGGGAACGTCGAGCACGGTCGCCAGGCGCTCGATCATCGCGCGGCTCGGCCGCGCGCGGCCCGTTTCCATGAAGCTCAGGTGGCGGATCGAGATCTGCGCGTCGGCCGCGAGCGCGAGCTGATTCATGCCGCGCGTCTGGCGCCACTGGCGCAGCAGCCGACCGAAGCCAACCGTCTCGGCTTTACCTGGCAGGTCAACCTCCGATGATGCGCCGCAGAATTGCGCCATAGAGTCCGCCAGAGCATGCTGACGCGCAAGGAGGAGCCGCATGAACGATCACGACACGCTGTTCGCGCTGAACCGGGACTACATCCGCTCCGTGCAGACCTCGGACGTCCGCCGCTTCGACGAGATCCTCGCGGACGACTTCCTGTGCAGCAATCCCGACGGCTCGCTCGTCGATCGCAAGGCGTTCCTGGCGCAGACGGCGGTGCCGGTGAAGATCACCGGTCTCGAGGCGCAGGACGTCGACATCCGGCTGATGGGCGACTTCGCGATCATCCACGCGCGGACGACGTACCGCCTGCCGGACGGCCGCCCCGGCGGCGGGCGGTACACCGACGTGTGGGCGCGGCGCGGCGGCCGGTGGCTCTGCGTCTCCGCGCACGTCACGCGGCTCAGTTCCTGAAGGTGCGACTGGATTCTTAGAGGCTGCTCGCGGCGGGCAGCGCCGGCAGCGAGGTCGCCGCGCGCACCCCGCGGGCAATCGCGCGCGCCACGGCGTCGGCGGCCGCCAGGCCCAGCCGCGTGAGATCGGCGCCGACATCGCCCACGGAGAGCGCGAACAGCGTGTCGCCGTCGAACGCGGTGTGCGGCGGCGACAGCGCCCGCGCGAATCCGACCAGGCCGAGCGCGGCGAGCTTGGCCGCCTCCGGTTTGCCGAGCCTCGCGTTGGTGGCGACGACGCCGATCGTCGTGTGCTCGGGGCCGGCAAAGCGTCCGAGCGCGCCGCCCTCTCGCAGGGCGCGCGCGGTGTCGATGAGGCGCCGACCGTCAGACGCGTCCCGTGTGCCGGCGACCAGCCGGCCCGTGTCCGGATCGCGCACGTCGCCGACGGCGTTCACGGCGACCAGCGCGCCGACGATCGCGTCGCCGACGCGCGCGCTGGCCGTCCCGATCCCGCCGCGCATCGCACGGGCGACGCCGAACAGCTTGCCCACCGAGGCGCCGGTGCCCGCGCC
>Ga0114129_10002686_pt1 | contig 24745 bp, 22 predicted proteins | sample RhiMetdeltSRZDD1_FD_80071 | JGI IMG/M metagenome (GOLD analysis project Ga0114129, IMG submission 80071) | Populus rhizosphere microbial communities from Tennessee, USA - Rhizosphere MetaG P. deltoides SRZDD1 (version 2) (version 2) | ecosystem: Host-associated > Plants > Roots > Rhizosphere >...
CCCGGTCTCGTCCACGATCAGCACCCCGCCCGGATCACCCAGGTGCTCCACCACGTAACCGCGCAGGTCATCCCGGACCTGGCGGGCATCCCACCGGGCATTGTTCAGCAGCCGCTGCATCCGGTCCGGCGCCGCGTCCCCGGCCGCCTCCGCCAGCTGCCACCCGTTCTTGCGCTCCAGCGGTGCCAGCAGCCCCATCAGGTACAAGCGGGCCTGCCGCTGCGGCTCCACCCGCCCGAACCGGCCCGCCACCCGGGCGAACAGCGCGTCCGGGCCCGACAGACCGAGCAAGATCTATTGGCGAACTCGTGCCGGGCGCCCGCCACCGGCAGGGGCCGATCGAACATCGGTGCGCCACTCAAATTCCTCACCTCAGGATAGGGCGACCCTGTCGAGGACGATCACGTGACACAGGACAGCGGCCGCGAATACCAGCGGGCCCGCCGCAAGGCTCGCCGCGCCGACCTATGGGAAGCGCGTGGTTGTACACGTTCTTGACACCGGCGATGCGCTGCGCCGCGGCGGCCGCCTTCAGGTACTGCGGGTAACTGGGTACGGTGCCGTTGAGCGCCACGTCCCCGTTCAGGTTCTTGACGGTGATGCCGGTAGCGTCCAGCAGCGGGTCGAAGGCCAGCTCTGCCTCGACCGCGTCGCGGATGTCCTTGTTCTTGCCCATGTGCGTGATCCTTTCCGTGACCGGTGGCAGGCAGACCCGCCGACCGCCAACCTGTGCACCCGGCTCCTGTCATGCCGGTAAAGGCGATGGTGGCTCTGGTGATAGTGGCCCGTCCTATGAGGTCAGCGCGCGGGCCACGTCCGATACCGTCAGCTGTTTCGGAAAGAACCCGCTGCGGCAGTGCTTACCGAGGCCTATAGCGCCGGGCAATACCAGGACAGGTGCCATCGCCTTTTCTGCCGCCGCGGCGCGCGGTGCACTGGAAGCCAGCGGTGACCCACCCGATGACCGCACACAGGAGGTACCTGCCATGAGCGCCAGAGAATCATGGACCAAACGCCAGGCCCAACGCGAGGAAGCGATACCCCGCACGGCCCTGGCCCCCGCTGGGCCGATGAACGCCGTGCACCGCTGCGACCGCTGTGGCGCTCAGGCCTACGTCCACGTCCTGCTCCGCAGCTGCCACGACCTGCTGTTCTGCGCGCATCACTACCGGCAGCACACGCCCGCGCTGGCCAAGGTTGCCGTCGAAATCCAGGACGAGACCGAGCGGCTCGCGCCGGGTGATTGGCCCGGCTCACGAAACTGACGGCGACGCCGAAGTCCCCCGGTGAACGGTATGAGGTGATAGCCATGAGAGGTTCAGCGCGCCGGGCCGGGCGTCCGCTGCGGCGCCTAACGCGGTTGCTTCTCGGCCGGAACGAACTGCGGCGGCCCTGTGACCGTATCGAGGGGCTCGTCGTGGCGTCGCTGTCAGCGGCCTTCCTCACCCTTGCTGTCGCGGCGGCGGTCTTCGCCGGGCGCCTCTACCAGTCCCAGCACGCGATGGCGGCCCACGCGCGGACGGCTGTTGCGGTCCTGGCCCAGCCTGGGCCGATAGCCGACAGCCAGACGACGGCGGTGCGGGCCACATGGCGGCTGCCCAAAGGGACGCAACGGTCCGGCACCCTGACTACGGTGACCGCTCCCGCCATCTATGACGCGTCAGCTGGAGCCTCCGTGCCCGTATGGCTGGACCGCTCTGGACAGCCGGTGGCTCCCCCGCCCAGCCCGTCAGGCATGATCGCCCTCGCGTTGTTTGCTGGCATAACCGTCACGGCAGGTGCCGCTCTCGCGGTCATCCTCTGTTACCGCTTGTGCCGGATGGTCCTGGACCGGCATCGTCTCGCCAGATGGGAGTCGGCCTGGGCCGCCGTCGGCCCGCAGTGGACCAGCCGCCGGTAAACCAGGGTCTGCGCCCGCATCCCGCAGCACGCGAGAGGTGGCCGTCATGTCCGGTCACAACCGACCTCGGCAAAACGGCTTGCCGCACGAAGAGAAAGACTCCCCGGCTGGTGGACCGGGACGCGGAGGCCATGCCGAGCTTGGTGCACGTGACCGCGGCTCCAGGAGCTGCCATCCCGGTAGATGCGCCCGTGGCGCAGCAAGAACGCCTTCAGCCGCTGCCGCACCCGGGGCCGGTCATCGATCACTCCGCCCGTGCCCGGCACAGATCCCGCACCGCCTCCTCCGCGGCGAGGGCACCCGGATCGCGGTCGGCTCACCCGCCCGCAGCAGCCGCGCCAGCCGGCCCGCGTCCGCTTGTCGGTCTTGACCCGGTCCCCCGCCCGCCGCGGAATCAGCGCCGGGGCCACCACCTGACAGCTCACCCCAGCGAGGTCAGCAGCCGGTGCAGCCCATAACCCGTCGACCCAGCGTCAGAACACGCGCGCAACATGCCCGGATTCCCGAACCTGGCCACCACGCGGCGGACCGACGGCTCATCGTGGACGATCCGCTCCACCACCGGCAGTTCCTGGCCCGGCGGCAAGATCCCCACCGCGATCGAATCCATCGCCACATCCATCCCAAATGGATCGGCCCACCCAAACGCGCGACACTACACATAGGACGGCCAGCCTCCTTCCGCATGCGGCTCCTTCCCGCCCATCGTCGCGGGATGACCCACGAAACAACCTGGGCCACCGGCGGAACCAGGGAGCCGGAGGTCTGTGCTGACCAACGGGGCTTCGCCCCAGCGGTTTCAGCCGTGCGCGGGCACTGGTGCCAGGGCGCGGTGGAGCTGGGCCCGGGAGCGGATGCCGAGCTTGCGGAATACCTTGTTCAGGTGGTAGTCGACGGTGCCTTTGCTGATGTACAGGCGGGCGGCGATCTTGGGGTTGGACAGCCCTTCGCCGGCCAGGCTGGCGATGCGGGCTTCCTGCGCGGTGAGCTCATCCAGGGTCGCGTTGCGGCGGCTGTGCGCGGTGGCGCCGGTCGCGGTCAGTTCCTGCCACGCCCGGCCGGCGAACGACCGGGTGCCTATCGCCTCGAACGGGTCGTATGCGGTGCGCAGCTGGGCGTGGGCCAGCGGCGGCCGCATTCTGCGCGAGCGGGCCTCAAGGCCTAGCCCCCAGTCCTTGCCACCGAGCCGGGTATGCGCGCACAGAGCCTCCAGCGCTGTCTGGGCTACCTCCGGCTGGTGACAGCGCACGGCGGCCTCGACCAGCTCGGCCAGCGCCTGGACCATCCCGCCCTGCCCGGGTCGGGGGATCGGCGCCCCGCCCGGGCAATCACGTGATCGTCGTGTTCGGGGCGACCGGCGATCTGGCCCGGCGCAAGCGCCCCGCACGCGAATGACTTACCAACCCAATCGTGACCGCGTCTGAGCTGAGGAGGTCATGACGCACACACCGACTGCACCAGCTCAACTGCTCACGTCGGCCAGCCGATGCATGTCATCTGATTGGGCGGTTGGGGTTGGCGGAAAGCGCTCTGCCGTCCCGCATGATTGGTCGTTCGGATCATCGACGTTGGAGGCACCTCGCGCTGGGTGGGTGGCGCCTCGGTCCGGGGGATCGGCCCGATGGCCGGCCGGGCGGGTGACACGTGGGGAGGCAATAGGCAACACTCAGACGATGACCGGCGTCCCGGCCCACACCCTGTACCACCGGTGGCTTGGCTGGCACGCCCTGGCCATGCGGCGGGCGGTCACCGTGCTCATCGCCGGGCTGATCGTTGCTGTGGCGCTGCTGCCGTTCGTGACGTGGGGGATCGCTCTAGTCGCGGGCTGGGACGCCGCCGCGCTCACCTTCCTCCTGGCCACCTGGCCGATCATTATCCGGGCCGACGGCTCACGGGCGGCACAGCTTGCCGCCCGTGAAGACGATACGGAAGGCTCGGCGCGGGCGCTGCTGGTCGGGGCGAGCGTCGCCAGCCTGCTGGGGGTGGGGTATGCGCTGATCCTGGCGGGGCGCAGCAGCGGCGCGGGACGGGTGCTGCTGATTGGCGGCGCCGTGCTCACTGTCATGCTGTCGTGGACCGTGATGAACACGGTCTACACCCTGCGTTACGCCGACCTGAACTTCCGGTCCAAGCTGGGGGGCATTGCGTTCGGCGACCAGCACGGGCAGGAGCGGCCCGGATACCGCGACTTTGCCTACGTCGCGTTCACCATCGGCATGACCTACCAGGTGTCGGACACGACGCTGCGTGATCCCCGGATCCGGCGCTCCGTGCTCGCCCACGCGATCTTGTCCTACCTGTTCGGCGTGGTTATCGTGGCGGGTTCGGTCAACCTCATCTCCGGGCTGGTCCGCTGATACCGTCAGACCCCGGCCGCCCTGCCCCGGACTGTTGCCGAGCCAGCGCCCACCGCGCCGGTGACGAAGGGTCTGGCCCCGCCACCAGGGCAAGATATCGCTGATGGTCGTTCGCCGGGCTGGTCGCCGAGCATGGTGAAGCCTCGCAAAGGCACACGCGCATTGCCGCCTTATTGAGACTTCGGCCAGGCGGCACCCCCGCCCGGAGTCTCGATCAGGTGGATCTCGCACGCTGTGACGCTGGCGTACGGGACGCCCGGCAGCCCCGCTCGGCAAGGCGCACGTCGCCGAAATCGAAACCATTGGGATCCCGTCGGCGCGGAAACAGTCTCTGACCTCGTACAACGGGCGCGAATCAGAGGTGTTCGTGGCCACAAACTGAGCCAAACGTGCTTGCACCCCGGACGGGCGAGGCACAGCGATCGCCCATCGTCGCAGGCCAGTGTGGAGGATGCAAGATTCGAACTCGCGAGGGTTGCCCCCAACACGCTTTCAAACAATGCTGACCGGCGTTCACCTTCGGTCGCCACCGTCCGTGACCTGCCCGGATGCGTGGGCCGACCGCCGGTGAACGGTGCCGGACGGGCGTGAATGAGACACAAACTGAGCCAAGGCCCGGTGCTTCGGTCGGCCGCACCGGGCGCTGGCCAGGCGGTACGCGGTGAGCGTCGAGGCGATCTCCTGGGCGCTCAATCTGGCCCGGTTCCAGCGGATCGTGGTGGAAAGCCGTCCAGCGCGTGCAGTTCGTGCTTGTCGGACTGGCCAACCACGCCGGTCCTGATGGTAGTTGCGCCTTTCCGGCGGTGCGGACGCTGATGCCTACACCGGGCTGTCGGAGCGCACCGTGCGGTCGTGCCTTGGTCGGCTGGAAGCCGCGGGCCGGATCCAGCCGTGCGACCCCGCCATCGTGGCCGCGAAGATCAAGCGAGCCGGCCGACGGCCAAAGGGGGGTGGGACCTGGACCTGGGCCTGATCCGGGACGACCTGGCCGAGGAGGACGTAGTGGCGCTGGAATGCCCGTTCCCTCGCCTGGCCGCGAGGCTCACCGCAAAGCCCGGCCCCGCCTATGACTCTCACGGGGTGCAATCACCGCATCCCGCCAAAGTGGTTGAGAACCCGGGCCATGGGGTGCAGCCGTTGCACCCCGCGCCGGGCACGGGGTGCAAGCTCCACGAGATCCATCAGCACTTGGCTTCCGGGCCCGTTGCCGCACACGACCTGCCCGGCACCGGCTCTGCCGTTCCCAACGCTCAGGCTCGCGGAGACCACCAGGCCGAGTAGTGGGGCCAGGGATGCGATGGCGGACCACGCGAGCAGCAATCGCGCCATTGGTGTCAGGTATTAGCCAACAACAGCCCCTACAGGCTGCACTGTAGGGGACTGCCGGCGGTCCCTCGCGTGGGACAAGCTGCCGCGTGAGGTCCAGATCGAGGAGGACAACCATGAACGTCTCCGACCAGATAGATGGCCTGGAGCAGCGGGTAGCGGATCTGAAGAGTTCCTTCGGACAAGCCCGGAAGGAAACCAACGAGCAGGTCAAGGCGCGCATCGACCGGGCGAAGGCAGACATCGCCGCCCGCCAAACTGCCGTCACGGAGAAGGCCGGGCAGGCTGCTGGCCGCGCGCAAAGCCAGTGGAAGTCGATGCAAGCCGATGCCCAGGCCAAAATGCAGGACCTGCAGGACCGCATCGCCCGCAAGCGCGACCAGCATGACGTCAAGATGGCAGAAGAAGATGCCGAGGCTGCCGAGGAAGACGCCGCCGATGCGCTGGATTACGCCACCTGGGCCGTCGACCAGGCACAACTGGCTGTCCTTGACGCCATAGACGCCCGGACCTGGGCTGACGCACGGGCGGCAGCGTCGCCTCCGAGCTGAGCAGCCGGGGGATCGGGTCGGCCGGGTCTTCTCACGGGCGCAGTTCCCGGCCCGGTTCCGCGCCGCGTCGTACATCTCGGCCGGGCATGCTCGTCGGCGACGGTGCACTGGTAGCTATCACTACCGGCGATCCCGCCCGGGCAGCCCGGCCGATAGGCCCGGTGCCGGGCCTTCGCTTCACTACGGCCTGGACGGCCCGCCCACGCCATGAGTACATAACGAGCCTGACCGGAGTCTGGCGGTCGCGATGCAATGGGGCGGGTAGCAGGCGAACCTACCACCGTCCGCCCGCCAAGGAGACGCAGGCCATGACCGCCACCCCATCCAGTGCGCCCGGCGACCCACGGTCACGCCGGCCGGCCGGTGGGGCATCACCGCAACAGAAGAGCCGGCGGCGGCACGTTATGCGGTGGACCGTGCGCGGCGTGCTGGCGGTTACCGAGGCCTGCCGGTTGCGGCGGAGTTCCGTTCGAGGGGGCGGCGGTTGTAGCTGCCCCGGTTTGGGGCGTGTTGGCGGCTGGTTCAGCGTGGCGGTTCGGCTTGCCGCCGGAGAGTGGCCCGGGTCAGTTCGACGCGTGATCGGACATCCAGCTTCCGGAAGACCTGGCGGAGGTGGAAATCGATCGTGTGCGGCGACAGATACAGGTGGGCCGCGGCCTCACGGTTGGTCAGGCCCTGGGCGACCTGTTCGGCAACAGCGAGTTCGGCTGCAGTGAGGCTGGACCATCCGTGGGCTGGCGTACTTGCCGTGTTGCGACGCTCCCGGGCGCCATGCGTCCGTGCCGTTGCTGTGCGGGGGCGGACGAGCACGCCAACTAGGCGGATCCCATCGAGAATGGGCTCGCAGCCAAACGCGATCTGCCGGCCGTTGGCGAGCGGGACCGTGAACGGCTGCTGCTGCCCGCTCGCCAGACTGCGCAGCATGCTGTCCCACAGCAGTTCGCGGTCAGCAGGCTCTACGATCCCGGTCGCGGCGCCGTTGACCAGCATGGTGCGCCGGCTCAGCGCCAGGACTGGCCCTTTCGAGGTTCTTCGTGCTCTGAGGAAGTGCTCTTGCAGTATCCGCTCATCGGCGGAGGAATCGTCCAGGAGACGCTGCCCGATCTCCCAGGCGGCGCGCTTGACGAGCGGGAGCATCAACGGGCTGGCATTGTCGGCGGCGCAGGTCACGTCAACTACCCCGATGACCCGCCCGGTCGCAGGATCGGCGATGGTGACCGCCGCGCAGGCCAGCCGCGTCAGGGCGTCAGCGAAATGTTCCTGGCCGGCCACCACTGCCGGGCCGCAGCCTGCGATCGCCGTGCCGATCGCGTTCGTGCCGATCTGCTCTTCCCGGTAGCCGTAGCCGGGGGCGAGCTGGACGCGGTCGAGCAGCCCGGCCGTGTCGTGGTCGGCAACCCGGCGGGCGAGAACCCGCGCCCGCTGATCGGTCAGGAGGAGCCCGACCCCGGTGCCGTCCAGGTCGTCCCCCACCCGGTCGAGCACTGGTCCGGCTGCCCAGCAGAGCCGGCCACGGTCATCCACGTCAGCGTCGTAGGGCACCTCAAACCGGTCGGGCCGCAAGCCCGCGCGGGCACAACGCTCCCAAGATGTGACGATCTCGTCGCGCAAAGGACTGGACCCGCTGCCCGCTCCTTCTGACCGGTCCAGTACGGCCCGCAGAGCGGGACTGGCCCCTTCTGGCGGTGGTGCCCGCGTCTTTTCCATGCATCCTCCCTGCTCCCGACACGCAGCAGAAAGACAACCATCACGCTAGCCGGACACCGCAGTCAGGACTAGGGGTCGCCGGGTTGAGCTCAGCCGAGCGGGGGGAGGTCAGGCGGTCGGTTTCCGGCGCCTTTTGGGCGCTGGCGGACTACGAGTTCACGTGAGGTACAAGACGGGCTCCGGCCGACATCCTGAAGGCCCTACCACCCATCAGGAAGGCAAGACGATGGGGATGATCACCGTCGGGCAGCAGAACTCTGACGCCATCGAGATCTACTACGAGGAACACAGCAGCGGCCAGCCGGTCGTGCTGGCAGAGACAGAACCGATCCTGTTGCCGAGTTCGGAGGGCGTGGCGCCGCAGGGCGTCGAACTCCGGCATTTGCGTTACTTCGTGGCGGTCGCTGACGCTGGCACGTTCACGCACGCGGCGGAGCGGATGTTCATCGCCCAGCCGACGCTAAGCCAGCAGATCCGGCGCCTTGAGGAGATGGTGGGCACGCCGCTGCTGCAGCGCCGGCGCGAGGGGGTGCGGCTGACCGCGGCGGGCGCCGTGCTGCTGCAGGAGTCCCGGACCATCCTGTCCCTGCTCGATCACGGGGTGAGCCGTACCCGGCAGGCGGCAGGCCTGGGTCGGCCGCGGCTGCGGGTGGTCATCCCGCCGGGGCTGCCTGAGGCCCTGGCGGTAGCGTCCGCCACCGGGCTGCGGTCGGCGGCGGCGGCCGCGGGCGTGGATGTGGTCTGGCTGGAGACGGCCTTCGACGCGGAGTTCTCACCGATCCGCCAGCACCGGGCCGACGCCGGCCTGGGCTGGCTGACGGCCAGCCCCGACACGCTGCCCGCCCCGCTGGATGCCATGAGCCTGGGACAGTTCGAGCCCGATGTGTGGATCCCGTCCTCGCACCCGGCGGCCGGCCGCGGCGTGATCGGCTTGGACGAGCTGGCCAGCATGGACGTCATCCACGGGCCGCGCCGCGCCAGTCCCGCGACCTACGACCGCTGGCTGAAGATCCTGCGGGCCACAGGCCCGCGGTTCGAGTTCACCGACCCGCCGGTGCGGCACTCCCTGCCGATGGCACTCGCCTTTGCCGCGACCGCCAGCCGGCCCGCCGCGGTGCTGACCGGCCCCACCGCCATCGCCGGACCCCCACCCGGCGTGACCCGGCTCCCCCGCCCGGCGGGCACCAGCGACATGACCCGGGTCAGCATCGCCGACCACCCGCTGACAGCCACCGCCGCCCTGATCTGGCACGGCGACCTGCCCCGCCCACTCCAGCAGATCCTGTTCGACACCGCCGACGGCGTCCTCGGCGCCAGCGGCGGCCCGGCCGGGGCAGCAATACGCCGCCGAACTGATCAGCGGACGGACTCCCGCCCGCGCGGGCAGCTGGAACTAGCCCAGCCGGGTTGCATCCCGCCGTACAGTGCGGCTGCCCTATCCAGGCCCATATCGCTTCCATACCTCAGATGATCATCGTCTCGAACCACTGTGCAGAATGGTTAATCTGCGCGCGCACACAGGCTGACAGCTATCTGCATGGATTAGCAAATATTCGGCGTTCGGCGTGCGCCTGGCCATGCATGACGACACCGTGCGGCAAATCTTCGCGGGCGGCAGTCTGCCAACAAGACCACGAGCGAACATGCTAATCGGCGCATAAGTATGCGCCTGTGCAACGCACGACTTTCGGCATGTGCGAGCGTAGGTCCGGGGTTCCCCCGGAGGGCACAGGCGAGCTGGAGCAGGCCGAGGTGGATGCCGGCGTCGTATTCGTGCGGGTGCGGAGCCGTTGAAGGCGTGCAGCCAGGCGAAGCTGCGCTCGGTGACCCAGCGGTGGCTTCCTAGGCCGGACCCGTGTGTGCCCATTGCCTACGGGGATCGTCTTGTCGTAACTGACGCTTTGGCCACAACGATCAAGACCACAAGATCGGTGAGCTGGAGACGCCCGCTCGCATGGCGACGGCGGGCTACCGCCGGCAGGCAGGTGCTCCGGCTCTATATATCAGGCAGGTGCTCCGGCTCTATATAGGGCCTGCCGTCGTGAAGTGCGTCCAGATCTGCTGCTCCCCATCCCAGGCTCCCTTTGGCTACATCCAGCTGGGAGCTGGGTGCCCGGCTACGCAATGTGAGCGCAGCAGGGGGTCCCTTAGCGGTCGCAGGCACGCCGTTGCCGACTCGGTGCGCGCGTGGCCAGGTGCACTACCAGCCGTCACGAACGGCCATATCCGCCAATTCTGGGTGCCCTTGGGAGCGGCGGTGACGTTCGGCGACCGCGCGGGATCAGCCGCGCCGGTGCTGATCAATGGATCCGGGAAGTTCGGGTGTCTCCCTGGGCCATGTCGCGGTATCGCTGGCAAGTCCCGCGCCCTGGCCTGGCCTGCCGTTGGCATGTCTGTGGCGTAGCGTGGGTTGTGCGGTCCGATGGCCGGGCCAGGCCGCTGGTCAGACCGGCCCATGCGCCGACCCGGCACCGGTAGCAACCTAGACATTGTGCCCAACTGCGAGGCTCGCATGACTGTACTGCCGGACGAGGACGCGCCCCTGGCACCGGCGGCTGGCCGGCCGGACTAACAGGCTTCAGGTGATGGGGAGTTTCTAACGCACTCGCCGGACAGCACGCGCTCCGACCGCCGCGCAGCCTCGTCTCCATGCTCATTTGTCTCTTGAGCGGACGGGGCGTAGCGTCCAGCGTAGGAAGGTGCGCTCGTTTATCTGCGTATAGACGAGATTGAGATTCCTCCCGGCTGCTCTGGACCTCGGTAGCGCTTTACGCGCAGCCAAGCCGAGGTGGCCTATGACAGCAGCTGCCCTTCGCCGGGCCCCGCTTTCCGTGAGCGATCGTCGAGTTCTGCTCTCCGTCAGCGAGGCACAGGCCGGCCCGCGGGCAACCGTTTCGGGAAGCACCGAGGTCAGCGCAGCTTCTGGCATGCCCGCCCGGCCGACACCTACCACGACCCGATGATGGCCGCACCCGGCCTCCGCGCGGAATGGGACGCCGGGGACCACCCCGGGCACCACCGGTACCAGAACATCGGCCACAGTCAGAGAGCGGGGGCAGGCAGGGCCCAGGCGATGTCGTGAGGGTACTCGTGGTCTCGGGAAGGCGTGATCGGCCCCTAAGTAAAGGAGTAACGCTCTTGCCGCCCAGAACCCTCTTGTCCTGCCGGTGAAAGAAGGACTTATGAGTAAGCAGCCGGTTCCCCCGCCGCCCGGCGACCGGCCGGTCCGGACCGCACCGCCGCCCCCGCCGCGCTGGCGGCTCTGGCTGTGGCCGATCGCTTTGGGGCTGACGTTTGTGCTGTTTCTGTTCCTGCCCGCGATTCATTCCAGCTCGGTGGTCACCCTCAGTTACTCGCAGTTCATCGCGGACACGGGCGCGCACAAGATCAAAACCGTCACGTTCGCGTCCAGCACCGGCAACACGCCTGCCACCGGCACCCTCACCAACGGCAAGTCCTACACCACCATCATTCCCGGCCAGCCCACCCCGGCGCTGAACCAGCAGCTCACGGCAGGCGGCGTCCAGATCACGGCATCGGCGCCCAGCTCCGGTTTCGGCACCCAGCTGCTGTCCTGGCTGATTCTGCTGCTGCCGCTGTTGTTTGTCTTCTACCTGTTCCGGCGGATGGCGCGCAGTACCGCGAGCCCGCTGGGGGGAGTCCTTGGCGTGGGCAGGTCGCGGGCGAAGGTTTTCGACGCCGAGCGGCCACAGACCAAGTTCAGCGATGTCGCCGGCTATGAGGGCGTCAAGGCTGAGATCGCCGAGGTGATCGATTTCCTCCGCAATCCGGGACGCTACCAGCGGGCCGGTGCGATGGCGCCGCGCGGCGTTCTGATGATCGGCCCGCCGGGGACCGGCAAGACCCTGCTCGCCCGCGCGGTGGCCGGCGAGGCATCGGTACCGTTCTTCTCCGTCACCGGGTCCAGCTTCGTGGAGATGTTCGTTGGCGTCGGCGCGGCCCGGGTCCGTGATCTGTTCACCGAGGCACGCAAGCGAGCCCCGGCGATCATCTTCGTCGACGAGCTCGACGCCATCGGCCAGCGGCGGTCGGGCGCGGGCGCTGTGGTGTCCAACGACGAGCGCGAGCAGACGCTCAACCAGCTGCTGTCGGAGATGGACGGCTTCGACATGGCCCAGGGAATCGTGGTCCTCGCTGCGACCAACCGGCCAGAGATCCTCGACCCGGCGCTGCTGCGGCCAGGCAGGTTCGACCGGCAGGTCATCATCCCGCTGCCCACGCTGACCGAGCGGGCCGCGATCTTGGCCGTGCACTGCCGGGGCAAGCGGCTGGCCCCCGATGTCGACCTGAACGTCGTGGCCCGGGGCACTCCCGGCTTCTCCGGCGCCGACCTGGCCAACCTGGCCAACGAGGCCGCTATCGTCGCGGTGCGCGACAGCCGCGAGGTACTGACCGCCGCCGACTTCGGCGCTGCCAGAGACCGGATCCTGCTCGGCCGCCGCGAGGGTTCCAACGTGCTGCTGCCCGAGGAGAAGCAAGCCGTCGCCGTGCACGAGGCGGGCCACGCGATCGTTGCCGCCCTCTCAGATCATGCCGACCCGGTCGCCAAGGTGACCATCTTGCCGGCCGGCCAAACGCTCGGCGTCACCGAGCAACTCCCGCTGGTCGAGCGGCACCTGTACGGCCAGGACTATCTCACCGAATCCCTCGCGGTAAGGCTTGGCGGCCGCGCCGCCGAGCTCGTCGAAGTCGGCCAGGGCTCGACCGGCGCGGCCAACGACCTGGCCAGCGCCACCGATCTGGCGACCAAGATGGTGCGCGAGTTCGGCCTGTCACCGGCGCTTGGCCCGGTCGGCTACCCCGAGGGCGGGTCGGTGTTCCTGGGCGGCGGCGGCCCTGGCCTGTCCAGCCGGCCGTTCGCCGAAACAACCCAGGCCACCATCGATGGCGAGGTCGCCCGGCTGCTGCGCGAGGCGGAACAGTCCGCCGTGACACTCATCCGCGCACACCGCGCCGAACTCGGCCAGCTCGTCGAACTGCTGCTGGAAAAGGAAACCGTGGACGGCGAGGCCGTCTACCAGATAGTCGGCAAGCCGGCACCCGGTCACCAGCCCCAGGAGCTGGCGATCGCCCCACACGCCCGGTCAACGGCGAGGACCGCAGCCGGGAACGGATCAGACCCGGCGCTGCGCGCAGATCCCCCGCACCGGCCCACGACCGGCCCGGCAGCCAGCGGGACGGAATGAAACTCCTTACCCCCCGGCGCGGCAGATGCGACCTGCCGCCGCACCGAAGTGCCGGACCGGACGACAACCCCCCAGCAGGTGAGGTGTCGTTCCGGCGCGGGTGCCGGAGGATCTCCCGCTGACGCTTGAGTGCCCGCAGTACCTATTTGCCCGGCAGTTCGAAGATCACCTGAGTCTCGGCTGACGCCCCGCGCTGGCGGAGGAGTCGGTCGCCCGTTGGTCCGGTGGCATCTGGAGCATCCGCCGGATGAGCCGGACGTCGGCTTCGGCGTTGCCGGCGAGGTGTTGCGTGCTCAGCCGAAGTAGTGGCCCTTGTCCAGGTCGTCGATGAGCCCGGGCTGGACCGGCCGCCACCCCAGCAGGTCGCGGGTCAGCGTGCTGGATGCCGGCTGGTCGATCGCGAGGATCGGCCTCAGGAAGCCGAAATCCTCGGCCGGGACCGAAGCCGTCGGCAGGCTCGGGTGGTGGCCGATCATGTCGGCGATGTCGCGGACCGGCACGCCCTCGTCGGCGACCGCGTGCAGCACCGATCCCGCCGGGGCCTGCTGCACCGCCAGGCGGAACAGGTATGCGGCGTCCAGTACGTACACCGCGGGCCAGCGGCTGGACCCGTCGCTGGCGTAGCCGGAGACGCCCAGTCGCGGGCGATTGCGATCAGGCGGGCGATGAAGCCGTGATGATCGCCTTCGCCGTGCACCGACCGGGGCAGCCGCACGACGGACGAGCGGACGCCGCGTGCCATGCCGACAGCCGCCTGGGCGTTCGCGCCTCGGCCCGCCGCGGGTGAGCCGGGAGCGGGCTCGTCGCGCTCGGTCGCCACGCCCAGGCAGCGCGGGCGTCCCGGAGGCGATGACCGGTGGCTTGCCGGATCCCTCGAGCACGGCGCCCAGCGTGTCGATGGCGCGCGCGTCGGCGCTTACCGAATCCTCGAACCGCGTGAAGTCGGAACACCTTCGGCAGATCCGCGTAGGCCCAGTTCGCGACATCGTTGTAGCACGCGGTTGTGGCCGAGGGCACAGGCATCGGCGGGGTCGGGCGTGCGCCTGCGGGCTAGCGGCTGGCGCTGCCGGGGTGGGCTGCGCCTGAAAATGCCCGGCGGATCGAGCGATGCGTCAGCGGAGGTCTTTGCGGGAGGCGATGCCGAGCTTGGTGAACACGTTGCCCAGGTGCCACTCGACGGTGCGGGGGCTGATGAACATCTGGGCGGCGATCTCCTGGTTGGTGCGCCCGTCCCGGGCCAGCTTGGCGATCTGGGCCTCCTGGGCCGTGAGGTCGGTGAGGGTCTCGACCGTGCGCTTGCGCACCGTCTCCCCGGTGGCCAGCAGCTCGCGGCGGGCGCGTTCCGCGAAGGCCTCCATACCCATCGCGGTCAGCATCTGGTACGCGGGGCGGAGTTGCTCGCGTGCCTCGGTACGGCGATTTTCGCGCCGCAGCCATTCGCCGTAGAGCAGATGCGCGCGGGCCAGTTCCGCACGCATCCGGGTGTGGCCGAGCCGCTCGATCGCCTCCCGGTACAGGCAGTCGGCGGCCTCGCCCTTGTTCAGCAGCGCCCGTGAGCGCGCTTCGACCCCGAGCGCCCAGTCGGTGCCGCTGACACTGGTGGACTCCGCCAGCCGCTCGAGTGCGCCGGCCGCAACCTCGGTGTTGCTGTTGCGCACGGCGGCTTCGATCAGCTCGGGCAGCGCCCACATGGACATATATAGGTGGCTGTCCGCCTTTGCTTGCCCGGCTGCCGCGAACGCGTCGGCGTAACGGCCGAGCCCGTTGTGCAGAATCGCGGCCACCCAATGCGCGCATGTCACCGCGGCGCCCTGTCCCCCGGCTTCGGCCGCGGCGATGGTCGCCTCGGCCAGCGAGGTCAGCTCGGCCTGGTTACCCCGCATGGCAGCGAGGAACATGGCGGCGTAGGGTGCGAGGCGGCTCCCGGTCACCTCGCAGACCGCGTCACCCTCCGCGATCAGGGAGGCGGCCGCCGCAAAGTCTCCCCTCCATGTAGCGGACATGGCCAGCGGGATCAAGTTAACTGGCAGCTCGTCGAGCGCGCCGGCCTCACGGGCGAGCCGGACCTCCCGGTCCATGATGGCGCGCCCGGCGTCGTCGTCCCACAGAACGCCTGCGGCTAGCCAGCCCGACGCGAGGCCTTCTTCCCTGGAGATGTCTCCGCTGGCAAAGGCGGTCACCGCCTGCCGCAATACCGGTGCCGCGGCGGCCGGGCCGTCGGTGATCAGCAGCGCCAGGCCGTCGAGGAGCAGGTCGGCCGGGCGCGGCGAGCGCGCCGGGGGAAGGGCCCGGACGGCGCGGGAGACCTCCATCAGATCGCCGGCCCCTTCCAGGCGCCCGGCCAACGGCGTCGCCACCCACGCGTTCAGGTAGGTCTGACGCGCCAGGTCGAGGTTGAGCGGCTCGAGCCGCTTGGCCGCCTTGAGCAGCAGCGCAGGAGCGTCCGCGCCCGGGCCCGAGGCGAACGCGATCTGCCCGCGCAACAGGTCCAGCCGGGCACTCTGCAGCTCATCCAGCGGCCCGGCCTCCGCCGTCGCGAGCAGGTCCAGGGCCTTGCCGAACGCGCCGGCCTGCAGACTGGCCTGCGCGGCAGCCAGTGCGCGGTCGGCGTGCCGCGCCGGATCGGCGGTCAGCAGCACCGACCGCTCCAAGAACGCCGCGGCCGCGGCCAGCCCGCCCCGGGCCTGCGCCCGCCCCGCCGAGCACTCCAGCTCCGCGGCGACCTCCTCATCCGGCCCGGCCGCGGCCTGCGCCCGGTGCCAGGCCCGGCGGTCGGGATCCGCGATCGGGTCGGTCGCCTCGGCCAGTGCGGCGTGCATCTGCCGTCGTTCGGAGAACGACGGGGACCGGTACGCCGCCGAGCGGACCAGCGGATGGCGGAACCGCACCCGGGTGCCGAACTCGACCAGCCCTGCCTCCACCGCCGGCGCGCCTGCCTGGGCCGGGATGCCCAGACGCCCGGCCGCCCGCCACACCAGCGGCCGGTCACCGGATGGGTCGGCGGCCGCCAGCAGCAGCAACCGCCGGGTCTGGTCCGGCAGGGCGTCCAGCTGGCGGGCGAAGCTGTCTTCGATCCGGCCGGTCAGCGGCGCGGCGCCGGGCAGCCCGAACCCGCCCGCCAGCTCCGCGGGGGCCAGTCCGCGCGGCAGCTCCAGCAGCGCCAGCGGGTTCCCGCGGGTCTCCGCCACGATCAGGTCGGCCACTCGCGCGTCCAGCCGCCCGCCGATCGCCGTGGCCAGCAACGCGCGCGCGTCGTCGTGGCCGAGCGTGGTGACGGTCAGCCCGGGCAGGCCGGCCAGTTCATGGTCGTCGCCGGGCTCGCGCACGGCGACGATCAGGGCGACCGGCTCGGCTAGCAGCCGCCGGGCCGCGAACGCCAGGCACTGCACTGAGGCCCGGTCGAGCCACTGCGCGTCATCGACCAGGCAGGCCAGCGGCTGGTCCTCCGCCGTGGCGGCCAGCAGGCTCAGCACCGCCAAGCCGACCAGAAAACGATCCGGCGCCTGCCCCTCCCGCATCCCGAACGCGACCGCCAGCGCGTCACGCTGCGGCCCCGGCAGCTGGTCCAGCCGACCGAGCATCGGCCCGCACAACTGGTGCAGCCCGGCGAACGCCAGCTCCATCTCCGACTCCACGCCCCAGGCCCGGACCACGCGAAAGCCCAGTCCGCGGCCAGCCGCATAGCCCAGCAACGCCGTCTTGCCGATCCCGGGCTCGCCGCGCACCACCAGCACGGCGCTGCTGCCAGCCCGCGCCCGGTCCAGCACCCGATCTACCGCCGCCCGCTCGCCGCGGCGGTCTAGCAGCCCGGTTGCGGGATCAGTGCTGGACACACTCATAACCGATGGTCCTGCCGCTCAACTGGCAAATCTCGCCGATGCGATCAGCGTAGGCCACCGGACCGGCGATTTCATGCCCGGTGTTCACCCAGCGGCATCACCCCAGCAGACCAGCCCCTGATGCCCGCCCGACCTTTTCGGCAACTGTCAGGCAGCCGCCAGCACGGCGCTCCCGGCCGCTGGCCGCAATGGCCCCGGGCCCCACCGGTACCGGTGCCCCGGGCACAACCAGGGGACTATCCCCGGGCTGCCCCGGGGGCGACGGGCGCCAATCGGCATGAGCGTGAGGGCATCAGCCCACCACAGGCGATGCTGACAGCGCCCAGGAGAGAGCCAACATGAACCGAACACAAGCAGAACCCGTGCCGCGGCCCGCGGCGGCGGGCGCGGGGACACAGCAGGGTCTTGAACTGCGGCACTTGCGGTATCTCGTCGCGGTCGCCGAGGCGGGCACCTTCACCCGTGCCGCGGAGCGGTTGTTCATCGCCCAGCCGACGCTGAGCCAGCAGATCGGACGGCTGGAGCAGATGGTCGGCACCCGGCTGCTGCAGCGCCGCCGCGACGGCGTGCACCTCACGGCGGCGGGCACCGTGCTGCTGGACGCTGCCCGGGACGTGCTGTCTGTGGTCGATCAGGCGGTCAGCCAGACCCGGCAGGCGGCCGGCCTGGGCCGGCCGCGGCTTCGGTTTGTCATACCAGCGGGTCTGCCCGACTCGCTAGCGGTGGCGACCGCCTCCCGGCTGCGATCGGTCGCCGATTCCGCCGGGGTCGCCCTCACATGGCTGGACACGGCGCTGGATGCGGAGTTCTCGCCGGTCCGCCAGCGCCGGGCCGACGCCGGGCTGGGCTGGCTGACCGCCAGCCCCGATGCGCTGCCCGCCCCGCTGGAGGCCATGAGCCTGGGACAGTTCGAACCCGATGCATGGATCCCGTCCTCGCACCCTGCGGCCCGCCACGGGGTGATCGGCCTGGACGAACTGGCCGGCATGGTCGTCATTCACGGGCCACGCCGCGCCAGCACCGCGACCTACGACCGCTGGCTGGAGGCCCTGCGGGCCATCGACCCGCGGTTTGAGTTCACTGACCCACCGGTCCGGCACTCCCTGCCGATGGCGATCACCTTCGCCGCCACCGCCAGCCGGCCCACCGCCGTGCTGACCGGCCCCACCGCCATCGCCGGACCCCCACCCGGCGTGATCCGGCTCCCCCGCCCGCCCTGCACCGGCGACATGACCCGGGTCAGCATCACCGGCCACCCGCTGACCGCTACCGCCGCCCTGGTGTGGCACGGCGGCCTGCCCCGCCCGCTCCAGCAGATCCTGTTCGACACCGCCGACGGCGTCACCCCGCCAGCACCGGCATCCCCGCCGCCCGCGGCAGTCCGGCCTGGGCAGCAATACGCCGCCGAACTGATCAGCGGACGGACTCCCGCCCGCGCGGGCAGCTGGAACTAGCCCAGCCGGACTGCACCCCGCCGTTGCGCGGGGCGGATCGTTCGTAACCGATCAGGGCAAGGCTTTGTACGACAGGTGGCGTAAGTACCCCACTGTCTTGGAGCACTACGATCGAGGCCCGTCGGCGCAACCGCAGCGATCCACCGCCTTGGCAACGGCTCGGTCTGCGAGCCGGTCTCCCGGCTCTGACCACCTCCTGTGAGCCCTGATCGAGGACCGCCGTCATGACAAGACCAACCCCGTGACGCAGGAAACCCTGCCCGACCAGCCCTCTCCGCCCCTGGTGATGTTCCCGAACCGGGAACCTTGCCCGCGGTCGTCGGGTGTCCGGGGCCCGGCAAACAATCTGCGGGATGCCGACGTTGATGTGCCGGGGGCGGACGGTCGCGGTGGCCTGATCCTTCGGGAGTAGCCTCGATCGGACTCGACCCGCGGCCTGGGGGTGTGAGCCCCGCCCTCAGCCGTGACGCCAAGCACCTGGTGGCCCAGGGCATGCCTTGCCTTCGTTACGGACGGGACCTGACTGCCTCGGCCGCCGGGACCTGATTGCCTGGACGTGGCGTGGAGATGCCGGGACCTTGCATAGGAGACGAACCAGTCTCAGCGGCCCGAGCGAGCTCAGTTGCCGGCGGGCTCGCTGCGAGCGCCGGCCAGTGGCCGGTCCCCGCCGAACAGGATCTGCGTGAAGCCTTCCGCGGTTTCCTGGCGGGCCCAGTCGCGCTGCAGCTCACACCCCACCTGGACCACGCTGGTCGGCTTGCCGCCGGCCAGGGCGATGCGGTCCAGCCCGGCCTGGTGCGCCTCGGGCGATGTCCCGCCGACGGCGTCGGTCACCGGGTAGATCTCATACCCCTCGCGCATCGCATCCAGCGAGGGGAAGGTCAGGCAGGCCTCAGTCACAGCGCGGCCATGATCAGCTTGCGGCGGCCGGCCGCCCAGACCGCCTGCTTGAACCCGGTGTCTTCCCAGGCGTTGATCGTCGTCCGGTCCAGGGCCGCGATCCCCGGCAGGACATCCTGGAGCGGTGCGATGGTGGGCTGGTTCTGGCCGGTGGAGACGTTGACCGTCGACAGTACGACCGGCAGCCGGTACAACACGCCAAACCGGGCCAAGTGCACCACGCAGTCGACCAGTACGTCCTGATCCATGGACCTGATCGACCTGACCTGGACGGGCTGGTAGTCGATGATGACCAGCGCGCAGTTTTGCGGTGTCAGCAGATGGTCGGCGCGTGGGTCGCGGATTGGCTCGCTTGTCATGGGTTTCTCCTTAATCACTTACTTGGCGGGCTGTCGGCACGCCCAGGTTTCCTGGGTCGGCGGGGGTTCCATGACGATCACGGTCTTCCTTCGCCATGCCAGGTGGCGGGTGCTCTGGCCGGCGGCGCGGGGTAATCCCCTGTGGCCGGACCAGGCTCGAATATGGTCGTGCCTTCATAGCCGACCCGTGTCCTGCCTCACTTCTCAGACCGCTGTCTTCCGTGCGCACGGCCGACCAGGACCGTGGGCGCCAGCCAACGTGCAGGCTGAGCAGCATCCGGCGCACGCCCTCCGGGTGACGCTCCATACCCGCCAACGCCAGCCCACGCTGAGCATCAAGACTGCTGCCGGGTGGGCCTTTGGAGCAGCCGGTTGTGCAGTTCGGTGGTGAGGGTGTGGATCTCGCGGGTCAGCTGGGTGTTGGTTTTGAGTTCCAGTTCCTGTTCGGTGAAGTCGTGGTCGGCCTTGGCCTGCTGGAAGGTCGCCTGCCGGTTCTGGCCGATCATGACGAACGTGGACAGGAAGATCGCTTCCAGGGACACGATTAGCGTCAGCGTCGGCCATGGCTTGGACTCGATGAACAGCATCCAGATGGTGAACAGCGCGACGTGGAGGTAGACGAAGTTCATCGACCCGGCGAAGGCGGTGATCCGGTCGGCGATCCGCAGCTGCACGTCCTGGGCCCGTTGCGCTTGTTGCTCCAGGACGACCGGGTGGTGCCGGAGGGTGTTCTGCAGCGTGGTTTGCATGTCTTTCAGCTTGGCTGCCCGCCCGCCTGCGCCGGCTGCGTGTGGCGCCTGTGCCAGCGGTCCCGGCTGGGCCGGTGCGCCGCCTGGGCGTTCCGCGTTGGGATCTGGCTTGCTCATCGTGGGCCTTTCGTCCATGGGGCCGGCCGGCGGGAATGCGGGTGAGGGCACCTGCCAAGCGAGGTCAGGGCTTGGCAGGCGCCCTGCGGGGCCCTGTCACGTGAGCTGCAGGCACCCGCGCCCCGGGCTGGCTCAGGCGGCGTCCTGCAGGACCGAGTGCAGGGTCTTCCCGGTCCGGCGCATCTGGACGCCGGCCACGATCTCTGACACTCCGTAGATCAGGCTGAACAGTCCAAACAGCAGCGCGAGGGTGACCGCGCCGACGCCGGGGCGGGCGGTGAGCACGACTCCGAACGCGATCGAGATCAGCCCGGTCACGATGAACATCGCCCGGGTGCCGGCGGTCTCGCCGCTGCCGAAGGCGGCGAAGATCTCGGCAAAGCCCGCCACGAGCGCCCAGATCCCCACGACCAGCACTAGCACCAGTGCGGTCGGGCTGGGCCAGACCAGGGCGGCCACACCGGCGGCAAGGTAGATCAGCGCCAGCAGCAGGTGGCCGAATACCGGTCCCGCGGTGCGGCTGCTGAACGCGCGCACGGCCTGAAGGCCCGCGCCGATGAAGGCGTAGACCGCGAACAAGATGACCAGCGCGGCGATCGTCACGCCCGGCCAGGCGATGGCGATGATCCCGACGATGACGCCCAGAACGCCAAGCAGGATCAAAGAGGTGGATGTTGACTTGAACATGATGGGTATTCCCTCCTTTTCGGCTCCGGCGCGCCGTGCCGTCTTGGGCGCCAGGGAGAAGCCGATCAATGTCAGTAGAAACGAGACCGTTGCCATTGGCTAACATCTGCCGCCAATAGACATATAGCTCCCAGCTTCGGATCACCAGCGGCGGTCCCGAGGGCTTCGCTTTGTCCGCCACGTTCAGGCTCAGCCTGAAGAGCATGTCGACGGGCAGGTCGGCCGTGGCGAAGCCGTAGCTTTCCACGAACAGCACGCCGTGCACCACCCACTGTGTGACCTGCCGCCGCCAGGCCTGCTGTTGCGGCGGCGGCGACCCGGCTGGGCCGGCCTCCCTGACGGTGCTGCTGAAGGGACCGGCCCTCGACGGGCCCAGGCTGTGAGGGCATGCCAGGTGGTCAGCCGGTGATGTAGAGGTCGTCGCGGACATCGGAGACGCCGCTGGCCATCCAGGCCGCGCCGACCACCGCGTCGTGCTCGGCCCAGGTGCGGACGTGGCCGGTGAGTGTCACCGTGTTCCCGCTGGTGTATGCCCCGACGTCGCTGTCATCGGCGATCAGGGCGTAGCGGTCCAGCGCGTCCTGGACAAGCAGGGCGACGTCGGCCGGGTCGGCATCGTAGCCGATCTCGATGTCGTCCCTGATGTTGCGGACACCGGCCAGCCCGGCAACCGCCAGTTCGGCTGCGGCCCGCTGCGGACCGTGCTTCACGGTGCCGGTCAGCTCCACGTTGCCGTCGTACGCGGTCGCCTCAACCCCGTCCGGGACGGTGATGTTCGCCGCGAGCGCGTTGTTGGCCGAGGTGGTCAGCATCGCGTCATCGCGGTAGTCGCTGTCTGGCAGCACGACCTCCAGGTGGTTGTGTACGTCGGTCACGCCCGCGACGCGCTGGGCAGCGGTAGCTGCCTCCAGGTACTGCGGGTAGCTCGGCACGGTGCCATTGAGCGCCACCTGCCCGTTCATGTTCCTGACGGTGATGCCGGCCGCGTCGACGAGCGGGTCGAAGCCGAGTTCTGCCTCGACTGCCTCACGGATATCCTTTGCCTTTCCCATTTTTGTATCCTTTCATGGCGGATGAGGCGGCGGTTTGCCGCTCACCAGCCAGTCCACCCGGCAATCCTGCGGCCGTAAAGGCGATGGTGGCTCTGGTGATATTGCCCGCCACTATAGGAATGAGCACGCCGCTGCGGAGCAGGCGGCGAGTGCGATCCGCAGAATGACTCAGGTATTTATCCCGTCGGCGATGCCGGCTCGCCGTCGGGTGGCCCTTCCGGGGCGGTCGCCTGCCACAGTTCCCTCACGAGTATCTGCAGGGCGCCCGCGGCCGGGATGGAGATCAGTGCTGCCACGAAGCTGCCGAAGAAACCGCCGACCCAGCTGCCGATGGACGTCCCCACCAGGACCGACACCAGCACCAGCAGCGGATTGACATTCACCGTGCGGCTCATCACCACCGGGTTCAGCACATGGTTCTCAATCTGCTGGTAGGCGATGAACACGGCCGCCGTGACGATGCCGGCGGTCAGCGAATGGCCAAGCGCGAACAAGACCGTGGGGATACCTGCGAGCGCGCCGCCGACCATGGGCAGGAAGTCGACCAGGGTCACCCATATCGCCCATAGCAGCGGGAAGGGAATTGCCAGGGCAGTGAGCGTGACGAATACCACGACGCCGGCGATCACGGATGTCAGGAGGTTTCCCACCATGTAGCCGGTGACGGACTGGTTGATCTCATGGGCTATCCGGGCAGAACGGCTGGCGCGCTCCGGCGGCATCAGGCTCAGCAGGCCCCTGCGCATCTTGGGGCCCTCTAGCAGCAGAAGCAGGGCAAGCACGGCGATGGTCCCCAGCGTCACGACCAGCGACACCGCGCCCTTCCCGACGGTGAGGGCCGGCTTTGCCAGGCCCGCACCCAGGCTTTGCAGTTTCGGTGCATTCTGCTGCACCCAGGCCGCCAGGTGGAAGCGGCGTACCAGGTGGCCTACCGGGCCGTGGCCGTGCCGCGCGTCCTGCACGTACGCGGGCAACCGTTGCGACAGGTGGGTCAGCCCGTGCACCAGCGGATGACCAAACGCCAGCACGAGGCCGGTGAAGACCAGCGCCGCCCAGATGGTCACCACAGCCACCGCCCAGCCGCGCCGCCGGATCCACCGGTGTTGCAAGTAGACCACCAGCGGGTTCAGGATCAAGGCGATGAACCCGGCGACCATCATCATGAGAAGAACGTCCCGCAACCGGTAAATGAGCTTGCCCGCGAAGTAGGCGAAAACCACCACGGCGACAGCCGTGATGATCGTGGCCAGCGGGACGCCACGGGCCGCCGCGGCGACCCGCAGACGTCCCCGCCGGGTGGGCGCCCCGGTCACAGCGCCAGCAGGCATCTTCGTTGGCCCGGCGTGGTCTGCGCCGACGGCCGTCACAGCCACCGCCTCACTGACTCGAGTTCAAGCGGCCGCAGCACGCCCGCCGCCGCAAGGCCGCGCCGCCCGTCTCCCCCGTCCTCCGCGCTGCCAGCGCGGAACCACAGGATCGGGGCAAAATCTGCCGGCATGCCGCTCATGTGATCCTCCAGCGACTAGTTCCCTCATCTGAACAAATGCAGCAGCAACCAGCGTCGTTGGCTAAGACGCCAGAGCAATAACGCCATAGGCGCGGGCGAGCCCGGTCGGCCGTCAGGCGTCGCCGGGCTGGATATCAGCGAGGATCGTGCGCACCTGAGCCCGGGAGCGCACGCCGAGCTTGAGGAACCAGCGGTAGGAGTGCCCCCGTCGGCGGACGGGTCACAAGGTCGTGATGTCGGCGGTGTCGAAGAGCACCTGCTGGAGTTGGCGCGGCAGGTCGCCGCTCCATACCACCCCCGCGGTGGCGGCGAACGCGGATCCTTCGACGCGGGCGCGGACCATGCCGTGGGTGCCAGCAGCCGGATCCGGGTCGGCCGGTTCGGGCCGGCCCCTGGTGGGGTGCTGCGGGCCGGTCAGGACCGCGGTGGGCCGGCTGGCGGTTGCCACGAAGGCGAGGGTCATCGGCAGCGACCGCCGGAACGGCGGGTCGGTGAAGCCGAAGCGCGGGTTGCATTCCCGCATGACCGCCAGCCACGCGTCGTAAGTACCGGTGCAGAGACGGCGCGGTCCGTGGGCGACGTCCATCCGGGCGAGCTCGCCCAGGCCGATCACCGTGCTCACCCCGAACTTTGACCGGGTTGGCTGCCGACTCCTGGCTCGCCGGTGGCCACAGCCCTCGAGTCGGGCGCCGCCTGGCCGCTGTCGGCCTCATGGCCGCGGGAGGCTGGCGGGTGCGCTGCTGTGAGTGGACGTGGCGCTGCCGGTGCTGACTCCGGCGGTGGCGATCGCACTGGCCGCGGTGTCGCTCCGGGTTGGCCGGTAGGAGCCGTCCTAATGCTCTCTTGCCGGATGTTCTCTTACCGGGCCTTGGGTGTCGCCTTGACGGCAATCCCGTGGTCACGATGGCAGCTGGCCGTACCGCTCCTGGACCGCCGGCCTGCCGGCAGATGAGGTGCTGGAGATGCGAACCGCTGCCTAACCAGCAACGGGCGCGTGGCCCGAATCCGGTGACCGGCGCGCCGCGCGGGTGAC
>Ga0114129_10002688_pt1 | contig 24742 bp, 21 predicted proteins | sample RhiMetdeltSRZDD1_FD_80071 | JGI IMG/M metagenome (GOLD analysis project Ga0114129, IMG submission 80071) | Populus rhizosphere microbial communities from Tennessee, USA - Rhizosphere MetaG P. deltoides SRZDD1 (version 2) (version 2) | ecosystem: Host-associated > Plants > Roots > Rhizosphere >...
CGCTATGCCGGCGACATACAACATCCTGATCATGGGGGCGTCCTACGGCTCGCTCCTGGCCTCCAAGCTCTTGTTCGGCGGGCACGCGGTGAAGCTCGTCTGCCTCCCGGCCGAGGCCGACCTGATCAACGCCGAGGGCTTCCGCGTGCGCTTGCCGGTCAAGGGCCGCAAGGATCCGGTCGTGCTCGATTCACGCAAGCTGCCGGGCAAGGTCTCGGCGGCCGGCCCGGCCGACGTCAATCCGGCCGATTACGACCTCGTCGGCCTGGCCATGCAGGAGCCGCAATATCGCTCCCAGGGCGTGCGCCAGCTGCTCGATGCGGTGGCCAAGTCGAAAGTGCCGTGCATGTCGATCATGAACATGCCGCCGCTGCCCTATCTCAAGCGCATCCCCGGCTTGAACACCGACGCGCTCAAGCCCGCCTATACCGATCCAACCGTGTGGGACAATTTCGATCCGGCGTTCCTGACGCTGTGCAGCCCGGACCCGCAGGCGATCCGTCCGCCGGAGGAGAAGGTCAACGTCTTGCAGGTGACGCTGCCGACCAATTTCAAGGTCGCGCGTTTCGATTCCGACAAGGACACCGCGATCCTGCGCCAGCTCCAGGATGAGATCGACGCGATCCGCTACGACCCCGGCGACGGCAGCAAGCTCGAGCTGCCGGTGAAGCTGAAGGTGCACGATTCGATCTTCGTGCCGCTGGCCAAGTGGGCGATGCTGCTGACCGGCAATTACCGCTGCGTCACCAAGGACGGCGCGATCAACATCAAGGACGCGGTGCATGCCGATCTTGAGGCCTCGCGCTCGGTCTACAATTTCGTGGTCGATCTGTGCGTCAAGCTCGGCGCCAATCGCGACGATCTGGTGCCGTTCGAGAAATACGCCGCCGCCGCGCAATCGCTCACGCGGCCGTCGTCGGCCGCGCGCGCGCTCAACAACGGCGCGCCCAATATCGAGCGGGCGGACAAGCTGGTGCAGCTGATCGCGCAGCAGAAGGGGCTGCGCAACGCCGTCATCGACGCGACGGTGGCGCTGGTCGATGCCCGGCTCGAAGCCAACCGCAAGAAGGCCGCCGCCTGACGGGCGCGTGCAAGGGGGCCACGCGCGTGGCCCCCTTGAGAACCCGGAATCCTCGTTGATCTGCAAGCGCTAAGACGGAACGCGGGCCAAGGGGGCCACGATTCCGTGCGTGGCCCCCTTGCCGTCGCCGCGAGCGCGGTCGGGCGTCCGGCCAGTGCTCCCGGTTCGCCCTTCCGGCGCTGCGAGTTTTGCAGCCCGATTAAAGCGACTGTGGTTCGCTTACAACACCCGGATTCTTTTCGTGGAAACAGGCCGGATTCGCCCAAAAAAGTGGCAGGAAGCTGGCCAAATCGGCTTGCCCGTTGTTCTCAGCGGGAGCTTTATTTTCTGTGACAGAAGGCCACATCGGCGAGCGGGAAAGACCGGGGCTCGCAAGTGGCTCGAAGTTGCGCCCCCGGGGGGCGTCTCAGTCGAGAAAGGGGCACCGCGATGAAGAAGCTTGTTTTGTCCGTAGTCGGCGCAGCGATGGTCTGCGCGACGTCTGCGATGGCCGCCGACCTGCCCGTGAAAGCGAGGCCGGTGGTGGCGCCGGTGAGTCCGTGGGACGTCGCCTTCGGCGGCGCTCTGATGTCCGATTATAATTTCCGCGGCATTTCGCAATCCGACCGCGGCCCGTCGGTCACCGCCTACGTAGAGACCCGCTACAACGTCAATCCGAATTTCCAGCTCTACTACGGCAACCAATACTGGGCCGTGGATCTGCCGACCAATCCGACCTGCGAGTGCGACTTCTACGGCGGCATCCGGCCGACGTTCGGCGCCTTCGCCTTCGACTTCGGCGGCATCTACTACTGGTACCCGAAGGAGAAGCAGCACGCGAACGTGGTGGGCGCGCCCTTCCCGGCCTTCCCCAACGGCAACAGCACCCTTGCCCAAACCGACTTCTGGGAAGTCTACGGCAAGGTCCTCTGGGAAGTGATGAAGGATAGGCTGTCCCTCGGCGCCAACGTCTACTATTCGCCGAGCTGGCTGAACACCGGCGCTCCCGGCACCTACGCGTCGGTGACGGCGAAGGTTTCCGGGCCGTCGTTCAAGCTGGGCATCGGCCTGATCGACGAGGTCGGCTGGTACCTTTCGGGTGAAGTCGGCCGCTACTGGCTCGGCACCACGGACTTCGTGCCCGGCGTGTTCGCACCCGCGATCAACCTGCCCGACTACTGGACCTGGAACATCGGGCTTGCGTTCACCTGGAAGGTTTTCACCCTCGATCTGCGCTACTACGACACCGATCTGACGCGCACGAACTGCAACATCCTCACTGGCGATCCGAACGCGTTCATCAGCGGCGGCATCACCCAGTCGAAGTGGTGCGACGCGGCCTTCGTCGCAGCGCTCAAGTTCGACCTGACGGCGAAGGATAACCTCAAGTAAGCCTGTCAGCGGTCTCCTTTGCGGCGGGCGGCGGCTCTCGGAGCCGCCGCCCGTTTGTTTTTCGGTTGAAGATAACGGGACAGGGATTGACCCGAACAATATCGAGCGGGTCTTCGACGTATTCTTCACCACCAAAGCCAACGGCATGGGCATGGGTCTGGCAATTTGCCGGTCGGTCGTCGAGGCTCATGGCGGAACATTGTCGGTGTCGGCGGGAACGCCACACGGTTCGGTTTTTCACGTGGTATTGCCGATGTCTCCAACACATGCGTGATGAGCTCCTCGCCACAACATGTTGCAAAGACTGCTTCTGGCCCTGAACCGGCGAAAAACGACGTCCGGGGTCGGGCGCTACCACACTCCGGAATCGACGCAGGACCAGGGGTCGGATTAACCCGTCACCGATGCGAGCCTGCTTTCGCGCAGCCGACTCACCTCCGCTTCGCGCACCAAGGCGAGATGCCGGGTGTGGAACGCCGCGAGCGTGGAACGGTGGCCGATCGACACGATGGTCGCGTCCGGGAGCCGCTCCTCGATCAGCCGGTAAAGCGCGGCCTCGGCCGCCGCGTCGAGCGACGCCGTCGCCTCGTCGAGGAACAGATAGTCCGGCGCCTGCAGGATGGCGCGCACGATCCCGAGCCGCTGCTGCTCGCCGAGCGAGAGCGTGCGATTCCAGTGCCCCTCCTCGTCCAGGCGGCCGGCGAGGGCGGGCAGCCCCGCCGCGGCAATGGCATTGGCGATCCGGCCGGCCGGGAAGGCGCCGGGCTGGGCCGGATAGGTGACCGCCGCCGAGAGCGTCCCGACCGGGAAATAGGGTCGCTGCGGCAGCATCATCATCCTGGCGCCCTTCGGCACCACCACGACGCCCTGGCCGAACGGCCAGATGCCGGCCATCGCGCGGAACAGGGTCGACTTGCCGGCCCCGGACGGCCCGGTCACCAGCACGCGGTCGCCGGCCTGGATCAGGACCTCGTCGGTGGCCACCAGCGGCGTTCCCTGCGGCAGGCGGACGACGAGCTCGTCGATCGCAATCGAGGTCGCGCGCTCGCGCTCGGAAATCTCGATCGCGGGCTTGGTAGCCGCGATAGCGCGCGCCTGCGCCGCCGCGGTCTGGAAGCCGTCGAGCCGCGCGATCACCGCGCGCCATTCGGCGAGCTCGCGGTAGACCTCGATGATGACCGACAGCGCTTCGCGCACGCTGTCGAAGGCGGAAGCCGTCTGCATCAGGCCGCCGAGCTGTACCCGGCCGGCGAAATAGGCAGGACTGAGCACGATGAGCGGGAAGATGATCGCGACCTGCTTGTAGCCCGTGGTCAGCATGGTGAGCTTCTTGGTGCGCGACATGATCGCTTGCCAGTTCGCGATCACAAAGCCGAAGCGGCCAAGCAGGCGGCGGTCTTCCGTCGGCTCGCCGCGCAGCAGCGCGATCTGCTCGGAATTCTCCCGCACCCGCACCAGGTTGAAGCGGAAATCGGCCTCGTAACGCTGCTGCTCGAAGCTAAGCCGGATCAGCGGCGAGCCGACCAGATGGGTGAGGATGGTCCCGGCGACGGCGTAGAGCAGGGCGGCCCAGACCAGATAGCCGGGAATGGCGATCTCATAGCCGAACAGGCTGAACGGCGCCGCGTCCGACAAGACCCAAAGAATGACCACGAACGAACCGAGCGTGACCACGGCGTTGAGAATCTTGAGCCCGATAGTGAGCCCGCGCTCGATGAACAGCCTGATGTCCTCCGCGATCCGCTGGTCGGGATTGTCGGCGGCGTCGCCAAGAAGCTGCATCCGGTAATGATTGGCGTCCGCAAGCCAAAGATCGAGGTAGCGGCGCGTCATCCAGGTGCGCCAGCGGATCAAGAGCCATTGCTGGAGATAGAGCTGATAGACCGAGAGTGCGACGGAGGCCGCCGCCAGAAGGCAGAAGAACAAGAGCTCGGCGACGAAGCTGTCCCAGTCGTAATTCTGCAGCGCGTTGTAGAAGCGGTTGTTCCACTGGTTGATCAGCACCGTGATGCCGACCAGCGATAGCTCGATCGCGATCACGGCCGCGAGCAGCAGCCGGCCCGCCCTGCGGTCCTCCGAGAAGAAATAGGGACGCGCAAGCCGCCAGATGATGGCGAAGGTGGAGAAGAGGCGTCGCACGGGCGGTCCTCCTGTTCGTGGGTGGGCGGCAGGCTGGCTTTCAGCGCCAACCGGCAATCCGAAATCGGGGCGAGTCTACGCGGATTCTTCCAGTCATCCCAAAGGCCGGGCGATTTCGTTTCCGCGCCGCGTCGCCTACAATGCGACGACGATCAAGGACGCATTGCGGCGAAGCTTGGAACCGGCCAAGCCGGCCGGGCCGGTGCAAGCGATGAGGATGCGCCTCGGGAGAGCACGCGATGAACCCTGATGATCCCGTCATCGTCGGCAGGGTGGCCGGCGCATTGATCATCGGCGCGATGATCGGGTTCGAACGCACGTTTCACGGCCGCCCGGCGGGATTCCGCACCCATGCCCTGGTCTGTGTCGCATCGGCGCTGCTGATGATCGTCACGGTCTATCAGGGCCGATGGATGACGTTGCTGGAGCCGGACGCGATCCGGACCGATCCTACCCGGATGGCGCAGGGCATCATGACCGGCATCGGCTTTCTGGGCGCCGGCGTCATCTTCAAGGAAGGGCTGACCGTCCGGGGCCTTACCACCGCGGCCTCGATCTGGATCACCGCCGCGATCGGGATCCTGGTCGGTATCGGCTTTTGGTTTGCGGCCATTGTCGGCGCGCTGGCGACGCTCGCGATCCTGGCCGTGTTCCGGTGGATCGAGGCGAAACTTCCGAGCGAGTTCTATGCCCACCACATGCTGCGGTTTTCGCGCGATCGGGTGATAACCGAAGACGCGCTGCGGACGCTGGTGGGACAGCACGGCTTCACGATCGCCAACCTCTCGTCCCGCCTGACGGAATCCGGCCAGCAGTTCGAGTACCGCATGACCATCAAGAGCAGGGACCGGGGCAATGCCGAGCGCCTCGCCGGTCACCTGCGGGGGCTGCCCGAGGTGATCGAGTTCCGGATCACCCCTACCGGCGACTAGTAAAGTCGGCCAAGGCGCCGGTTTTTGCCGGTTTCCGGCCAACCGGGCGCGCGGCCAATGCTCGCCCAGCCCGCGCCAAAGCGCGACCAAATGAGGCTTGTGAAACCTATGCGGGTATGCCCAAACTAGCCCCCAACGCCGCTGGAATACGAAGCCCGTACCGGCGGTTGGTACTACGTGCGGCCCGGCGAAAGGCCGTCCACCATTTTCGCCAAAACAACGCTCACGCTCCCGGGAGGGACAACCTCATGACGACCAAAGCTTCCAAAGCCACGACCCGGCGCAAGTTCGTGCTTGCGGCGGGCGCTACCGGCGCCGCCGCGATCGCGATGCCGCAGGTCTCGCGCGCCCAGACCACGACGTTGAAATATCAATCGACCTGGCCGACCAAGGACATCTTCCACGAGATGGCCGTCGACTACGCCAAGAAGGTCAACGACATGACCGGCGGCCGGGTGAAGCTCGAAGTGCTCGCCGCCGGCGCCGTGGTGCCCGCCTTCCAGATGCAGGACGCGGTGCATTCCGGCGTCCTCGACGCCGGTCACGGCGTGTGCGCCTACTGGTACGGCAAGCACAAGGCGTTCTCGCTGTTCGGCACCCCGCCGTCGTTCGGCTGGGACGCCCACGGCTTCCTCGGCTGGTTCTATTACGGCGGCGGGGAAGCGCTCTACACCGAGCTCGTCAACGACATCCTGAAGGTCAACACGGTCGGCTTCCTGTACTTCCCGATGCCGACCCAGCCGCTCGGCTGGTTCAAGAAGCCGGTCACCGGCCCGAACGACCTCAAGAACATCAAATACCGCACTGTCGGCTTGTCGGCCGACCTGTTCAGGGAATTGGGTGCCTCGGTGACGATCCTCGCCGGCGGCGAAATCGTTCCCGCGCTCGACCGTGGCCTGCTCGACGCGGCCGAGTTCAACAACCCGTCGTCGGACCTGCTGCTCGGCTTCCCCGACGTCTCCAAGGTGTTCATGGTTCAGAGCAATCACCAGCAGGCCGAGGCGTTCGAGGTCATTTACAACAAGGCGAAGTACAATGCCTTGCCGGCGGAAGTGAAGGCGATCATTCGCAACGCCGCCTTTGCCTCCACCGCCGACCAGTTCGCCATGGCGCACGACCGCTATTCGAAGGATCTCGAGGAGATCAAGAAGCGCGGGGTGCAGGTGATCAAGACGCCGGACTCGGTGCTCAACGCCCAGCTCCAGGCGTGGGACAGGGTGATCGCCGAGCAGTCGAAGGATCCGTTCTTCAAGAAGGTCATCGACTCGCAGAAGGCGTGGGTGAAGCGCACCGCCGCTTATCTGCTGCTCAACAACAACAGCACGGCGGCGCTCGAGAGCGCCTACAAGCACTTCTTCGGCTGACCAACAGCCCATCGGCCCGCGCGGAGCCTCCTCCGCGCGGGTATCCTTTCGTAGGCCTTCTCAGCGGCGCCGATAGGCAATATGAAGGCTCCGGGGGAGGGGCCATGGACCGATTGTTGCTCCTGGTCGATGAGATCAGCACCTGGGTCGGCAAGACCGCCGGCTGGTGTATCCTTATTCTCACCTTCACCACCAGTTACGAAGTTTTTATGCGCTACCTGTTCCTGGCGCCGACGGAATGGGCGTTCGACGCGTCGTACATGCTGTACGGCACGCTGTTCATGCTGGCGGGGGCCTACACCCTGTCGCGCAACGGTCATGTGCGCGGCGACTTCCTCTACCGCGCCTGGCCGCCGCGCCGGCAGGCGACCATGGACCTCATCCTCTACTTTCTGTTCTTTTTCCCGGGCATGCTGGCCTTCGTCTATGCCGGCTACGGCTACGCCCAGCTGTCCTGGCAGATGCACGAGCACTCGTCGGCCAGCCCGTTCGGACCGCCGGTCTACCACTTCAAGTCGCTTATTCCGATCGTCGGGGTCCTGATGGTCATGCAGGGCGCGGTCGAGGTCATCCGCTGCGTCCAGTGCATCCGCACCGGCGAGTGGCCGCGGCGCCTGCATGACGTCGAGGAGCTCGAAAAAGTCATCCTGGAAGAAGCTGAGCAGAAGAAAGCGGCCGGGCTGGAGCCAGTTGAATCGATCGGGCTGCGAAAGGGCGACATCTGATGTTCGGGATCGGCAATCCCGAACTTGGCGTGCTGATGCTCGCCATGTTCGTGGTCTTCATCATGTTCGGGTTCCCCATCGCCTTCACGCTGATGGCGCTCGGCGTGTTCTTCGGCTACTTCGCGATGGGCGACCTGATCTTCTCGCTGCTCGTCCAGCGCACCTATTCGGTGATGACGAACGACGTGCTGATCTCGATCCCGCTGTTCGTGTTCATGGGCTACATCATCGAGCGCGCCAACATCCTCGACCGGCTGTTCCGCTCGCTTCAGCTGGCCGCCGGGCCTGTTCCGGCATCTCTCGCACTGGCCACGCTCGCCACCTGCGCGATCTTCGCCACCGCGACAGGCATCGTCGGCGCCTGCGTCACGCTGATGGGCCTTCTTGCCTTCCCGGCGATGCTGCGGGCCGGCTATGACGTCAAGATCGCCTCCGGCGTGGTCTGCGCCGGCGGCTGTCTCGGCATCCTGATCCCGCCGAGCGTCATGCTCATTCTTTACGGCGCCACCGCCGGCGTGTCGGTGGTCAAGCTTTACGCCGGCGCCTTCTTCCCCGGCATCATGCTGGCCGGGCTCTACATGCTCTTCGTGATCCTGATGACGCTGCTCAATCCGAAGCTGGCGCCGCGGCTGCCGCTGGAAGAGCGCAACGTGCCGCTCGGGACGATACTGTGGGCCTTGCTGACCTCGTTCGCCCCGCTCGCCGGCCTGATCGGCGCCGCGCTTGGCTCGATCATTTTCGGGCTGGCCACCCCGTCCGAGGCGGCGGCCATGGGCTCGCTCGGCGCGCTCCTCCTCGCCGTCGGCTATGGCGCGGACTATACCCGGCGCTGGACGGTCCTGCTGGTGCAGGCTTATGGCGTCTTCATCGCCGCCCTCCTCATCTATCTGATCATCTGCGGCTTCACGAGCTTGGTGGTCGAACGCTGGATCCTCATTGCGGCCGTCTTCCTCACGATAGCCGTCGGTCTGGCGCTGATCCCGAACACCAATTTCAAGCTCAGCCAGCTCAAGGAATCCGTCTTCCTTACCGCCCGCACCACCGCGATGGTGTGCTGGCTGTTCATCGGCTCGTTCACCTTCTCCGCCGTATTTGCCTATCTCGGCGGCCACGAGCCGATCGAGAAGTTCGTCCTGGCGATGAATCTGAACCAGACGGGCTTCATGATCCTGGCCCAGTTCATCATCTTCGTGCTGGGCTGGCCGCTGGAATGGACCGAGATCATCGTCATCTTCATGCCGATCTTCCTGCCCCTGTTGAAGACGTTCGACGTCGATCCGCTGTTTTTCGGATTGCTGGTCGCGCTCAACATCCAGACGTCGTTCCTCTCCCCGCCGGTGGCGATGGCGCCGTTCTATCTCAAGGGCGTGGCCCCGAGCTGGGTCAATATCAACGACATTTTCCGCGGCGTGATGCCCTACATGCTCATCGTGATCGTCTCGATGATCATGCTCTACACGTTCCCGCAGATCGGGCTGTGGCTCCCGACCCAGGTCTATCGCTAGGCAGTTGCGACGAGGAAGCCGGCGCCGGGCGCTATTGCGAGCCGATCAGGTTCAGCGCGCCGGACAGCAGCATGGTCAGGCTGAGCGCCACAGCGGAGCAGAAGGCGACGCCGATATAAGGCTCCCATTCGGTGCCGGCGAAGCGGTTCAATCTGCCGCCGCGCGGCAGCATGGCCCAGAACACGGCGACGGTCACGGCCATCACCGCCACGCCTGCCAACATCAGTGGTACACCCGTCATTGCAGGCAGCCCTCCATCCCAAAGCTCCGCCGAAGCACTCTACATTGCCTTGATCTGAAAAGAAACGAGGCCGCCGGATGGCGGCCTCGCTGTCGCAAAAGGGACGTTCGCAGCTAGGCCGCGTTCGGCGGCGCGCCGAGGTTCTCCTTGAAGAACGCGAGCGTGCGGCCCCAGGCGAGGTCGGCCGCGGCCTTGTTGTAGCGCGGACCGGCGGTGTCGTCGTTGAAAGCGTGGTTGGCGCCTTCGTACATGTAGAGCGTGTATTTCTTGTTGTTCGCCTTCAACGCCTCTTCCCATGCGGGAATGCCTTCATTGAGGCGGGTATCGAGGCCCGCGTAGTGCAGCAGGAGCGGCGCCTTGATGTCCTTGACCTTGCTCTTGTCCGCCGGGATCGGGCCGTAATAGGCGACGGCGGCCGCGAGGTCCGGGCTGTTCAACGCCATCAGATCGACCATCCCGCCGCCGAAGCAGAAGCCGACCGCGCCGACCTTGCCGGTCGATTCCGGATGACTCTTCAGGAACGAGACGGTCGCCACCGGAATGGAGTAGTCGTTGCGATCGATCTTCTCGGCAAACAGCTTGGCTGCCTCTTCGTCGTTGCCCGGCGTGCCGCCGTGCGGAGACAGAAGATCGACGCCGAGCGCGAGGAAGCCTTCCACCGCAAACCGGCGGACCACGTCCTCGATATGCGGGTTGAGCCCGCGGTTTTGGTGAACGACGATGATGGCGGGCCGCTTGCCCTTGGCTTTCGGACGCGACAGATAGCCGTTGGTCTTTCCCTTGGGCGCGTCGTAGGTGATTTTCTCGCTGGCGAGGCGCGGGTCGTCCACTGCAATGGTCGCCGCCTTGGCGTAGTCGCATTGCAGCACAGGCAGCAACGCTGCGGCCGCAGCCGTCGAGCCGACGATCTTGGCAGCACCCTCGATAAAATCACGGCGGCCGATCAGGCCGTGCGTGAAGCTGTCGTACAGGTTGATAATTCTCTGGTCCATCGAGACTCCTCCCTTCGGTGGATGCAGCCACCATAACATGGCGGCATAGCCGTGTATTCCCGCGCACGGGGCGAAATTTGCAAATCCCATCAGACCTTTGCGGCGATGTGCCGCGGCGCGGTGTCTTCGCTGCAACAAGCTGAGGTGTCTTCGCTGCAACAAGCTGAGGATAGTTCGGCCGCGCTCTTGACGACGCGCATCTTATGCCGCGCAATCAGCGTCCCGCGGCCCCAGGTGCAACGGCGGACCTCATCCGGCGCGCGGCCGTGTCTGTTTCTCCGGAGTATGTGCATGTGTTGCCCCGCGCCTGCTTCCCGAGCCGCGCGCATAGTCTCCCTTTGCCTCGCGCTCTGTCTTTCCAGCCTTTTGCCCGCCACGGCCGGGGAGTTCCCGTTCGACCGCGAGCTCCTGCTCGATGCCTATCCGATGAAGGGCTCCAAGCAGATCCCCAGCCTCGGCGTCACGCGGAGCGGCCGGGCCTCGATCGTGCTTTGGTGCAACTCCGTGCAGGCCCAGGTCGTGCTGGCCGGCGACACGATCACGATCCTGACCGGCCCGCTGACCGAGCGCCAATGTCCGTCCGAGCGCATGCGCGCCGACGACGACCTCCTGGCCGCCCTGTTGCAGGTCTCGAGCTGGCGGAGCGAGGGCGAGGCGCTGGTGCTGCGCGGCGCGCGCACCATGCGCTTCCGGCCGAGCACGCATTGAAGACAAGCGTGGGCCGCTGCCCCATCGCGCGCACCAAGCGCGACTAACCATCCTTGACGCCGCGGCAGGCGCGCTTCACGCTCCGACGTCGCCGACAAAAAGAACGGGGAGGTTGCTATGTGCTTCGCTTGCTCGTGGGCTTTGCCGTCAGCATTCCGGCCGGCGCCGTTCACGCGGCGCGAATTCCTGGCCAGCTCGATCGCCGCCGGCGCGGCCTTCGCGGCCGCGAAAGTACTCGATCCGATCCCCGCCGTCGCGCAGGACGCCCGCGCCGACATCATCATCGAGAACGCCAAGGTCATCACGCTCGATCGGGCCAAGCCGACCACCGAGGCAATCGCGGTCGCCGGCGACAAGATCGCCGGCATCGGCGCGCGCCGCGAGCTGGAGCGGCTGCGCAAGCCGGACACGAAGATCATCGACGCCGGCGGCCGCACCATCATTCCCGGCATCAACGACTCGCACACCCACTTCATCCGCGGCGGGCTCACCTATTCGCAGGAGCTGCGCTGGGACGGCGTGCCCTCGCTCGCAGTCGCGCTGCAGATGCTCAAGGAGCAGGCGCAGCGCACGCCGGCGCCGCACTGGGTGCAGGTGATCGGCGGCTGGACGCCGGGGCAATTCGCGGAGAAGCGGTTGCCCACGCTCGACGAGATCAACGCCGCCACCGGCGACGTGCCCTGCTACGTGATGCACATCTACGACCGTGGCTACCTCAACAAGGCGGCGTTGCGCGTGCTCGGCTTCAACAAGGAGTCGCCCAATCCGTTCGGCGGCGTGCTCGAGCGCGACGGCGACGGCAACCCGACCGGCCTGGTCGTGCTCACCACCAGCATCGCCAGCCTGCTCGGCATCTTCGCCCGCATCCCGAAGCTGTCGCCGGAGGCGCAGATCCTCTCCACCCGGCTCTACATGAGCGAGCTCAACCGCTTCGGCATCACCAGCGTGATCGATGCCGGCGGCGGCGGGCAGAACTATCCCGACAATTACCAGGCGATCGCCAGGCTCGCGGCCGAGAAGCAGCTCACGCTGCGCGTCGGCTATTGCCTGTTCGCGCAGCAGCCGGGCAAGGAGCTCGACGACTACAAGCGCTGGGTCGGCGTGGTGAAGCCGGGGCAGGGCGACGACTATTTCCGCATGATGGGGGCGGGCGAATACATGGTGTGGGCGGCGCACGACGCGCCGAACTTCGCCAAGGATTATCCGCAGCCGCCGCCGACCGCCGAGCAGCAGCTCGCCGAGGCGATCAAGGTCGTGGTGTCGAACGGCTGGCCGTTCCGCCTGCACGCGAACTACGACGTGACCGCGCAGCGGCTGATGCGCGCGATCGAGGCGGCGCACCAGGAGGTGCCGGTCGACAAGGTGCGCTGGTCGATCGATCACGGCGAGGGGCTTACCGCCGAGACGCTGGAGCGCATCGCCAGGCTCAAGGGCTCGGTCGCGATCCAGAACCGCATGACGCTCGACGGCGACGCCTTCGCCGCCAAATGGGGCAAGGAGGCGGCCGCCGACGCGCCGCCGATCGGCCGCATCCGCTCGATGGGCCTGCCGCTGCATTGCGGCACCGACGGCAACCGCGCCGCCAGCCACAATCCCTGGGTCGGCATCCACTGGCTGCTCACCGGCAAGAGCGCGAGCGGCACCAAGCTGCAGGCCGACCGCAACCTGCTCGACCGCACCGAGGCGCTGCGGCTCTATTCGGCCAACGGCGCCTGGGCGACCAGCGAGGAGGACCGCAAGGGCACGCTGGAGGCCGGCAAATGGGCCGACCTCGCCATCCTGTCCGACGATTACATGTCGGTGCCGGAGGATCGCGTGCCCTTCATCACCTCGGTGATGACCATGGTGGGCGGCAAGGTGGTGCACGGCGCTGGCAGCTTCGTGAGCCTGGCGCCGCCGACAATGGCGCCGGCGCCGGACTGGCTGCCGATCAGCCACTACCCGAGCTACCGGCGCGCCGACGTGCTGGACGGCGGCCGCAAGCTCGCCCGGCGGGTGCTGGAAGGCGCGCTGCCGACGATCTACGGCAGCGACGGGCCGTGGACCATCGGCTGCGCCTGCGGCGTGCTGTAGGCAGAACGTCGGTGCTGGTCAGTCCCAGCGGCTGACGGCGATCTCGCTGGCGCCGACGCGGATGGTGATTTCCTTGTCGCCCGACCGCACCCAGGTCTCGCACACCTCTTGCGGCTGCAGCGGCGTGATCGTGCGGCAAAGCCGGGCGCCGTCGAGCTTCCAGGTACCGGCGAGGTCGATCGGCTGGCCGCCGGTGAAGGTCAGCGTCCCGACCAGCGTGCCGTCGGGAACATATTTCACCTTGCCGACGAAGCTTTTGCCCCCCTGCGTGTCGGTGGAGGTGACCGCCAGCCCATTGCCGAGGAGTTCCTTCATTTCCGCCGCCGTCAGCGGCTTCTTGTCGGCCGCGATCGCGGCGCTGCCGACCAGGACCAGACAAACACAGCACAAACTACGGCGCATACGCCCCTCCTCGTTGCGTGCTTTGGCAGCTGATTGAGAGAAAGTTCCACCCCGAGCCCACCTGAGCTTCCGCCAGGATGAGGGTTGCATCAAGTAAATTCTCCATCGCGGGCACTCCGCTACCCGCGTGGCGGTTTCACCCGGTGAATCCGTGCAACCGAGCGGGATTGTCGACCAGCACTGCGCGCCGCGCGTGCGCATCCGGCAGATAGCGATAGAGAAGCTCGATCAGCGCCGCGTCCTCGGGGCCGCCGCCGGACTTCTGGCTCCCGGTATGCGGCCAGTCGGTTCCGAAGATGCAGCGGTCGGGCGCCAACGAATAGAGTTTCTGGCCCAGCGGCACGATGTCGTCGAAACCGCTCGCCTGCGACGACAGCCGGTGGCCGTTGCTCAGCAGCATCCAGACGTTCTCGCGCTTCAGCAGGTCCAGCACCAGGCGCTGGCCGGGATGCGACGGCGCGGTGCGGCCCATGTGATCGATCAGCATCGGCACCGAGGTGATCTTGCGGAAGACGTCGATCCAGTCGGGCAGCTCGTCCGCGCCGAAGAACAGCTTGGCGTACCAGCCATGCTGGCGGATGCGGTCGATGGTCCGGCGGAAGGTTTCCGGGCTCGGCGCCATCGCGAAATTCTTCACGAAATTGAAGCGGGCGCCGCGCATGCCGGCCGCGTCCAGGCGCTCGAGCTCGGCGTCGCTCACGCTGTCGTCGACGATGCCGGTGGCGCGATAGTGCCCGCGCGGCACCCGCGTCAGTGCCTGCAGCAGATAGCTATGGTCGGTCATGTAGTTCGCCGGCTGCACCAGGACGCCGCGCCGGAAGCCAGTGGCACGGTGCATCGCCAGCGCATCCTCCGCCAGCGCCTCCATGGTGGGGTTGACCGGGTTCGGATGGCGGTCGGGGAATTTCGCCGGATCGCCGAACACATGCAGATGGCAGTCGCAGGCGAGCGGCGGCAGCGGCTCTGCCGGCGGCCGTGCGGAGCGGGCAGCCGCGGCATATTTCTCGGGCATGGCTCCTCGCTTTCGCGCGACCAGACCAGATCGCGCGATTGACGGCAAGAAGGTCCGAGGTGGTACGTTCGGGTATGACCGACATCTCCCGCCGCGACTTTCTCAACGGCGTGGCGCTTACGATCGCGTCCGGGCTCACGCCGGCGGCGCAGCTCGCCGCGCAGATCGCCTCCGAGCCTTGGCGCTATCCGCCCGCGCTCACCGGATTGCGCGGGCAGCACGCCGGATCGTTCGAGGTCGCGCACGCGCTTGCGCGCGAGCGCCGGACGTTCGCGGTCGAGAGCCTCGCGATCGAGGAGCGCTACGACCTCGTCGTGGTCGGCGGCGGCATCAGCGGGCTGGCGGCGGCATGGTTCTACCGCCGCGCCGCCGGACCGCAGGCCCGCATCCTCATCCTCGACAACCACGATGATTTCGGCGGCCACGCCAAGCGCAACGAATTCACCATCGATGGCCGGCTGATGATCGGCCATGGCGGCAGCCAGTCGATCGACGGCCCCAACGCCAACTACAGCGAGGTTGCAAAAGGTCTCCTGCGCGATCTCGGCATCGACGTCCGGCGCTTCGAGACCGCGTTCGAGCGCACGCTTTACTCCTCGCTGAGGCTGTCGCGCGGCATTTTCTTCGCGCGCGAAGCGTTCGGGCGCGACCTGCTGGTGACCGGCGATTCGCTGGTGGCGAGCCGCGACGAGACCGCGCGCCGCCTTTCCAATGCCAGGCCGCTGCCGGACTTCGTCGCCGTCCTGCCGATCTCGAATGCGAGCAAGGCGCAGCTGCTCGCGCTAAACGACGCCGCGCGCGATCCGCTTGCCGGCAAGACCGTCGAGGAAAAGCGCAAGATCATCAAGGCCACAAGCTATCGCGACTTTCTCACGCGGGTTTGGGGGTGCAGCGAGGAGGTCGCCAACTGTTTCCAGGGCCGCACGCTCGGCTTCTTCGGGCTTGGGGCCGATGCGGTGCCGGCGGCGGATGCGCGCGACCTCGGTTATCCCGGCTTTGCCGGCCTCGGATTGCCGGAGAGCGGCAACGCGGGCCGCGAGCCTTACATCTACCACTTCCCCGACGGTAACGCATCGCTCGCGCGCCTCCTGGTGCGCACGCTGATCCCGGGCGTGGCGCCCGGCAGCACGATGGAAGATGTGGTGCTGGCGCCGTTCGACTACGCCAGGCTCGATGCCGCCGGCGCGAGCGTGCGCATCCGGCTCGACTCGACCTGCGTCAACGTCCGCAGCACCGGCGACGACGTTTCGATCGGCTATGTCCGCGGGGGCGAGCCGCACCGGGTCGCGGCGCGTCACGCGGTGCTTGCCTGCTTCCACGGCATGATCCCGCACATCATGCCGGATTTGCCGGCGCAGCAGCGCGCGGCGCTGGCGCAGAACGTTAAGACGCCGATCGTCTATACCAACGTGCTGGTGCGCAACTGGCGGGCCTGGCGCGCGCTCGGCGTCAGCGACATTTCCGCGCCGATGTCGTTCCACAGCCAGGTCAGGCTCGACTTCCCGGTCAGCCTCGGCGGCTATCGCCATCCGCGCGACCCGTCGGAGCCGATGTGCCTGCACCTCGTCCACGTGCCGGGCGCGCCCTTCCAGGGGCTCGATGCGCGCACGCAGTTCCGGATCGGCCAGGGAAAGCTGTTCGCGATGACGTTTGCGGACTTCGAGGAGCGCATCCGCGACGAGCTCGACCGCATGCTCGGTCCCGGCGGATTTTCGAGCGCGCGCGACATCGCGGCGATCACGGTCAATCGCTGGCCGCACGGCTACGGCTATGTCGCGAACTCGCTGTTCGACGGCGACGACTACGAAGAGACGGTCCTCAAGGTAGCGCGGCGGACCGCCGGCCGCGTGGCGATCGCCAATTCCGACGCCGGCGGCGATGCCTACGCCCATCTCGCGATCGACCAGGCGGCGCGCGCGGTGAGCGAGTTGCTGGGCTGATCCAACGCGAGTCCGCACTTTTGCCCGGATCGGTTGGCATCACCCGGGGCGCTGGAGGTCATCGAATGAAATACCGGCTTTGCCGTGCGGCCATTGCCGCCGCCCTGACGGCGCTCGCGCTCACGGCGTTTGCACAGGCGCAATTCCCGTTCGAGCGCGAGATAGTGCTCGACGTACAGCCGCTGCCCGGCTCCAAGCGCGTCCCGATGCTGGAAATCTTCGCCGACGGCCGCGCCCAGATCGACCTGTGGTGCCGGAGCGGGGAGGGTCGTGCCGAGGTCGAGGGCGAGACCATCAAGTTCACGCTCGGCCCGATGCAGGAGGAGCGCTGCACGCCCGAGCGAAGCGAGCGCGACGACCAGCTCGCGGCGGCGCTCGCCGAAGTGATGCGCTGGCGGCTGGAGGACGATGTTGTCGTCTTGACCGGCTCGGCCGAGCTGCGCTTCCGGCTCTCGACCCACTGAACGCCGCCTTGACCGTTTCGCAGGCAGCGTGCCTGCGCCATATGCACGCCCACCCCCCGAAAACGTCCGAATCTCCGCACTGCCCGCATTATTTTTGTGCTTAGATTGGTCCGTGACTTGCTTGAAAAGGGGCCTAACGAGGGGAGTGGTGATCATGCAACGTCGCGATTTCACCAAGCTGGCACTGGCGGGCACAGTCGGCACCATTGCCGCGCCCGCCGTCGTCCGTGCGCAGACCAGCTTCAGCTGGAAAATGACCAGCTTTTATGGGCCAAACGCCGCGTTCTATTCGACAGGCCCGGGCAGCGCCAAGGACCTGATCAAGCGCATCGAGGAGATGTCGAACGGGCGGATCAAGATCCAGTTCTATGGCGCCGGCGAGCTTATTCCGGCCGCCGAGGGCTTCGACGCCGTCTCCTCCGGCACGGTCGAGATGAACTATGCCAACGCCTATTTCTGGACCGGCAAGCTTTTCGCCGGCCAGTATTTCACCGCCGTCCCGTTCGGGCTCAATTTCCAGGGTCTCAATGGCTGGATGTACGACGGCGGCGGCCTCCAGCTGTGGCGGGAGGCCTACGACCGGTTCAATCTCGTGCCGTTCCTGTGCGGCAATACCGGCGTGCAGATGACCGGCTGGTTCAAGCGGCCGATCGAGAAGGTCGACGACTTCAAGGGCCTGAAGATGCGCATCCCCGGTCTGGCGGGGCGCGTCTATCAGCAGCTCGGCGTCGACGTGCGGCTGTTGCCGCCCGGCGAGATCTTCCCTGCGCTCGAGCGCGGCGTCATCGATGCCGCCGAATTCGTCGGCCCTTATCTCGACCGCCAGCTCGGCCTGCACCGCGCCGCCAAATATTATTACACGACCGGTTGGCACGAGACCGCGACGTCGAGCGAGCTCATCATCAACAAGGCGAAGTGGGCGAGCCTGCCTGCCGACCTCAAGGCCATTGTCGAGAACGCCTGCGCCGCCTGCAACGTGATCAGCGAAGCGTGGTGCCAGAAGAACAACGCCGAGGCCATGGAGGACCTGATCAAGAACCAGGGCATCACCGCCGCGCCGCTGCCGGACGCGGTGGTCGCGGTCCTGCGCGACGCCAACACCAAGATCCTCGCCGAAGCCGTTGCGCGCGATCCCGTGACCAAGAAGGTCCATGACTCCTACATGGCCTACATGGAAAAATTCACGAAGTGGTCCGGTTACAGCGAAGCCGTCTACCACGCCAAGATTCTCCAACGGACCTGACGTGATCTCCGCAGAACGGCTGGCCGACGGCATCGACAGCTTTATCGACGCCGTCGGCCGCATCACCGCCTGGTCGTCATTCGCGCTTGCCGCTGTCATGGGCGGCAATGTGCTGCTGCGCTACGTGTTCCACACCGGGTCGGTATGGTCGCAGGAGCTCGAATGGCACCTGATGTCGCCGATCTGCCTGTTCGGCATGTCGTATGCGCTGCGACACGGCGAGCACGTGCGGGTCGACGTGATGTTCGCGGGCTTCTCGAACCGCAACAAGTTCCTCGTCGAATTCATCTCGTCGCTGCTGCTCATTGCGATCTCGCTGGTCGTGATCTGGCTTTCGCTCCACTACGTCAATCAGTCGTGGTCGATCCGCGAAGATTCCGCCAATCCCGGCGGCATTCCCGCGCGCTACATCCTCAAGGCGCTGATTCCAGTTGGCTTCGCGCTGATGGCCATCCAGGGGCTCGGCCACGCCATCCGCTACTTCCTTGCCTGGCGGAGGGCGTGATGCCGTTCAACGAGCTGCTCGCGCTCCTGATGCTGGTGTCATTTTTCGTGCTGCTGATGGCCGGAATCCCGGTCGCGTTGACGCTGGCAACCGCCGGTCTGGTTTTCGGCTACATCGGCTTCGGGACGCTCCTGTTCAATCTCCTGCCGCATCGCATCTTCGGCGTGGTGACGAACTACACGCTGATTGCGATGCCGCTGTTCGTCTTCATGGGCGTGATGCTGGAGAAATCGAAGCTCGCCGAGGATCTCATGGAGGTCATCGGTCATGCCGCGGGCAACCTGCGCGGCGGGCTCGGCATCGGCATCATCATTGTGGGCGTGCTGATGGGTGCGACCACCGGCATCGTCGGCGCCACCGTCGTGACGCTTGGGCTGCTCACGCTGCCCACGCTGCTGCGGCGCGGCTACGACAAGGGGCTCGCCTGCGGGACGATCTGCGCCTCGGGCACGCTCGGCCAGATCATTCCGCCGAGCCTGATCCTGATCCTGCTCGCCGATATCATGAACGAGTCCGTCGGTACGCTGTTCGCCGCCGCGATGGTTCCCGGCCTCGTGCTCGCCGGCATCTATGTGGTCTATCTGCTGGTTCTCGGCATCGTGCGCCCGGACATGGTGCCGGCGGTCCCGAAGAAGGAGCGCGACATGCTGTCCCGCGCCGATCTCGCGGGCAAGCTGCTGCGCGTCGTGGTGCCTCCGATCGCGCTGGTCGGGGCCGTGCTCGGCTCGATCATCGCCGGAATCGCAGCGCCAACCGAGGCGGCGTCGATGGGCGCGCTCGGCGCGATCGTCGTCACCGCGATCGGCGGCCGCATGTCCTGGGCGGTGCTGCGGGATACGACCCTCACGACCACCCGCATCACCGCGATGATGATGTTCATCCTGATCTGCGCGCAGGCCTTCTCGCTCGCCTTCCGTGGGCTTCAGGGCGAGAAGCTGGTGCAGGACTTCTTCGCCTTCGTTCCGGGCGGCACCAACGGCGCCATCTGGTTCCTGATGTTCATCATCTTCATTCTCGGCTTCTTCATCGAGTGGATCGAGATTTCCTACATCGCCGTGCCGCTGTTCCTGCCGATATTCATCGCGGCCGGCGTCGACATGGTCTGGCTCGCCACATTGATCTGCGTGAACCTGCAGACGTCGTTCCTGACGCCGCCGTTCGGCTGGGCGCTGTTCTTCCTGCGCGGCGTTGCACCGCCGCAGATCACCACCGGCGACATCTACCGCGGCATCGTTCCGTTCGTGGCGATGCAGTTGCTGGCGCTGCTGCTGGTCTTCCTGTTCCCCGGCATCGCGCTGTGGCTTCCGCGGACGATCGGGTGGTGACACCGCGGGTCAGGCGCGCCGCGTCAGGACGCGGACCAAAGCCAACAAAAAAGCCAAAGCCGCGCGTTTGACTATTCTTGACGGCCAGCGAGGAATTTGCCGTACCGTTGCTCGACGCAGAGACGACAAGGGCGCGGCTTTCGCCGCGCCCTTGATTTTCAACCTTAATGGACCGGATCAGAAATCCATTCCGCCGCCGCCCGGCATCGCCGGCATGGCCGGCTTGTCCTTCGGCACTTCGGCGACCATGGCCTCGGCGGTCACCAGCAGGCCGGCGACCGAGGCCGCGTCCTGCAGCGCCGCCCGCACCACCTTGGCCGGGTCGATGATGCCCTTGTCGACCATGTCGACGTACTCCTCGGTCTGTGCGTCGAAGCCGAACGTCTCCGACTTCGACTCGAGGATCTTGCCGACCACGATCGAGCCCTCGACGCCCGAGTTCTCGGCGATCTGGCGCAGCGGGGATTCCACCGCCTTGAGCACGATGTTGATGCCGGCCTGGACGTCGTGGTTGTCGTTGGTGATGCGGCCGATCGCCTTCTTGGCGCGCAACAGCGCGACGCCGCCGCCCGGCACGATGCCTTCCTCGACCGCGGCGCGGGTGGCGTTGAGCGCGTCCTCGACGCGGTCCTTCTTTTCCTTCACCTCGACCTCGGTGGCGCCGCCGACGCGGATCACCGCGACGCCGCCGGCGAGCTTGGCCAGCCGCTCCTGCAGCTTCTCGCGATCGTAGTCGGAGGTGGTCTCCTCGATCTGCTGCTTGAGCTGCGTGACGCGGGCCTCGATGTCCTTCTTCTTGCCGGCGCCGTCGACGACCGTGGTCTTCTCCTTCTCAATAATGACCTTCTTCGCCCGGCCGAGCATCGCCAGCGTAACGTTCTCGAGCTTGATGCCGAGGTCTTCCGAGATGAGCTGGCCGCCGGTGAGGGTCGCAATGTCCTCGAGCATGGCCTTGCGGCGGTCGCCGAAGCCCGGCGCCTTGACTGCTGCAACCTTCAGCCCGCCGCGCAGCTTGTTGACCACGAGCGTGGCGAGCGCTTCGCCTTCGACGTCCTCCGCCACGATCAGCAGCGGCCGGCCCGACTGTACGATCGCCTCGAGCACCGGCAGCATGGCTTGCAGGCCCGAGAGCTTCTTCTCATGCAGGAGCACGTAGGCGTCCTCGAGCTCGGCCACCATCTTCTCGGCATTGGTGATGAAGTAGGGCGAGAGATAGCCGCGGTCGAACTGCATGCCCTCGACGATCTCGACCTCGGTCTCGAGCGACTTCGCCTCCTCGACCGTGATCACGCCCTCGTTGCCGACCTTCTGCATGGCCTCGGCGATCATCTTGCCGATCCTGGTGTCGCCATTCGACGAGATGGTGCCGACCTGGGCGATCTCGGCTGACGAGCCGACCTTCTTGGCGCGCTTCTCGATGTCCTTGACCACCGCCTGCACGGCGATGTCGATGCCGCGCTTGAGGTCCATCGGGTTCATGCCCGCGGCCACCGCCTTGACGCCTTCCCGCACGATCGCGTGGGCAAGCACGGTGGCGGTGGTGGTGCCGTCGCCGGCCTGGTCGTTGGTCTTCTGGGCGACTTCGCGCACCATCTGCGCGCCCATGTTCTCGAACTTGTCCTCGAGCTCGATCTCCTTGGCGACGGTGACGCCGTCCTTGGTGATGCGCGGCGCGCCGAACGACTTGTCGAGCACGACGTTGCGGCCTTTGGGGCCGAGGGTCACGCGGACCGCATTGGCGAGCGTGTCGATGCCGCGCAGCATCCGCTCGCGGGCGTCGGTGGAAAACCGTACCTCTTTGGCAGCCATTTCAACTTACTCCGTTTGTAATCCTCGTCCTGAGAGCGGGCAAAGCCCGCGTCCCGAAGGATGAGGCCGATGAATTTCGGGGCCTCGTCCTGCAAGGCGCGCCCTGCGGGCGCTCCCCAGAACGAGGGATGAACCGTCAGGCGATCACGCCCATGATGTCGGACTCCTTCATGATCAGGAGGTCCTCGCCCTCGATCTTGACCTCGGTGCCCGACCACTTGCCGAACAGCACCCGGTCGCCGGCCTTGACGTCGGGCTTGATCAGCTTGCCGCTCTCGTCGCGGCCGCCCGGGCCCACGGCGATGATCTCGCCTTCCTGCGGCTTCTCCTTGACGGTGTCCGGGATGATGATGCCGCCCTTGGTCTTCTCCTCGGCATCGAGACGGCGCACGACCACGCGGTCGTGCAGGGGACGAAACTTCATTCTGGCCATGGTGTCCTCGTGGCGCGTAAACGCTGTGTAAGTGCTTGACCGGAAAGGCCGATTGGGAAGTCTTTGGCACTCACGATTTGAGAGTGCCAAGGACTACTGGGGAGATAGGTCCTGGGCTCCGAGGTGTCAAGCACATCGGCCTTCAGGCGGCGCCACTATCAATTTCGGTTCATTCATGCTGCATGGCCGCCGAAGCGACGAAACCGGATCGATTGGCGCATCCGGCGCGCGCGTTGGAGAAGGAGAATGGCAATCACACAGGTGTCGCGCAAAGGCGACGCACCGGCAGCGCTGTCGGCCGCCGGCAAGGCCGCGCTCGAGACGGCTGCGGTCACGCGGCTGCTGGTGGAGGAGGGGATTCTCGACTACAGCGGCCACATCGCCACGCGGATTCCCGGGCGCGACGCCTTCGTGATCCAGATCGGCTCGAATTCGCGCGCCGAGCTCACGCCCGAGGCCATGCTGGTCGTGGACCACCAGGGCGAAGTCCTCGAGGGCGAGGGCCAGCCTCCGAGCGAGCTGCCGATCCATCTCGAAATCCTCAAGTCGCGGCCGGACGTGCAGGCGGTGCTGCACAGTCACATGGAGCTCGCCATTGCCTTCACCATGATGGCGGGCGTGACGCTGGTGCCGATGCGGGCGCGCGCCTCGCGCTGGAAGAGCGGCATCCCGACCCATCCCGATCCAAGCCACATCAAGCTGACCGAGCAGGGCCGCGACCTGGCGAAGACGCTCGGGCCGCATCATGCGGCGCTGATGCGCGCGCACGGCATCGTCCTGGTCGCGGAATCGGTGCGGGCGCTGTTCATCGACGCCGTGCACTTCAAGGAGAACGCCAAGGCGCTGATGGAGGTGCTGCAGGCGGGCGCCAAGCCGCTGCCGCTGACCGAGGCGGAGATCGCCCAGATCGAGCGCATGGAGATGCGCGAGTGGCACATCAAGAAGCTCTGGAGCTACTACATCCGCAAGGCGCTGAGCGAAGGCGTGCTGCCGCGCGACTGGACCGATGCGCTGGTGCCGAGCAAGGAGATGCTGCGCCGGTAATCACCGCTCCAGGAGCCTCATCGCATTGTCGTAGTAGCTCAGATCGACGTAGCGCTCGCCGGACGATGCCGTGCCGGCGCCGCCCTGGATCTCGGCGCGCAGCGCCATCAGGTTGCGGTAGCCTTCCCGGTCGAACCTGGCGTCCGGCGCAAATCCGAAGCCGGGATCGACGAGGAGATCATAGGTGCGATCCGCGGTGGCTTTGGGAAGCTTCAGCCGGTCCATCAATAGTGCGACGGTCTCGGCGCGGTTGGCCGGATCGCGCACGAACCGCAGTGCCTCGATGTAGGCTGCGATGTAGCGCTCGACCACGCCGCGGTTGGCCCTGACCCACTCGCGCATGCCGAAAGCGCCGGCCGCCTGATAGGGCCCGAGCATGTCGGTGGTGCGTCCGAGGCTTTTCATGCCGGCTTCCTCGGCCTGCACCGTGAACGGCAGATTGAGGATGCCGCCGGCGTTGGTCTTGTCCTCCATCATGGCCTTGAGGCGGAGCACGCCGGCCCCGACCGGCTTCACCGTATAGTCGCCCTCCTTGAGCCCGTGCTGCGCCAGGATTTTCTTGAGCTGCAGAGCATAGGCGGTATCCGGCGCATCCACGACGACCGTGCGGCCGCGCAGGTCGGCGAACGACTTGATGTCGCCCTGCACGAAGAACTCGTTCATGCCGCTGTCGCCGCCGGTGAGGATGACCACGTCCTCCTTGGCGACCTCGATCATCGCCACGGCATTGTCGATCGCCGAATGGGCGATCTGGAACTTGCCGGCCGCAAGACCCTCGCGTTGCACGCGCGAGCCCTCGGTCAGCTCAAGCTCGATCTTGAGTCCGCGGCGGGCGAAGATTTCCTTGGCAATGCCGACGTGCAATGGCAGCGCCTTGGCATTGGGAAAGGCGTTGACCTTGAGCAACATCTGCTCGACCGCGGCGGCCGGGCCGGCGAGCGACAACGATGCGACGAAGGCGATGCAGGCAAGCGGCCGATGGCCGATCATGAATTTCTCCCTGGCGCGGCGAGGCGCGTCTCGCGCGCATGATAGCACCTTGGCGGCGCGGCCCTATGGGGCGCGCTCATCGGCCGCGCAGGGGGGAATGGATAAACACCGATCGGCAGAGATTATTTCGTCGAGCCGCGCATCGATCCCCGCTTTTCGCAGTGCGACCGATCGACCTTGCCGCAGCCGCGCAGCCGGAACTGCCGTAGGCAGGGCAATGCTCCTGCGCTATGCTCGATAAATCGGCCCGGTGGTATCGCTTTGCGTCTGCCGCGGCCACCGCAACGACAATCAGAATCGCCGTCAAGGCAATCGCCGTCAAGCAACCCGAGAGGACGCTCATGGCACAACTCAACATCAACGGGACGGCTCGCGACGTGGAGGTGGAGGCCGACACGCCGCTGTTATGGGTCATCCGCGAGCAGGTCGGCCTCACCGGCACCA
>Ga0114129_10002690_pt1 | contig 24740 bp, 19 predicted proteins | sample RhiMetdeltSRZDD1_FD_80071 | JGI IMG/M metagenome (GOLD analysis project Ga0114129, IMG submission 80071) | Populus rhizosphere microbial communities from Tennessee, USA - Rhizosphere MetaG P. deltoides SRZDD1 (version 2) (version 2) | ecosystem: Host-associated > Plants > Roots > Rhizosphere >...
GAACACAAGCGTAAGGGAAAGACACTTCGCCATCACACACCTCCTCAGAAGTCGATGCCGACGCCGCCTCGCCATTGAATAGAAAGCGGCCGGTCGGTTGAAAACGACGTGCGGACCTCGGTTCGAACGAACGCATGCTGGCTGACGTAGAACTTGAAGCCGCCCGTCACGACAGGCCGCACCGAGTACGAAACGTTGTCAATCGCCGGCACGGGCGGAAGCGTCAGAGGCAGTGGGGTGGTCGGGAACCTCTGAATTGATGACGGCAGCGATTCCGCGACGTGGCGTTCCCGGGCAACCTCCAGGCCGGCACCGACAAAGGGATGGACCCATTGGTTGTCGAGGAACTGGTGTACGCCGGTTACGCCGACCGTCGATTCGCGAAGCATGTGCTCGCGGTAACGCAAATCTTCTTCGACGCCGATCGTCCCATGGCCACTCGTGGTGATTTCGAGCTCTGTCTTGAAGTGCGGTGTCCAGTAGTGACCGGCGGATGCCTGGATGAGAGGCGCCTCGTACCAGTGGTCCCATCGTGACCCGAGCTCAGTCTTGTTGCGGTTCAGCAGAGCCAGCTGCCCGGCAACATCCCAGCGGCCAATTGCCGCTACAGGAACTGGTTGCTGCGCCGACGCGTCCGGCGCCAGCGCCAGGAGCGCCGACAGGCTGAACATTGTAGAGAGCCTCTTCATTCCGTCCTCCTGCCTGACAATGTGCGGAACAGACTGAAAGCGGCTCACGTGCCTGCGGTACACTCGACGAAGGAGCGCTTATGAAGATCCGCGTCCTCGTGCTGCTGCTGGCTCTCTCCTCACTCCCGCTGGCAGCGCAACAGAGCATCGAACCCCGAACGTCCAATCCCGAATCCCGAGTCCCGAGTCCCGAATCCCGAGTCCCGAATCCCGAATCCCGGGTACTCGAGGTCCCCTACCGGCAATTCACGCTGGCCAACGGCCTGAACGTCATCCTCCACCAGGACAAGAGCGTGCCGATCGTCGCCGTGAACCTCTGGTATCACGTCGGGTCGGCCAACGAGCGTCCCGGGCGGACGGGTTTCGCGCACCTGTTCGAGCACCTGATGTTCGAAGGATCGGGGCATGTCAAGGAAGGCGAGTTCGACACGCTGCTCGAATCGGCTGGCGGCGACAACAACGGCTCGACCCAGAACGATCGGACCAACTACGTCATCGACGTCCCGTCGAACGCGCTGGAGCTGGCGCTGTTCCTCGAGTCCGACCGCATGGGATACCTGCTCGACACGATGTCGCCCGATCGCGTGAACGGGCAGCGGGACGTGGTCAAGAACGAACGCCGCCAGAGCTACGAGAATCGCCCGTATGGGATGGCGAGCATCGCGCTGGACGAGATGCTGTGGCCGGACGGCCATCCTTACCGGTGGCCAACGATCGGCTCGATGGAGGATCTCACCGCCGCCAGCTATGAGGACGTCGTGGGGTTCTTCAAGAAGTACTACGTGCCGAACAATGCGAGCCTCGTGATCGCGGGCGACATCGATTTCGATCGGACGCAGGCGCTCGCGCAGAAATGGTTTGGTGACATCCCGCGTGGCGCGCCGGTCGAACCTGTTGCGCCCCCTGCCGCGATGTTGACGAGCGTGAAGAAGAAGACGCTGACGGATCGCGTCGAGTTGTCGCGCCTGTATCTCGGATGGTTGACGCCGCGGCTGTACCAGCCGGGCGATGCCTCTCTGGATGTGGCGTCATACATTCTCGCAGGCGGCAAGAACTCGCGGCTCTACAAGCGCCTCGTGTACGACACGCAGATGGTGCAGGACGTCATGGCCGTCCAGCAAAGCGCGGCGCTCGGAGGCTCGTTCCTGGTCGTCGCGACCGCCCGACCCGGCAAGCCGATCGCCGATATCCAGAAGGTCATCGACGAGGAGATCGACCGGCTGCGGCGCGAGCCCCCCGACGAACGGGAGCTGCAGCGCGCGAAGAACCAGATCGAGGCGGGGTTCTACCGGCAGATGGAGCGTGTCGGCGGCTTCAGCGGCAAGGCCAATCAGCTCAACGCGTATTTCGATTACGCGGGAGGTGACCCCGACTACTTCGCTGAGGATCTCGCGCGATATACGTCGTTGTCACCGTCGGACATTCGCGCTGCTGCCCTGCAGTTTCTGCCGCCCGACAGGCGCGTCGAGCTCGTCGTCGAGCCGGAGAAGAAGCAGTGACGCCCGGGACGCGCGCCACGGAGGCCACAAAGACGAATTGGCCACAAAGGACACAAAGGTCACTATTGTCTTTCCTTGTACTTGGTGTTCTTAGTGTTCTTTGTGGCCGATCCGTCTTTGTGCCTCTCGTGGCCCAGGACCGTCCCGACAGAACCCGCCCGCCAGCCCTAGGCCCCGCCCCGCAGCTGAATCTCCCGCCCATACAGAAGCGCATGCTGTCGAACGGTCTGCCGGTGTGGGTGATCGAAACGCACGAGGTGCCGCTCGTTCAGGCGAATCTGGTCGTGCTCGCCGGCAGCGGAGACGATCCCGCAGGGAAGTTCGGCGTTGCGAGCATGACCGCCGCGATGCTCGATGAAGGCGCAGGCTCGCGATCGGCGCTGGAGCTTGCTGATGCCGTTGACTTCCTCGGCGCCAACCTGACGACCGGCAGCACCTTCGACGAGTCCGTGGTGCGTCTCAACGTGCCAGCGCTGCGACTGGGCGACGCGTTGCCTCTGATGGCCGATGTCGCGCTCCACCCGACGTTTCCAGCGCAGGACCTCGATCGCCTTCGCCAGGAGCGGCTCACCGCGCTGCTGCAGGCGCGCGACGATCCACAGGCGATCGCGCCGCGAGCGTTCCAACGCATCGTCTTTGGCGCGACGCACCGGTACGGCACGAGCGCGACCGGGACCGAAGGCACGTTGAAGTCATTCACGCCGATGGACCTGCGCGCCTTTCACGACGCGTTCTACCAGCCCTCGAACGCAACGCTGGTCGTCGTCGGCGACATCAAGATTGACGAGGTCGTCCCGATGCTGGAAAAGGGCTTCGGTGCCTGGAAGAGCACTGGGGCGGTGAGACGACCGGCGGTGCCGACCGCGCCGCAACTGACCACCGGCCAGATCTATCTCGTTGACAAGCCGGACGCGGCGCAATCGGTCATTCAGATTGGGTGGGTCGGCGTGGCGCGCTCGACGCCCGACTACTTCAAGATACAGGTGACGAACACCATCCTCGGCGGGTCGTTCTCGTCGCGGCTCAATCAGAATTTGCGTGAGGAGCACGGCTACGCCTACGGCGCGGGCTCCGGTTTCGACATGCGCCTGTCGGCGGGGACGTTTGTGGCCCGCGCCGCCGTCCAGACGGACAAGACCGCCGATGCTCTTCACGAGTTTTTCAACGAACTGAACGGAATCGGCGCAAAGCCGGTCGGCAACGACGAGCTGACGCGCGCGACGAACTATCTCGCACTGAGTTTCCCCGGCCAGTTCGAAACGGCCGGCGATCTGTCACAGGAGATCGAGGACCTGATCGTCTACACGTTGCCGGACGACTATTACCGGCGCTATGTGCCGGAAATCCAGAAAGTGACCGCAGCCGACGTGCAGAAAACCGCAGCGACGTACATCCAGCCGTCGAAGTTCGCGGTGTTAGTCGTTGGGGACAGGAAAGTGATCGAAGCCGGCATCCGCGCCCTGAAACTCCCGCAGCCTATACGCGTCATGACCGTGGATGAAGCGCTGGGGCCGTAATGTGATTCGCGGCACCTTCACTGATCACGGGCCACCCGACAACGGGATCGATTCGAACACACCGCTGTCGCGATTCTTCCTGACCTTGTCCCACTTGAAGTGCCGTCCGTTCATCGCGATGTAAACGCCCGCAGGCAGCACCTGCACGAGTGAGAGTGCGCTCCCGAGGTTGAACAACCCGTCCGAGCTGCCGAACGCATACGGGATCATCGCCCCGGTCAGCACGATCGTCTTTCCAGTCACGCCGCGCGCCAGGGCGGCCGCCGTTTCCACCATCGTGTCGGTGCCGTGCGTGATGACGATGCACGATTCGTCGCACTGCTGACAGTTGCGCACGATTAACTCGCGATCGGCATCGGATATCTGCAGGCTGTCGATCATCATCAGGGTGCGGATCGCGACGTCAGCGCGCGAGCGTCCCAGGCGCAGCATTTCCGGGAGGTGCGTGTCGCCGAATGAAAGCTGTCCGCGGATTTCGTCGTACGTCTTGTCGAAGGTCCCGCCCGTCACGAAGATGCAAATCATCGCTGGACGCGACCTCCCGGCGGGTCGAGGGCGCCGGGCAGCACGGCCTTTCCCGGTCCGCGAGAAAGAAGGCTTACGATCAGGCCGACCAGAACGACTGCCACGGCGCCAACGACGTTGTGCCACAGGAACGCGGTCCGGGTGTACGTCGCGACATATGCGACGCTTGCCATCCCGGCGAGCAGGCCGACAAACGCGCCGTTCGCCGTCGCGCGCGGGAAAGCGATAGCGAGAATGAAGACACCAAGAATGGAACCGTAAAAGAACGAGCCGAAGCGGTTGACCACCTCGATGAGCGATCCGAGCTCGGCCGCCCACACGGCAACGCCGGCCGCAAAGAGACCCCAGAATGCCGTGGCGAACCGTGACACGGTGACGAAGTGCCGGTCGCTCGCCTCCGCCCTGACGAAGCGGCGATAGAAGTCGATCACGGACGCGGTCGAGAGCGCCGAGAGCTCGCCGGCGATCGTCGACATCGCCGCCGCGAAGATCGCCGCGAACAGCAGCCCGACCAGTCCCACTGGCATCTGGGTCGTGATGAAGGTCGGGAACACGTAGTTCACGTCGTTGTAGGTCGTATCGCCCGTCGCCTCGCGCACGAACGTGAGCGCGTCGGCGCGAACGGCGCGGACGTCAGCCTCACCCGCCTTGAACGCCTGGCCTGCCGCCGCGAGCGCCCGGGCATCCTTCGACAGCTCCGACTGCGAGAAGGTCGCTGCGGCCGCGCGCCTCGACGCTGTGGCAGCCTGAAACCTCTCTTCCAGGGCTCGATATTCAACCGCGCGTGGCCCTTCGCGCAGCTCGCGATCGTGCCGCACGTCAAACAGCATCGGGCCGGGTGCGAAGACGTAGTGGACGAACATCAGCACGCCGACAAGCAGTACGAGCCCCTGGAGCGGGATTTTCCAATACGCGCTCATGAGAAGCGAGGAGCGCGCGTCATCAACCGACGGCGCCGAGAGATACCGCTGAACCTGGCTCTGATCGGTCCCGAAGTACGAGCAGAACAGGAACAACGCCGCAATCGTCCCCGACCAGAACGTGTATTGGTTCGTCAGGTCGAACGTGAAGTCGAACGTCTGCAGCCGGCCGGTCGATCCCGCAAGCCGGAGCGCCTGGCCGAGCCCGACGTCTGGTGGAAGCCCGAGGATGAGGACCGTGACGGCGGCGACGAGTCCGGCGACGATCAGCCCCATCTGCTTGACGTCGGTCCACGCAACCGCCTGAACGCCACCGAACATCGTGTAGATCGCGGTCGGGATCGCGGTGAGCAGAACGGTGCTCGTCACGCTGATCCCAAGCACCACTGACAGCACGACAGCGGGCGCGGAAATCACGACACCGAGCGACATGCTCCGCGACAGGAGAAAGAGCAGGCTGGTGAACGCGCGCGTTTTGGCATCGAAGCGACGCTCCAGGTACTCGTACGCGGTGTAGATCCGTGCGTTGTGGAAGAAGGGGACGAGGGTTACTGAGAGGACGATCATCGCGAGCGGCAGCGCGTAATAAAACTGCAGGAACCGCATCCCGTCGACGTAGCCTTGACCCGTCGTGCCGATCATGGTGATCGCGCTCAGCTGAGTAGCCATCACCGACAGCCCCACGGCCCACCACGGGATACTGCGGCCGCCAAGGAAGTACCCCTCGAGCCGGTCGCTGTCCTTGGTGCGTCGAAGTCCGTCCCACACGATCCAGACCAGGTAGATCGCGATGATCGTCCAGTCGATCGCGTGCATCAGCTGAAGTATTGCTGAAACGCGTAGAGCGCGATGAGTACGACCAGCCAGATGACGACCACGCGAACGTAAGTGCGCTGCATGGTCGTCACAGCACCTCGCTCCGCTGGCGGCGACGCGCGTCGGCATCGCGCAGCGCCTCGTGCGTCTTGTCGAGCCAGGCGCGATCGCGGCCGAGCACATCCCGTGACAGCGCGATCGCGCGCGTCGTCTCCGCCGGAGCGGGGCCGCCCGGCGTGCGGCGCACTTCGACGAAATGACGCGGGCTCGTGATCCGCGCGATCTCCTCGTCCTGATACCGCAGCGGCGCTCCCAGCATGTCGGCCGAGACGCGCGCCAGCGCCGCGCCGGGTAACACGTCCGGCTCCTCGCACCGCAGCTCCAGAAACCTCGCGGCGATCGTGTGCGCACTGCTGAACGGAATCTTGTGGTCGCGCACCAGGTGATCGGCAAGCTCGGTCAGCGTCGTCCCGCCTTCGGCCGCTCGGGATTCCAGTTTCGCAACATCGAGCTCCGCCCCGCGCATCGACGCGGCGACGAGGGCGACAGCGCGCAGCGCGTCGCGGAACGTCAACGCAACCAGCGGCTGCAGGTCGTCCTCGGTGTCGACGATGTCGCCGAAGGGCGTGTTGTGGACGCCGGTGATGATCGCCATCCCCTGTCCGAGCGCCTTGCTGGCGATCGCGCGCGCATGCTCGAGCGCAACGGGGTTCCGCTTCTGCGGCATGATGCTGCTCCCCTGCACCAGGCCTTCCGCCAGCCTCAGGTATCCGAATTCGATGGTGCACCACAGCAACAGGTCCTGGACCACGCGGCCCAGGCCGGCAAGCATGACATTCGCGGCCGACACGCTTTCGAGCAGGTAGTCGACGGTGGCAATGCTGCCGTAGGTATTGCCGGTGGGCGCGTCGAAGCCGAGCAGGTCGCTCGTGGCCTGGCGATCGATCGGGAAACCCGTGCCCGTGATGGCACACGACCCGAGCGGGCTGCGATTCGTGCACGCAAACGCGGCGCGGAGCCGCGTCACGTCCCGTTCGAGCTGCTCGATGACTCCCAGCAGGTAGTGCGCGATCGTCGTCGGCTGCGCCGGCTGTGTGTGCGTGTGCGCGGCAAAAAGCGTGTCGCGGTGGCGCTGCGCCAGATCGAGCAGCGCCTCGCGGAGCTCCAGTACGGCGCCGATCAGCGCCGCGATGAACTCCCGCTGCCGCATCCGGTACATCGTCATGTCGATGTCATTACGGCTGCGGGCGGTATGAAGGCGACCGGCCACCGCTTCACCGCACGACTTCACCAGAATCCGGTCGATGTAGAAGAACAGGTCCTCGCAGGTCGCGTCGTACGGCGCGGCCTTCACGTCGCTGAGCGAAATGGAATCGAGCGCCTCGCGCAGGGCCCGCGCGTCGGCAGAGTTGATGATGTCGCGCTCGCGCAGCATCACGAGATGCGCGTAATGGATTGCGATCAGCGGCGACAGGAAGAGGGTCTTCGCATCCTCGAAGTTCTCGCTGAGGACCTGCGAGATGTACTCGGGATCGAACGTCATTTCCTCACCCCTCGACCATGCTCGGGGCGACCCTGAACTTGTCGTCCGTCGCCGGGCTCGGGACGACCCTGAGCTCGTCGAAGGGTCGAATCACGACTGTCCACGCAGCCACGCGTCAAGGTTGCGGCGCTGAGTCTCGGTGGCGTTCGGGCTCACCTCGAGTCGCCAGCTCTTGACCGGCTCGCTGGCAAGCGGGACATCGACCTTCAACAGCTGTTCGCGGCGCGCGACCAGGACCGAGACCCTGTCGCCCGGCCTGTACTGCTCGAGCCGGTTCTCGAAACGGTCCGCGCGGACGCGAAAATCATCGATAGCAAGAATCTCGTCGTCCACGTTGATACCGGCGAGGTCGGCTGGGGACCCTCGCTGCACTTGCGTGACCAGAAGCCGGCCGGTGTCGTTGCGGGTCGTGATCCCGAGCCATATCTTCGCCGGCCGGTCGGCCACCGCCGGCTGGGCGGGTTTGAAGCGCAGGCCGAACGTGTCGAGCGCTTCCGAGTAGTCGAGCTCGGCGGTACTTTCCACGGCCGTGTCCCAGAATTGCTTCAGGCTGATGCCGGTCGCTTTCTCCGCCTCAACACGAAATTCCTCAGGCGTGTAACCCTTCGCCCCCGAGAAGCGCTCATACTCCACACGCATCACGTCATCGAGTGATTTTGCCGTTTCCTTGCGGATCCTGGCATCGAGCAGAAACGCGATGACAGTGCCCTTCGTGTAGTAGCTGATCGAGGTGTTCGGGGAATTCTCATCGGGCCGGTAGTACTTGATCCACGCGTCGAACGAGGCCATTTCCGCCGACTGCACCAGACGCCCGGGCGTCGTCTGGAGCGCCTCGATCGCGTTCGACAGACCCTCGAGGTATTCATCCCGCGTCGACAAGCCGGCGCGATGCACCTGCTGCTCGGCGTAGTAGTCGGTAAAGCCTTCCGCGATCCACAGGCTGCGTGTGGTGTTCTCGTCCTCGTAGTTGAATGGGCCGAGCTCGGCGGGACGCAGGCGCTTCACGTTCCACGCGTGAAAATACTCGTGGCTGGCCAGCTCCAGCCACGACAGGTACGCGCGGCGCGTTCGCGTGGCCCAGCGGTTGGTCATGAGCACTGTGGAGTTCTTGTGCTCGAGACCGCCGCCTGTCTCGGTGATCATGTTGAAGAACACGTACCGGTCGTACGGGAGGAAGCCCCAGAGGCGGCGATCTTCCTTGACGATGGTCTCGAGATCCTTGGCCGCGCGGGCGCCGTCAAACACCCCGCCTTCGCCCACGTTGACCAGCGAGTGTTTCTTCCCGTCGACAACGAAGTCGTACACGGCGGGATTGCCAATGACGATCGGGGAATCGACCAGCGTGTCGTAGTCGGACGCGCGGTAACGATGTTCGCCGCCACCCATCTCAGGTAGTGCGGTGACCGATCGCTTCCACGCGGGCGCGGGATTGATGATGACCTCGTGGGGCCGCGGCGCCAGATCGGCAAGCGTGATGAATGTCGGAGCGCCGTTGATCATCGCGAAGTCCGACTCCACCCAGTTCGTGCGCACCGACATCTCGCGGCAGTAGAGGCGGTACTTCAGTGTGATTGACGGCGCGCCGCCTGTGGCGATGCGCCAGTGGTTCTTTTTCGACTTGTCGACGTCGAGGGCGCGCCCGTCTGGACCGGCGGCTGTGACCGCTTCCACGTTGCGCGCGTACTCGCGTACCAGATACGACCCCGGCGTCCAGACGGCCATCATCAGGTCGACATCCGCGCGCCGTCCCGTCGGAACCGTGGCGGTGACCTCGACGTAGTGTGTCTGTGGGGCCGGGAAATTCAGCGTGTATCGGATGGGCTCGGGCGCGGTCTGCGCGCCCGCAGCAGCGGCATGCGTCATAAGAAACAGGGCGACAAGCAGTCGCGAATGCTTTGCGGCCATGCCGCGATTCTATAGAATCCAAACGGGTTTGTTCCGAAAATACCGCTTCTCCCTCGATCACAAAGTCATCGGGCTTCAGTACGCGCTGACAAGTCTGATTTTCCCGCCGATCGGGTCTAGCCTGGCAATCGTCTTTCGCTGGCAGCTTGCCTAACCCGACAAAGCGGTTCCGCTCGTCGCGTTGCAGGGCACGATCATGGTGTTCCTCGCTGCCGTGCCGCCGTCGGTCGGGGCGTTCGGCAACTACCTCGTACCGCTGCAGATCGGTGCGCCGGACATGGCGTTCCCGCGCCTGAACATGTCGAGCTAGTGGCTGTACCTAGTGGGCGGGATCGCGCCCAATTCGGGATGGACGTCGTACCCTCCGCCTGGCTCGCAGCTCAAGCCGAGCCCTAGTCGTTCGGTTCGTTCCGAACGTTCCGAACGTTCCGAACGACAAAAAGGCGGCGTGCCCTACTGCAGCACGCCGCCTTTGGAGGATCGAGGTAGACGTTTGTTACAGCAGCCGACGTGGGGAGTCGACTACTTCTTCGCGACCTTGCCGGACTTCGGCGCCGCGGCCAGGGTCACACTCTCGGCCATCTTCTGGCCGTTGGTCTCCATGTAACGAATCGTGACGCGCGAGCCGCTCTCCTTGGCCAGATCGCTGGCCGGGAGGCTCTTGCCTGCGCGCCGAATCTGCGCGGTGGCCCCCAGCATCACTGTTTCCGAACCCTTTGGCGTCTGCACAGTCAGCGTCTGACCGTCGACTTTCTGCAGGGTGCCGCTAATCGTCAGGGTCTTGTCCTTCGCTGCTTTCGCCTGCGCCGCAAACGCGGGCATCGCGAGCGCGAGAACGGCCACCATGGCTACGGCAATCAATCGAATCGAACGCGCCATACTTCCTCCTGATACTTTCCTGATACTCGGACGGTTACCGCCAACTGTTTTGGCATCCGGCCATGCAAGGGTCAAAGGGAATGCCATTCCTCGTCTCGTTCGCTGTAATTGGCTAACTGGTTCTGCTACTGTGACTTTCATGCAGTCGACCGCTGCGCCCGACGCGTCGGATACCGCGCACGATCGCCCCAGCGTCGCACGATCGCCACGGCGCCTCGCGCTCGGCACGCGGTTGACGATCTACGTGACACTGTCGGTGGCCGTGGTCGTTACCGTCATCACGTTCGCAGGCACGCGGGTGGCTCAGCGGCAGCTGGACAACGACCTGCGCGAGACCGCGGAAGTCACCGCGTTCGCCGTGGCCGACGACTTCGAGCTGCGCCCCGAACCTGTGTCGGCCGACACGCTCGTGCCGGTCCTTCGCTCGTTCATGAACGCGGCGCCCGACCTGCGTTCCATCACGGTATTTCGCGCGACTGACGGCGCGGTCGAAACGCTCGTCAGCACCTCGGTCGTCGCTCCGGCCCCCGCTGCGCTCGTTCGTGATGTGATCTCTAGCGGTGAGATGGTGACGCTCCAGACGACGCCCGACACGATGTTCGTCGCCGTCCCGATTCAGGCCGGCGGCCGGGTGTCTGGAGCGGTCGCCGTAGCGGTCTCGCTTGGAGCCGTCACACAATTGCAGCGCAGGGCGGGCATCGTCGCCGTTTCTGGTGCGGCAATTGCGATAATGGCGATCGCCTTGCTGATCCACCTGCTTGCCCGCAGCATGATCCTGTCGCCGCTGGCCGAGATCCACCGCGTCATGCGGCGGGCACGGGGTGGCGACCTGGGGGCCCGCGCGCAGGTGGCGCAAGAGAGCGAAATGGGGGACGTGGCTGAAGGCCTGAACGCGATGTTGACTGAGCTCGATGATCTGCACCGTTCGCTGAACCAGCGTGTCGCCGCCGCAACCGGCGAGCTGCGCGACAGAAACCAGGAGCTTGTGCGGTCGTATGAAAGCGTGTCGCGGCTGCGCGAGACCGCCGCGAGGGCGCAGCAGCTTGCCGCCGTCGGCCAGACGATGGCAAACGTGGCGCACCAGATCGGGACACCGCTCAATCTCGTCTCCGGTCACGTGCAGCTGTTGCAGCACGAAGTCACGGATCCGGCCTTGAAACGCCGTCTGCACATCGTGGAGGAGCAGATCGATCGCGTGGTGTCGACGGTGCGCAGCCTGCTCGAGCGGGCTCGCCCGCAGGGCGAGCGCCAGCTGGTGCATGTCGATGCCGTTATCGCCCGCATCGGCGATGCGATGCGCGGGCGCCTCGCGAGCAGCGGGGTCGACCTCGAGCTGAAGCTCGCTCAGCGGATGGCCAGCGTGGCGGCTGACGAAGCGCAGCTGGAACTGGCGCTGCTGAATCTCGTCACCAACGCGCTCGACGCAATGCCTGAAGGCGGCACGTTGACACTGGAAGCGCGAATGGCGGACGAGCGGGTCAGGATCGACGTCGGCGACACAGGATCCGGCATCTCGGCGGCCGTACTGTCGCGGATCTTCGAGCCGTGGGTAACGACCAAGCCTGCGGGGCGTGGTACCGGCCTCGGCTTGAGCATCACGCGCGACCTGATTACGGCGCTCGGCGGCACCATCGCGGTGACGACGTCCGCCGCGCACGGCACGACGTTCACCATCGAGCTGCCTGCCGCCGACGCGCTGGCGGAGGTGTCATGATGGCGGCCACCCTGCCCGCGCGAATCCTGATCGTTGACGACGATGTGGAGACGTGCCGGTTGATTGCGGAGCTCGTGGCGGCGCCAGGCCGCGAGCTGCACCAGTGCCAGACCGCAGCGAAGGCGATCGAGCTCGCTCAGAAGGACACGTTCGATCTCGTCATCTCTGACATCAACCTCAACGGCCCCGAATCTGGCCTCGACGTGCTCAAGGCCTTCAAGCAGGCGTATCCGGGTGGCGAGGTGGTGCTGATCAGCGGCTTCGGCACGCTCGATACGGCGGTGCAGGCCGTGCGCGCGGGGGCCTTCGATTACATCAGCAAACCGTTCAACATCGCGGAGGTTCGCGCCACGGTCGGCCGTGCGCTCGCGCGCGACAACAAGAGTGGAACGACGACCGAACACGTCAGTGGAGTGCCTCCGGAGGGGATCATCGGACGCACGGCTGGCATGCTCGCGGTTTACAAGCAGATCGCCTATGCCGTCGATTCGACGGCGCCGGTACTGATCCAGGGCGAGAGCGGTACCGGCAAAGAGCTGGTCGCGCGCGCGATACACGTGCACGGCGCGCGCGCGGCGCGCCCGTTTGTCGTCGTCAACTGCGGCGCGATCACCGAGACGCTGCTCGAGTCGGAACTCTTCGGCCACGTCCGCGGCGCGTTTACCGGCGCGATTGCCGACCGCAAGGGTGTGTTCGAACAGGCGCACAGCGGTACCGTGTTTCTCGACGAAATCGGTGACATGCCGCCGGCGATGCAGGTCAAGCTGCTGCGCGTCCTGCAGGATGGAGAGGTGCGCCCGGTGGGCGGCAACCGCATGATCCACACCGACGCACGGGTCGTTGCGGCGACCAACGTCGACCTCGATCGATCGGTCGCGGACCAGCGCTTTCGCCAGGATCTGTATTACCGGCTCAGCGTCATCGTGATCCAGCTGCCGGCGCTGCGCGACCGCCGCGAAGACATCCCGCTGCTGATCGAGCTGTTCGTACGCAACGCGTCGGCGCGCACGGGACGCCACGTCACCATATCTCCCGACGCGATCGTCGCGTTGATGTCGTACCGGTGGCCGGGCAACGTGCGCGAGCTGGAAAACACCATCGAACGGCTTGTCGTGTTCAGCCGCGGGCGCGTCGAGCTGGCGGATCTGCCCGCCACGGTACTGGCGGCGCCGTCGCTCGAGGAACGGATGTTCCAGGGCCTGCCGTCGCTCGACGAGCTCGAACGGCGATACCTGGTGCACGTGCTCGAAGCGGTTGGCGGCAATCGTTCTCGAGCGGCCGAAGTGCTTGGAATCGACCGGCGCACACTGTACCGCATGGCGGAGAGACTCGGCATCGCGCTCAAGGACGACGCCGAGCGCGCGACGTGAGGCCGCTCGGCGGCACTGGGGCGATCTGCCACACCGTCCGGTATAGAGACGAGTGGTAGGCGGGTCTAAAGACCCGCCTCTACGCTGACACCCTCCTGAAACAGTACCGACGCCGACGGTACGTGACTTGCCCGTCACGAGCATCCGTGATGCATCTGATGTGGCGGCGCTTCACGGTCACGACGCCGGCCATTCTCTCGGTGTTCACCTTCGCCAGCGGCGCGGTGCTCCTCTTCTCGGGCGCAACCCCGGCGATCCCGGCGCGGGTTGCATGGCTTTCGCGAGTGATGCCGCTGCCGCTCGTCGAGGTCTCGCATTTCGTGGCGAGCCTCATCGGCCTTCTGCTTCTTCTGCTGTCGCGAGCCATTGCGCGTCGAATCGACGCGGCGTTCTACATCACGTCCGCGGCACTCGCGATCGGTAGCGCTGCCTCACTGCTCAAAGGTGGCGATTACGAGGAAGCGACGATCCTTGCGATCGTGCTGGTGGCGTTGATCCTCTCGAGACGGCACTTCACGCGCCGCGCGCGCGTCTTCGAGTCGCCGCTGTCCGCGGGATGGTTCGTCGCGGTGGGCGGCGTCGTAGCGGCATCGATCTGGCTCGGCTTCTTCGCCTACCAGCACGTCGCCTACTCGAACGACTTGTGGTGGCGGTTCGAATTCGACGCCGGGGCGCCGCGGTTTCTCAGGGCATCGATCGGCGTCACCGTTGCAACGCTGGTCGTGGGGGTCCGCGATTTGCTGCGACCCACGTTGCGTACGCGTCCGGCAACTGGAGCTGACACGATGACCAGCGTCCAAGAAGCAATCGGAAGACAGCAGCGAGCCACGGCGAATCTCGCGTACCTGGGCGACAAGGCGCTCCTGTGGAACGGCGACCGCTCGGCATTCGTCATGTACGCGGTGTGCGGGCGCTCTGCGGTGGCGCTCGGCGATCCTGTTGGCCCGCCAGACTGCGCCCGTCCGCTGATCGCGCAGTTCCTGGAGATGTGCGATCGATTCGGCTTGACGCCCGCCGTGTACGAGGCGTCGCGCGACAGGCTTGCGGACTTCGCCGACTACGGCCTCACGTCGGTGAAGATCGGCGAGGAAGCGCGCGTTCCTGTCCAGTCCTTCTCGCTCGACGGACCGGTCTTCAAGGAGCTCCGCTCCGCCCTCAACCGCATGGCGCGCGAAGGACGTTCCTTCCGCGTCATCGACGCCGGCGACGTCGCGGTGCGGCTTCCCGAGCTCCGGCAAATTTCCGACGAGTGGCTCGCGACGAAACACGCGTCCGAAAAGGGATTCTCGCTCGGCTACTTCAAGGAGGACTACCTGTGCCGCTTTCCGATGGCGCTCATCGAACACAACGGACGCATCGAGGCGTTCGCGAACCTGTGGACCGTGCCTTCCCGCATGGAGGTATCTCCAGATCTGATGCGCCAGCGTGCGAGCGCGCCGCCGGGAACGATGGACGCGCTGTTCACATACTCGATGCTCTGGGCCCGCGACCAGGGCTACCAGTGGTTCAACCTCGGAATGGCGCCGCTCTCGGGTTTGCCGCCGTCTCCCATGCGCCGCACGTGGGCGCGCTTCGGACAGTTCGTCTACCGGCACGGCGAAGCGTTCTACAACTTTCGCGGCCTCCGCGCGTACAAAGAGAAGTTCAACCCCGTCTGGGAGGCGCGCTACCTCGTGTATCCCGGAGGGCTCACGCTGCCGCGTGCGCTCTCCGACATCGTGGCCGTGATTGCCGGTGGGTACAAATGTATCTTCCTGCCTGGCCACCGCCGCACGGCGTAGTGCCATGACACTCGCCACCTTCGCGCTGCTGGCGCTCTCGATCTTCGGTTACCCATCGACTATCCAGACGGTCATCGTCCACGGAAAGCCCCAGACGCTTCATTTGTACGGCAGCCGCGGAGGTCCCACCGCGATCGTCTCGAGCGGAGACGGCGGGTGGATTCACCTGGCGCCGCACGTCGCGGAGCTGCTGGCCGCCCGCGGATGGTTCGTCATCGGATTCGACACGAGGGCCTATCTGAACAGTGCAAGTGGTGCGAACCAGGTGCTGTCGGTCGCCGACATTCCGAGGGACTACAAGACGCTGGTCTCGCTCGCCGGCGCACCGGCGACAAAGCCGCTCCTGATCGGCGTTTCCGAAGGTGCGGGCCTGTCGGCGGCGGCGGCGGTCGATCCCGTGATGAAGCAGGAGATCGGCGGAGTAGTCGCCATCGGCCTCGGCGACAGCAACGAACTTGCGTGGCACGTGCGCGACGCAATCATTTACGTGACGAAAGGCATCCCCAGGGAACCGTTGTTCCATGCGACGGACGTTCTCGGTGAGGTCGCGCCGATCCCGGTTGCGATGCTGCGGTCCACAGACGATGAGTTCGTCAAGCCCGAGGAGAGCGACCGGTTGATGCGGGCGGCGCGCGACCCGAAGGCGTTGTGGACCATCAAGGCCGGCGATCACCGGTTCTCCAACAATCTCAAAGAGTTCGACGCCCAGCTCCTCGAAGCGATCGGATGGATAGAATCGGCATCGAAGCCTCGCTGAGGTTCGGCCTGCTCGTGCGATCTAAGAGCGAAAGGAGGCCGGCTGGCCCGCGCCTTGCTCAGTTGACGCGCAAGGGCACACGGCCCGCGAGAAGGGAGCTTGAATGGCGAGGAAGGTACTTCGCGCAACTCCCGCGCGCGACCGGTCCCGCGAAGACGAGTCGCTGCTGCTCCGATCGGCGGAGTCACTTGGTCGCATGATCGGCTCGCTCCAACGGCAGCTTGATGTCGCGACCAGGCGCATCACCGGCACACGAGGAACTGCCGGCGCCCGGAAGCCGGTCAAGGCGAAACGGGGTGGCTCGAAGGCAAGAAGCGGGACCGCAGTGCGCGGTACGGCGCCGAAGAAATCGGCGTCATCGACGGCCGGCACGACAGCGCGGCGTCGCTCGACGAAGAGCGCGAAGAAGCGGTGATGGAGAGACGCCTCCTGTTGCGACCGGTATAATCCGGCGCGGCAGGAGGATCCCCTTTCGTTGTCAGGCCCCTTGCGACATCGAGCCACGGCGCGCCGTGCGCCGCCCGCGCGCGTGCCGCCCATCCAGCACGATGACGACCTGCTCCAATCGTTCCTCAGCGATGCCGCACACGTGCCTGGCGGCGTCGCGGCTGGCGTTGTATTCCCCACGGACGCAAACGAAGTCGCGGCGGTGATCGCAGCGTCCGCGCGCGTGCTGCCGGTTGGCGCCCAGTCGTCGCTGACGGGTGGCGCCACGCCGCGCGGCGATGTCGTGCTCAGCACGCGGCGGCTCACCGAGATTGGCGAGCCACGTGACGGCACCATTCGCGTAGGCGCTGGAGTACCGCTCTCGCAGTTACAGGGGGTACTCGGGGATCGCGGCCTGTATTACCCGCCGGCGCCGACATTTGAAGGCGCGTTCACGGGCGGAACCGTCGCTACGAACGCAGCGGGCGCGGCGACATTCAAGTACGGCACCACGCGCCATTGGGTTGACGGCTTGACCATCGTTCTTGCGGACGGGTCGATTCTCGACCTTCAGCGGGGTGATGTCCGTGCCTCGGATGACGGTCAATTCGAGTTCGAGCGAGGCACCGGCGAGGTCACGATCGTGCAGATACCAACCTACACGATGCCGGCGGTCTCGAAGCTGTCCGCGGGATATTACGCGGCGCCCGGCATGGACCTCGTCGATCTCTTTGTCGGATCCGAAGGCACGCTCGGCGTGATCGTCGATGCCACCCTCCGTGTCATCCCTCGACCGGCGCTCTGCTTCGTGCTCATTCAGTGCGACTCCGAGCTGCAGGCGATCGATGTCACGGGCGCCCTGCGCAGCCGGGCGATGGCGGCCTGGCGCGGCGAGGGCGCACTCGACGTGGCGGCAATCGAATACATCGACGCGAGGTCGGTGGCGTTGCTCGATGATCCGGTATTTGCGCGCGCGGGTCTCGCGCGGCCGCCAGGCGGATCGACGCTGCTCATCGTACAGATTGAGCTTGGCGCCCAGCATGACACGGCGCTCCTGATGCTTCAGGAGCTGTTGAACGCCTCTCACGTCGACAGCGACCCGGTGCTGGCGCTGCCAGGCGACGATCGCGGCGCCACCCGCCTCATCGAGCTCCGGGAATCGGTACCTGCGTCGGTGAACGCGCTGGTGGCGGCGGCGAAAGCGGCCGTCCATCCCGACATCCAGAAAACAGCCGGCGATCTGATCGTTCCGTTCGAGCGGCTTGGACAATCGCTGGCGCTCTATCGTGACGCGTTTGAGCGCCGGGGTCTCGACTACGCGGTCTGGGGACACGCGTCCGACGGAAACCTGCATCCGAACGTCATTCCGACGTCTCTCGAGGATGTTGAAAAGGGTCGCGACGCGATTCGCGAGATGGCGCGCGGCGTCACGGCGATGGGAGGCGCGCCGCTGGCGGAGCATGGTGTCGGTCGAAGCACGCTGAAGCAGTCGTTGCTCGTCGCGCTCTACGGCGAGCGCGGGATCGAGGAGATGCGAGCCGTGAAGCGCGCGCTCGACCCTGAAGGAAAGCTCGCGGCTGGAGTCCTATTCCTGTAGGGCGGGCCTTTACGGCCCGCCCAAGAGTGCTCTTCGCGGCGCGGACCTTCTAGGTCCGCGGCATCGCGATCACAGGAGCAGGCTTATCGCGGTGACCGCAAGACCAGCGATCAGCAGCCACAAAGACATTCCAGCTGGTTCGATCGACTGGTTCTTGTCGAACACCCTCCCGCTGACGCGCCCCTGCGCGGTAAACGCGGTCGCGAGCGCAGCGAGGAGAAGCATCCATCCACCTGCCATGACCACGCGTGCTGCCACGGACGCCGCGCCGGCGTGAACGGCGAATCCGACGACCGACGCGATCCATCCAACCAGGGCGGTTCCGCCAAGCAGTCGCAGTCGCGAGAGCTCCCGGTCGACCGTTTGACGCCGCAGCTCCAGCCGGAGCGCCTCATCGGCCCGCCGCCGCTCCTCTTCCAGCTGGGCGCGCTCGAGCTCGAGTCGCGCGTGATCGCGATCGAACGCTTCCTTGAGCGCCGCGACGACAACGCTGGTCAAGCGGGTCTCGATCTGGCCGGCAAGTCCCTGCGCAGCGGCGGATTGGGAAAGCGCAGCATCTGGTGGGAGGCGTGCGGATGCCAGACCCTTGAAACGCTTGGCGGCGTCGCGAAACGCGATCATCGCGTCCACCGCCTTGAAGAGATTGCTGAAGTTCACCTGACCTCAGCCTTCAAAAGGTGTTCCCGGCCGCCGACCTCAGCCATGCATCGCGAAAGCGGCGCTGAGCGTCGGTCAGCGTCTGCCCAGCCTGCTCGGCCGGGACCACTTCGACACGCGGATCGGCAATCACACGGATCATGGACGTGACGCGCTGATTCCTGCGCAGATATGTCACTGCGAGCGACACCCCTGGCCGCGCCGCTCGAATCGCGGCGTTCACATCCTCGGCGCGGGGTGCCGCCGCAGCATCGACGGCAACGATGACGTCATCGCGTTCGAGCCCGGCCTCGTACGCGGGCGAGCCGACCAGCACGGCGCCGGCGATGCGGACGCCCCGCGGGACATCCTGCAATTGCAGTTCGCCGACGAAGCCATCCCGGGGCGCCTGCGGCCTCAACACCAGGCCCGCGTCAGACAACAGGCGCGCGTAGTTCACGACCTCATGCCCCTGGATGAACCGTGCGAAGAAATCGTCGGCAAAGGCGGCGTCATCCGCAACCGCGGCAAGGACGGCCTTGGCGTCGGCAATGGTATAGGGACGATCGACATATCCGGGAGCACGGCCGCCAGGCTTGCCAAACTTCTCCCACATCGCGCGCATGAAGTCGTCGAGACTGATTTTGCCGCCGCTCCGCTCCCGCAGCGTGAGATCCAGACCGAGCGCGATGGCCTCTCCCCACGTGTAGTACGAGATGAAGGTATTGGCGACATTCGTCCGGTCGATGGCTGCGGCGGCGTCGACGAACGGCGCCAGCTGGCTCATCTCCTCAGCCGTGCGGATCTGCCGCCCCGGGCTCAGCGTCACGATGTTGATGGCGCTACTCAGCGTCATGGCGAACGCCGCAAGGTCCGTCAACCCTGCGCGCTGCAAGGCGAGCGGGCCGTAGTAGTTCGTGAAACCCTCGGCGAGCCAGAGCTCACCCGACATGTTCATCTCGTCGAAATTGAACGGCTCGAGCGACCTTGGTCGAATGCGCTCGACATTCCACGAATGAAAGAACTCGTGCGCGATGGTGCCGAGAACGCTCGCGCGATTGGCGCGGATGGATCCTCGGAGTGTCACGATCGTGCTGTTGCGGTGTTCCATCCCGTCGCCGCTGGCCCACGGCAGATAGTCGGCGATGAAGGTGTACGTTCCCACGTCATACGTGGGGTACTCGCGATAGACGCCGCGTTCCTCCCGCACGATTTTCTCCACGTCGCGTGCGAACGCATCGAGCTCCGCCTCGTCGCCATCGTGATGAATCGCCAGGCGGAACGTCGGTGAGCGTAAGCCGTCGCGTACGGTAAACGTCCGCAGCGCAAAGCCGCTGAACTCCGACGGGCTGTCCATGAGGTATTGCAGGTTCGGAGCCGTGAAGGTCCGCTCGTCGGGTCCGGGAAAGAGCTGCGTCGCGACCTGCCATGTCATGCCGGCCGGAGGCTCGAACCTCACACTGACGGGCCGGTCCTGGAGCCCACGCGCCCACATCAGCGCCGGCGGCATGTTGATGTGCGCGTGTGTGGAGTCGATCGAAAGGTACGTGCCGTCGATGCGATCGCCAAACACCCGGTAGCTCACGCGAACAGCGCCGGGGTGTTGCATAACGACCCACTGCTGAGGATTCGGCCGCGTCACGGGAAGCGCGATGCCCGCCGTGTCGCTGATCCGTACGTCATACACGTTCTTGGCGAACTCGTGCAGCGCATAGCGGCCCGGCGACGAGCGGCTCATCTGCAGCTCGAGCGGGGCCGCCGGGAGGTCAGGGAATGTGACCTCCACTTGCATCCATCGGTGCTCAGGTTCTGGAAATGTCAGGCGATAGGCGACCGGCGCCTGGGCGAACGCGGTGGTGGCCGCCGCGGCGATCAGGAGCAGGACCGCCGCGACGAACCGGTACGGCCTCATGGCCGGATGCTATCTCACTAATCATTCTTTGGAGGCGGAGCCTCGTATCCTCCAGGGTGCTGACGATCGGCCTCCCGCCGGACGTGCCGGCGGGCGAAGGGATCGGCGCGGGCGTCAATTCGGAACCGCGCGACCCGGACCACGATATAAATGGACTCACATGAGCGTCGCCGCCGAGCTCCGTCCCGCATCAACCGTCGTCCTCCTGCGTCCTTCTGCCACTCGCTTTGAGGTGTTTCTCGTTCGTCGGAGCGACAGCATCGCCTTTATGGGCGGGGCTCACGTCTTTCCCGGCGGTCGCGTAGACCTTGCCGACCGGATCCACGATGCGCAGTCGCTGACCGATGGCGCTGCGGCGTCTGCAGTGCGCATGCCCGATATCCCTTCGGAAGAAGCGATTGCTCACCATGTCGCGGCGCTTCGCGAGTTGTTCGAGGAAGCAGGCGTGCTGCTGGCGAGGAAGAACGGCCGCGTTGTCACGATCGATGGCGATTCCCCCAACCGGTTTGCCTCCCATCGTCACAACCTGCTCGCCGGAACGACGTCGTTCACCGACGTCGTCGGTGAAGAAGGCCTCCGCCTTGCCCTCGATGAGTTGACGTATTTCGCGCACTGGGTCACGCCGGTGGTGGAGATCAGGCGCTTCGATACCCGCTTCTTCGTCGCACGGGCGCCGGAAGGACAGACGCCCGTCCACGATGACGGCGAGACGATCCACAGCGAGTGGCTCGATCCGGCGGAGGCCGTCGAGCGCAGCCGACGAGAGGAGATCGCGCTGCCGCCGCCGACATGGACGACACTCAGCACGCTCGCGAGGTTCGATTCGATTGATGAGGTCCTGCACTGGGCGAGAGGCAAGCCGATCCCGCGCGTGCAGCCGGGCCTCCTCAAGCGCGGCGACGAAACCTTGCTCCTGTATCCGGGAGACCCTCTCTATCCACCGATCGAGGGCTTCGAGAAACCTGAAGAAACGCGATTCTCGCTGAAGAATGGACGCTGGCGTCCGGTCAGATCGGATTAGGCTTCGTGTCCTTCGCGTCTTCGTGGTTCGATTTGACAATCTGCAACGGCCGCCCGTGTTCGTAACGGCGGATGGTGCGAAGCACGACATCCGCCATCATGTCGAGAAACAGCGGATCGTCATTCACCGCCTCTGCGCGCGCCATGGGCAACCCGAGCCCTGCGCATACCTCCGCGGCTTCGCGATCGAGGTCGTACAGCACTTCGATGTGATCGCACACAAATCCTACCGGGCAGACGATTGCCGCGCGCAACCCCGCGGCATGCTCGCCACGCAAATACTCGCAGACATCCGGTTCGAGCCATGGATCCTGCGGCCGGCCGCTTCGGCTCTGATACACGAGCGTCCACTGCTCGACGCCGGCCTTCTCGGCGATGAGCCGCGCGGAGGTCTGCAATTGCTCCCGATACAACGACGCTTCCGCCATCGGGAGCGGAATACTGTGTGCGGTGAAGACGAGCCGGGCGGCATCGCGAACCCCGGCGGGCAGACGCTGTCGGGCCTCGCGCACGTGCGCGGCATTGGCCTCGATGAAGAGTGGATGATCGAACCAGCTGCCGACGAATGAAATGTCCAAGCGGCCGCCGGTCGCCACGAGCTCCTTTTGCGCGGCAGCGACGTTCTCCCGGTATTGCTGGCAACTCGAGTACGAGTGGTGTGGCGCCGCGATGAATCCGATCGCGTGGCGCAGCCCGTCGGCGTGCATCTGCCGCAGCGTGTCAGCCAGCAACGGATGCCAGTTCCGCATACCGACGTACACCGGCAGCGGCGTGCCCGTTGCGGCGAGCCGTTGGCGGAGGCCGTCGGCTTGCCGGCGCGTCAGCTCTGTGATCGGCGAGACGCCGTCGAACAACTCGTAGTGATGCGCGACTTCTTCGACGCGCTCGGGAGTGACGCGCCGGCCGCGAAGCACGTTCGCCAGAAACGGCCTGATGTCGTCCAGCCCCTGCGGACCTCCGAAGGAGACGATCAGGACGGAATCAAACATATCGATCCCTCAATCTTCAGTCGATTGAGGATCGATTGACAATCCGCGGGTCTATTTCTTTGGCTGGCTTGCCGGCACTTAACCCTCCTCGGCGCGGCGGTCAAAAGCACGAACGGCCGGCCACTCGTCCGAGCCTGCCGAACCGCTCAGTGACGAGGACCTGACGAGATCGACGCCGGACGATCGGCATCGTGTGTGCGTCGATTGTCCAAATTCACCGGAGGGAACATATGCCAACACAAGTCAGCACACCTGCTGAAGCACAGATCCGCGAGCTCATCGACGGCTGGGTCAGAGCGGTGCGAGCCCGGGACCTCAACGCAATTGCGGCCAACTACGCCAGAGATGTCGTGGTCTTCGACGCCGTTCCGCCCCTTCGCTATCGGGGAACCGATGCGTATCTGAAGAATTGGAGGGAATGCTTCGACATGATGCAAGGTCCGATCGGATACGAGATCCGCGAACTCAGCATCACGGCGGACGACGAACTCGCCTTCAGCCACAGCGTGAATCGTCTGAGCGGAACCGAGAAGAACGGAAAGAACATGGAGATGTGGTTCCGCGCGACCGTGGGCTTCCGTAAGAGCGGCGGGAAGTGGCTGGTCACGCACGAGCACGCATCCGTGCCGTTTTACCCTGATGACACCATGAAGGCGGCGACAGACCTGAAGCCGTAGCATGAGGCATTCGTGCCCGAGTCGCCATGAGGCGCGCAAACATTACGCGGGTGCACACACGGGCGCGAACGCGACAATTCGATCGGCGACGATAGGCTGCGAGCAACGAGGAGCTGGTCGGCGACGACCAGCTCCTCCGTCCCCACCTCGACGGGCGCGCACAGTGTTATGCTTCCGCGCTTACTCACCTCGGGCACGTCCCTCAACAGGAGTTTGCATATGACACGCAAGGCACTCTTCGCGCTGCTGGCCGCCGTCGCGCTGGCCGGCTGCTCGCGGCCCACGCCTGAGCAGCAGATTGTCAATGACGCCGCACAAGCGCTTGGCGGCGGCGATCGGATCGCGGCCGTGAAGACACTGATCGTGGAAGGCGACGGCACGCAGTACAACCTCGGCCAGGATGTGACGCCTGGCGCATCTGGCCAGACGTTCGCCGTGACGGGTTACAAGCGCGCCGTGGACGTCGCGGGCGGACGCGCCCGCACCGAGCTGACGCGCCGGCCGAATTTCACGTTCTTCCAGGGCCCGGCACCACAAAAGCAGGTGGCCGGTCTCGACGGGGCGGTGGCTTTCAACGTTGCCCCCAACGGCACGGCCACGCGCGCATCCGACGCGGTGGCGAACGATCGGCGCGCAGAGCTCCTGCATCACCCCCTCACCGCGGTGCGCGCGGCCCGTGACCCGATGGCCAAGCTGGCCAACCCGCGCACGGAAGGGGCCGAATCGCTCGTGGATGTCACGACCGCCAGCGGTCAGGCGTTCACGCTCGCGATCGACACCACCACGAAGCTGCCCACGCGCGTCGTCACGAAGGCCGACAACACGAACCTCGGTGACGTCGCGATTTCAACGGCCTTCGCGGGTTATCAGGACGCGGGCGGCCTGCGGCTCCCCACGCAGTTGACAACGAAGACCGATGACTTCACGACCCAGGAGATCAAGGTCTCCACACAGGCGGTTGACGGCGACGCAGGCGACCTGAGTGCGCCAGCCGCGGCGGCCTCGGCCCCGGCCGTCACAGGAGCCGCGCCGGCCACCGTCGCTGCAACGGTGCTGGCCCCAGGCATCTGGTATCTGACCGGCGGGTCTCACCACAGCGTGCTCGTGGAGTTTGCCGATCACCTGATGCTCATCGAGACGCCCCAGAACGACACGCGTGCCCTCGCCGTCATCGCCAAGGCGCGCGAGCTCGTCCCAGGCAAGCCGCTGACACAGCTCGTGAACAGTCACCACCATTTCGATCACTCGGGCGGCGTGCGCGCGGCGATCTCGGAGGGGCTCACGGTGATTACCCATCAAGGGAACGCGGCGTTCGTTGAAGAAATCGCCAAGCGGCCGCACACAATCGTGCCGGACGCGCTGGCCAAGAACCCGAAGCCGGTGACCGTCGAGGGCGTCGCCGACGAGAAGGTCATCACCGACGGAACGATGACGGTGAACTTGTACCCCGTGACCGGCGCGCATTCGCAGACGATGCTGATGGCGTACTTCCCCAGGCAGCGGATCCTCGTCGAAGCGGACGTCTACAACCCGGGTCCGGTGCAAATGTTTGCGGCAGAGTTCCTGGC
>Ga0114129_10002692_pt1 | contig 24724 bp, 11 predicted proteins | sample RhiMetdeltSRZDD1_FD_80071 | JGI IMG/M metagenome (GOLD analysis project Ga0114129, IMG submission 80071) | Populus rhizosphere microbial communities from Tennessee, USA - Rhizosphere MetaG P. deltoides SRZDD1 (version 2) (version 2) | ecosystem: Host-associated > Plants > Roots > Rhizosphere >...
CCTCAGCCAGGTGCGGCAAGAGAACCTCAAGACAGTGATCATCGCACCGGCCGCACAGTACACAGTGGACGATCACCTGTGTCGCAGGGACCAACCTCGATCAACGAAAGCGGGCCAGATCCAGATCCAGTTTTCACGCGTCGTCGACACCAGGCTCCTCCACCGACCCGTAGCTGCTGCGTCGCGACCGACCCGTACCCCTGTGCTGCCATCGTTCCTCCACGGGAGTGCTCGTATCCGAGCGAACGCTCCCGGCTCAACGAGCAATGACCGCCACTGGCGCCGAGAACGGTGAGTCAGATTCGCTCCCCGATCCCGATACGTTGCTGGGTCTCCATCGCCCGCTCCGCGGCAGCGCTGGCCCCGTAGTGACGAGGCATGTCCTCCGACGACCAACCCAACAGCAGCATCAGGTCGTCGGTGTCGCCGCCGGCGAGCTTCCACTCATGGGCGAAGCTGTGCCGCCACCGATGGGCGTGCAGGTCGGGGATGCCGGCGGCCTGGCCGAGCCGCTTGAGCCGGATCTTGATGCCGTTCGGAGGCAAGGGTGCCGCGCCACGGTCGGCCAACCACAGGTTCGGCAGCGCCGCGCCCTTGTGCTTGTCCCGAGCCCGCAAGTAACGGGACAGCGCGCGGGCGGTTTTGGGTCCGAACCGTACCCGCCGGTCCCTGGCGCCCTTGCCGTGCAAGTGCACCGACTCCGTGGTCAAGTCCACGTCATCCACGAAGAGGTTGCCCACCTCGGACAGTCGGGCGCCGGTGTTGGCGTACAGGCGGATGATCGCCTCGTCGCGTAGGTTGGCGAAGCCGTTGCCCTTGCACGCCTCGAGCACCTTGGTGGTGTCCGCCTCCCGCATCACCGGCACCAGCTTCGTCGGCGTCTTCGGCTGACGTACCCGCTCCATCGGCGACCGGTCGATGGCCTGCTCGTCGACCAGCAGCCACCTGAAGAACTGCCGCAAACCCTTGTGCTTGTTCAGCGCGGTCGACGCCGACCGGGTGGAGATCATCCAGGCCTGGAACGCCTCCACGTGTGCTCGCCTCACCGCGCACGGATCGGCCGCCGCGTCGTCCGCGTCCGGATCCGGCGAGTACTCCCCCAGGTACCGGCCCAACTGCGCGGCGGCGAGCCCGACGGTGAGCTTGTGAAGATCCAGTAGTGGCATCGCAACCTGCCCGAGTCAAGGAGTCAAACAGCGGCGTGCTAGACCGGGCATTGATGCCGAGCTATGAAAAGAGGGCCTCCGCGACGCTGTGACCTGCGGAAACCCTCACGCTGTCGGGACGGCGGGATTCGAGCCCACGACCCCTTGACCCCCAATCCAGTCGGTCAGCGGCATTTCAAGCGTGTTTGCCCAGGTGGCCACAAGCACAAAGTGGCCGAGTAAAGGAGTCGACGGACTTGTCGACGGCTGGCCCGATCCGGGCCGGCAAGGGTGGGTCTACACGCCCTCCGCGAGACCGGGTGCCGCGGTCGGCAACCCTAGCGAGTGCGCAACATCAAGCATGCGCGTGTCGTAGCTGACGAGCACCTTCAGCGATGAGCCGATCACCTGCGCGCTCGCCACATGAACGGCACCGAGCGTGCGCACCCCGGTTGGCACGAGGGCGGCCTGGTCGCGAACCTCCTCGGTCACCAGGATCTCGGTGAGGTTCTGCACGAGGTCTCGCATCGCGTGGGGATAGTCGCCGATTCGATCGAGCGTGCGGATCACCTCCACGAACCCGATCGACGAGGTGCCCATTGGCATACCCGGGTACCCCGACAGAAACTCGCGGAGTTCTGACGCGAACCGGCGGCCGCCAACGAGCGTGACCAGAGCCGAGGCGTCGAGGTAGATCAATGCTCGTCCTGCGCACGCTCGGCCAACAGCACATCCAACGCAGAGACGTCCGCGGGCACGGCATAGCGCGGAAGGCGGTCCAGATCGCTGCTCGTTGTCGCTTTGAGCCTGATGATCCCCTTGGCGACGAGATCCGTGTAACGGCCGAGAGCTCCTGACCCAGGTAGCAGCACGGCGATGACTCGGCCGTGCCGGGTGACCTCAGTCGTCTCGCCCTGCTCGACCCGGGCGAACATGCCACTCGGGTTGTAGGAGAACTCCCGAACCGGGACTCTGCTCATCTACGCCACCCCCGGTTGTGCCTACACATGCGCCATTGTACCTACATCCACACAGCCGTCGACAAGGACACGCGATGGCCTCCGAAGATCCCACAGCAGGTAGCGCCGTTACTCGAGGTCGGCGCGCATGCGAACCCGGCGAGCCTGGGCGTGGTCGCGTGAAGTTCGGCGACTTCTATCTGGCACGGCTCGCCGGGGCAGGTCCGGGTCCAGGTACGCCGCGAGGCCAGTCCCTGGGCGTGGCGCGCGGACTCGGATCGACGTCCACAGCGTGACCGCTGGGACGACCACGATCCGGGCGAGTTCTGCCAGGTACTGATTGTCAGGGATTCCACCAGGGAACGTCGCCGAAGCCGCGACCGCCTTCGCGCCGCCGCTCGTTCTTGCACTCGAAGCCACCCCTGAGTGCCTTGTTGGGGTTCATGTTGCTCTCCGCGAGTCGCTCGAAGAGGGACTTGTCCTGACCCGACAGGTTCTCGACGAACGGATCCTCGATGTTCGCGGCGCCGAACATCGCGACGTTGAGCGTGTGGCCACGCTCGTGGCGCAGGATCAGGTCGCGTAGTTGCGGGTCCTTCATCGCCCAGTGGTCGGGGTTGGCGAAGATGATATTGCCTGTCGTAAAGGCCACCGCTGGACGGATCACACCGCCACTGACCAGCAATGAACCCTTGTAGAAGCTGAAGCGCATGTGCGCCTCCTCGGCCCCGCCGACCGAGAGCACCAGGAAGATCAGGTTGAGGGCGATGGCGGCCACCCCGACAGCGGTCCCGACGAGGGCGACCGGATTGAACAGTGCCGATGTCTCCAGCACTCGCTTGTACGTCTCGCTGTGCCGCGTGGCCGGGTCCTGACCCGCCGCGGAGATGGCCGCGTGGGCGAAGCCGACGACCGCGCCGATCGCGGCGCCCACCACCCCACCGATGAGCGCACCGACGAGGATCGACGCCGAGAACGTCACGAGGGCACCCAGGCCGTGGAACAGCTTGGCCCACCAGGTGTCACTCTTGCCCTCCTCGCTGTTCAGGGGCTTGACGGGTTGGGCGCTGCACGGCGGTGTGGGCGACGTGTCCGCCGGTGCCGCCGCAAGTCCGGTGACATCGCGGTGGCGCACCGGGTTGCCCCGGACGTAGGCGTACAGGTTCGGTCCGTCGGGCAGGCCGCCCGGCGCATCGGCCGGCCCGCCGCGCGGTGGGCCGCTTTCCGCGCCGTCGAACTGAGCTCCACCGCCATCGTTCGCGCCGCCAACATCCTTCGCCACCCGGTCCGCGCCCACAGAGCCGCCGGCTTCCGGATCGCGTCGCCGGGCAACGCCATCCTTCGCCGCGCGTTCGCCGTTCGGGACGTCGGCCTGGCCGCCGTCCGATCCGGCCCGGAACGCGGCCGGATCGGCACTTACCCATCGGCCGAGCCAGGGCGCGTAATAGCGGGCGCGATGGTAGGCCAGGCCGCTCTCTTCATCGCGCTCCTGACCGGTGTACCGGTACCGCTTCGGCGTCTCGGTCGCGGCGGACACCGCCTGATAAGTCGTGCTGCCGTATGGCGCGTACTCCTCGTAAGAGATGATCTTCGCCTGTTCATCCAGCTCAAGACCGACCGAGCCGAGATGGTCGCCGAACTGGTAACGGATGAGCCGTTGAGGCGCCGGATCGGTGCCCTCCGTGCGCGTCTCCACCAGCGCGACACGGCGCTTGTCATCCATGACATGCAGTGTCTCCCGGACGATCGGGTTCACCCCGGCCCGGCGGTAGACCTCGAAGCCGCCCAGGTAGACGCGCTGGTCCTTGAGCTGACCCAGGCTCAGCTCGGTCACCTTGCGGATGCGTTCGCCCGCGTGGTCGTAGACGTAGTAAGTCCGCTCGCCCTGGTGTAGCGCGCCCTCGGTGTCCGCCTGGTCCAGCGCCTGGCGCCGGGTCATCGTCAGCCGATCCCGGAAGTCCCACTGCATCTCTTGCAGGTGCGGCATCCCCAGCGGGTTGCCGTGCCGGTCGTAGCCGTCACCGCCGACGCTGTAGGTCTGTGTCGTCGCCCCGATGGTCGTACTGGTGAGGCGGTTGCTGTGCGCGGTGGGGTCGAGTGGGCTGGTCTCCTCGTACGCGTACGTGCGGGTCCAGCCCGCATGGGCGGGATCAGTGCCACGATGCCGGTACTCGACGATGTTGCCCACCGCGTCGTACGCGTACCGCTCGAGGTAGCGTCCGAGCGCGTTCCCGTCTCCCGGATGCGGCAGGCCCACCCGCGGACCGTCGTGGTAGGACTGCGAAACCGGCCCGGTGCCGACCTGACCAAGGTGCTCGCGACCGGTGGCCTCGATCAGCCGGAACAGCGCATCGTAGGTGTACTCATTGCGCGGCTCGACGCGCTTGTTCTGGAAGAAGACCGTCTGCTCCGCTTCGTTACGGACGGTTGTCACGTTGCCGGCCGGATCGTAGGTGTAGCGGAGGTCCTGCAGCACGGCGTGGTCGAGTACGCGGGTGGAGACGAGCCTGGTCACGCGGAACGTCTCCGGATCGTGGTCGTACGCGGTGCGGGCGCCGTTGCCGTACTCGATGAGCGTGCGCTGCCCCTTCGCGTTGTAGTCGATGTTGACGACCGCATGCAGGTCGGCGGTGACGGCGTCGAGCGGCCCGGTGGGCTCGTCGGTCGCGCCCAGCCAGACGTGAACCTGCTCGAGCAGGTTTGCCTCGTTGTAGCTGGGCTGGACGATGGTGAACTGGACGCCTGGTCGGTCGCTGTGCGGTGCCACCACCTGGGTCGGCCGGTTGAGGGCGTCGACACGCGTGTGCCCGGTGAAGGTCTCGTCTTCCAGCGGCACGGCGCCAGCCCAGTCCAGCGTGGTCGAGTACGACTGCGCCAGCTGCCGGTGAGTGCGCAGCAGGTTGCCCCGATGGTCATAGACGTCGTGCGTGACGACGCCGGCCTGGTCGAAGATCTGTGCCACACGTCCACGGGCGTTGGTCGCCTCGGGGTCGGGCCGGCTCTCCCCGTAGACGACGCGTTCCACGAGTATTTCGGCGGGCGCGCCGGCGCGCAGGAAGGAACCGGTGGGCCTTCGTAGCGGGTCGTAGGTCGTACGCACCCGTCGACCGAGGTCGTCCCAGCTGTAGAGGGGTCCACCGGCGACCGTGGCCAGCATCCAGCGTGTACCGGCATCCATGGTCTCCTGACGGATGCGGGTGCCGAGCAGATCGTGGTCGTAGCGGGCGATGACACGGTCCCTGGCGTCGACGGTGGTCCGGGGGTTGTCGGCGATGTCGAGGTCGGTACGGGTGCGGCTGAACTCCTCCGCCGGAGGTTGTCCGACCGACATGTCGCCGTACGCGTACCGGTTGTGCGTGATGGTGGCGAAGGTGCGTCCAAGCGGGTCGAGATGCGCCGTGGTGGGCGTGTTGGCGTGGACCGCGGTACGGGCGGCGGCGGCCGACTCGGGCGTGCGGTCGGCGGCGTCGGGATAGCGCGCGGCGAATTCGCCCGCGTGTGCGGGATCGGTGCGCAGGCCGTACCACGTCGGCAGGTACTCGGTCGGTGGCATCCGGGGTGTGCCGTCCGCGTCGAGCAGGAACGGTCGCATGTCGGCATCGGCGGTCGGGTCGAGCATCACGGTGTCGCTCGCGTCGAAGAAGACCTGCCGCCACGGGTCGAAGGTGACCTTCTCCCAGGTGTGGTTGGGGTGCAGAGTCGCTACGACCCGGGACAGCGGGTCGTAGCAGAGCACCGGGCTCACGCCGTTTCGGACATCGAATTCGAAGCGGTGCGTGCTTGTGAAGAACGGTTCGAACCGCCGGATCGGTCTGCCCTTGTTGTTCAGCACCGTCCAGCCGCTGCCAACCCAACGCGGGGTGCCGTCCGGTTCGGCCTGGATCTTCTTCTGGATCTCACGACCGCGGCCGTCGTAGTAGCCGAAGCCGTGCTGAACCTTCGTCGCCTGCGAGGAGGGCAGATCGGCGTCGTGTGTCTCGCGGCTCAGGGTATGGGCCGTCACCGGCGTGGGATCGGGCTGGTCACGGGTGCGGTGATACGCCCACAGGTCGTACACGAGCCGCGTGGTGGCACCGGCGAGTAGGGCATGCGGGTCGGCCAGCGGATCGTCGAGATCGGCGTGGACGAGCGCGTCCGTCAGATCGGGCACGAGCCCGTCTAGCGAGTCGCCGACGCTCTCCTCGGGTTTGCCGCGCAGGGCCGTGCCGACCACCAGACCGAGGGTGTCGAAGGCCACCGTTGCCCGGTTGCGGTTGGGGTCCATGACGAGCCACGGCCGTAGGACCCGGTAGTCATTGCCGGATGGCTGGTTGGGGTCCAGCTCACCGCTCGGCAGCCGGATGCCGGCGGTGACCTGGTTGCCGAGCGGATCTCTGGTCTGCTCCATCAGTAGGTTGTGCACGTCGTACGCGACCAGGCTCTCGGTGCCGTTGGCGCTGGTGTGGAACGGGTCTCGGGACCGGTGTGTCAGGAAGAAGTGCTCGCGGGCGAAGGCGAGTTCGACGGCGGGCGGATCGTCCGTACCCGAGGAGAGGTACGCCCGGCCCGACGGGACCCACCAGTTGCCGTCGGCGTCGAGGTCGACGTACCCGGCGCCGTCACCGCCCGGAGTGGCCAGCACGCCCGCCGGATCCGGTAGCACGTTCTGACCGTCGCGCTGGAACACCTGGGCGAGCAGTCCGGTCGACAACGCGAGTCGGTAGCTCTCACCAGGGATGGCCATGGGCTGGAGCTCGCCCAGCTGCAGCAAGGCGGACAGGTCGTCGCGGCGGTACAGGGTGCGGGTGCGTTCGATGAGGCGGCGTTGCCGGCCACCGGTCGGATGCTGCTCGAACGGCAACTCGCTGTCGAAGACGTACTCAGGCCGGCCGCCGTCGCCGGGCTGGACGAGATCGGAGGCTTGGAAGCGGCCGGCAGATCCGGTCGGAGGGTAGCCGGTCAGCTCGTACCGTGATGTCTCGGCCTGCAGCGGTGCACGGTAGTCGTCGGGCGCGTCCACCGTTTCGGTGTACCGGTCGTCGGTGCACACGACGAGCGTGCGGGTCTGTACCTGGCGATCCTGCGGATCGAGCTCGGCCAGCCCGGGGTTGGACACCTGCGTGACGGCGCCCTCGGTGTCGACGATCCGAACGGTTTCTCGACGGCCATAACCGATCGCCGCGGACTTCAGGACGTTGCCGAACCGGTCCTGCTCGAGCGTGAGCACATGCTGGACCCGAGGGTCGGCTGGGCGGCGCTCGTAGTGGTAGCTGATCGACTCGAGGGCGTGCGGTAAGAAGACCGCGTGGCGGTTGCCGCCTCGTGGTTGCAACATCGCGAGCCCGAGATTTCTCTCGGTCACCGTGTAGGGATGCGCTTCCCGGTCGCTGCCGTCCAGCGCGTAGACCTCCTGGCGCAGAATCGAGCCTTTGAGCGCGCGGCAGGCTTCGCGCTCCTCGTCCGCCGTCAGTCCCTCCGGCAGCACGGTGTCCGCGAGCAGCAGCTGTCGCGCCTCGGGGTCGGTGAGACCCGGCTCCCGGTAGTACTCACCGCGGTCGTCCGGACCGCGCAGACCCGCGAAGAAGTTGGATACATGGTCGCGTCCCATGTGGACACCGGTATGGAAGAACGTACGGGTGAGCACGGGCGGTACGTGCGAGGTAATGTCCACATTGGACGCCATGGTCGCCTCGTCGATGAGCGCGCCACCCTCGGTGAGGGCGGCAATCTCCTCGGTGTCCCACTGCTCCACCATGCCGAACGCGCGGAACTCCCGCTCGACGCCGTCGAAGTAGCCGTGGTGGTAGGCGTACCGGGTGACGAAGCGGTTGCGACCGACGCGGTCGTGGATCTCAACCCGGTCAACCACGTGGACCGGGTACGGCAGCCGGGTGATCCACGGTCGGCCGGCGCGCCGATCGTCGAGGTAGAACCGCGTCGACGGCGCGTACCGGATGCTGGTCTCGGTGCCGCGGTTGTTTCGCACGCGGGTCAGCAGGTGCGGCTTGTCCTCCATGAGCGCGACGTAGCGCATCTGCCGGCCGGCGGCGTCCGGTAGCGGGGACGACCAGACCAGGCACGCGGTTCCGGTCCCGAGCAGGTCGAGTACCTGCACGGCGGAAATGGGGTCGGCCGGCGGGAACTGCGACAGGACAACCGCGTCGCTCCACCGGTCGCCGCTCTGGTTCGCGTACAGCCGTACACCGCCGGACCCGAGATAGAGGATGTCTGTCGTGCCCGAGCCGTCGGTGTCGGCAAGCCGGATGCGCCGCTGGTCGAAATGGTCGTCGGAGTCGAACGCCGGCGCGTTGTCCATGGTGATCTTGGCGCCGAATCGGCCGTGGCCCAGATTGGGCCAGTAGCAGACGGATCCGTTTCGGATGCGCACCAGGTCGCTCAGCCCGTCTCCGGACAGGTCGGCGACGTACACCGACTGGGTCGGGTCGGAGAAGACAAGCCGCGGCCCTTCCTCCTCGTCCCAGGGTATGGGCAGGCGCCTGGCCGGCCCGTATCCCGCCTCAGCCAACGACGGGTACCACGTCAGCGCGTCACCCTCGGTGAGCAGGATGTCCGCATAGCCGTCGCCGGTGAGGTCGACGAACCTCAACTCCGGATCCTTGGTGTTCAGGGCCGGCGAGGAGAGGAAGGATTGGAACGGCGCCCATCCGGCGTCCTCGGTGCGCTCGTAGTAACCCGACGCCGGACCCTCCATCCGGACCAGGTCGAGCTGCCCGTCGCCGGCAAGATCGAGCAGTTGGTGGTGGTCGTCCAGACCGGCGGCCGGTCGGCTCGAGACCTGCTCGGACGGGCCGAAGTGCGCGACGGCCCGTGCCCGTGCGCCCTCCTTGACGAGGTGGTTGGCGCTGAGATTGCGCTTGTAGAACCAACCCTCCGCCTGCTCGGTGAGGATGCCGGAACTGCCCTCGCCGTCCAGGTCGACCCACCGGTAGGCACCGTCTTGCAGCCCGGCCGGCAGATTCTCCAGGCTTTCGGTGTCGACCTCGCGCACCGGCCGGAGTGCGAGCTCGTCCGCGCCCGGCACGGTGCTGTACTCGAACTCCAGCGGCGGGAATGACCGGCGGAGATATCGGTTCGGCTGGTCTGGCATGGGCTCGCGCCGGAACCCGGCCTGAATGACACTCGTGGTGTAGGAGGCGACGGGACCCTCGGCATAGGTGAACTCGGTGGCCGACACCAGGTAGTCGTCGATGCCAAGTTCCGCGGGAAAGTGATGGAACATCAGGACGCGCCGGCACAGCCGGTAGGTGCGCACCTCGAAGCCGGACCGGAACGCGGAGAAGGCGTCCGGCCGCACCGGCCACCCTGGGACCGCCGGCGCGTCGCGCAGCGCACGGGCGTAGACCCGGTCTTCGGCGTCCGGTGCCTCCTGCGCGTAGTGCCCTTCCCCGTAGTCGAACACCACCTCGAACATCCACGTGTCGCTGGGCAGGCCCGCCGGATCGATGGCCTGCCAGGCGCCGTCCCGGTTGGGCGTACGGTTGCCGTACCGGACCCGTTTCAGATAGCGGCCGGCACTTCGCCAGCGGTTGCGCTCGCAGGCTCGGGTGTGGTCGACGTTGTCGCCGTTCTCCTCCGCGTAGTCGTACCGGATCGCGTTGCCCTTGTCGTCGTAGCTGGCACAGACGAGCCAGGTGAAGATCCGGCTTGGATGCTGCGGATCGTCCTGCGGATCGAAGATCCGGGAGTTGTTGGTCCTCCCGTAGAGCGTCGTCACGTTCTCCTTGGACAGGGAGCGCCAATGGACTTCGCCGGTCAGCAGGTGCGTCCATCGTTCGATCCGTGCGAACAGTCCCTCGATGCGTGGACGGTAGCGCCTGACCTGGTAGCCGTCGCGCTCCGTCTCGTCCCCCACCCACCCGCCCTCGCCGTCCGGCTTCAGCACCGGCACGAGATCCTCGGCACCGGCGAGGAGGTACACATCGGACTCCGCGCCGTCCTCGTAACGGGGTACGCCCTTGTCTGTCCGTCGGGTTATCGCCGGTAGCGACAGGTTCCAGCCGAGACCGAAGGGCCCGTTCCCCTCGCCGGACTGGTACGCGAGCGACAGCTGCGGTCCGAAGTCGGCGCGTCCCCGGCTGGTCGCGATCGGTACGGTCAGGCCGCCCGTCCCGGTCGACGGGTTGGCCGCGAACTTCTCCCCCATGCTCCGGATCGCGCCGCCGCCCTTCGGCAACGTGATGGCCGGCGGTGGCGGGGCGGCGACCGGCGCGGCGGTGGCGCCGGCCTGGCCGTTCCCAGTAGGGGGCATGGGCACCTCGTTCGACACGGGAGTGGATGATCCGCAACGGTCGAATCCGTGGATTCACCGGCTCTCATAGTGCTGCCGCCATGCTCCCGGCGCTGACGCCTTTCCGCCAGTAGCGGCGAACGCGCCCGCTGTCAGGTCGGTGATACAAGCGGCCCGCCGGCCGCGGCGAGCCCTACCATCCGAGTCACGCAACTTACCCGCTTGGACGGTGAGGTGCCCACATGTCCGCTGGCCGCGGTGTGGGAACGAGTGCGTATTCGCCGGCCGCCCCGGGCGTGACGGCGCCAGTACCGCTGCCCTGGTCCGGCGTCGGGTGGAACCGGAGCCAGCCTACGGTGACCAGGAAGACCGACCAGGGACGGTGCCGCTGCGCCGATGCCGACGAGTCCGATGTCTGTGTGCGCCCGAACCCGCCCCAGCTGACATCCACCGGTTGAGGAGAAGCGTGAGACTTCAGGGACATGTCTACTGTGACGACGGCCGTCCGGCGTCTCACGTGACGCTCCGGGTCTATCAGCTCGGCTTCGGCGGCATGGCCAACCGGCTCGCTGACGACACGACCGATGCCGATGGCTCATACACCCTCGCCGTCGAACCCCGAGCGAGCCGGCTCCGAGCAAGCGGGCCTCGGGCGAGCGAGCCGCACGCGGATGAGCTTCGCACGACTGAGCTTCGCATGGACGAGCTGCGGACCGCGGAGCTGCGCACCGAGGAGCTGCGCACGGACGAGCTTCGCATTGGTGACTTCAGAACGAGCGAGCATCGGGAGCTGCCCGGGGCCGAGCCGGCGGAGAGTCTGCCTCGAGCGGGGCCGGTACCCCTGGAGATCCGCGCGGTGGCCGCTGACGGGCGTACCGAGTTCTCGCTCATCGAGACCGTGGTGGGGGGCGGGCCGGCGGATGTCGAGGTGTTCAATCTTGTCGTACCGGCAGCGGTCAGTCCGCTCGAGTCGGAGTACAGCCGGCTCACCGCAGACCTTGCCCGGCACCTCGACGGTGGGCGGCTCGCGGATACCCAGGAGCGCCAAGGCCAACGTGACGTGACCCTGCTCAGCCGGTTGAGCCTGTGGGACGCCCGGCTGATCGCCCTTCGCGCGGCGGCCGAGACCGTGTCCGTGGCGACCGGGGTCGAGCCGCAGGCGGTGTACGGGCTGCTGCGGGTCGGGCTGCCGGCGCAGCCGCTGCGGCTGGCGATGGTGAGCCCGCGGGCCGCCGGGCTGGCGCTGCTGCGGGCCGTCGCCACGGGACTCGTAGCACTTACGCCAGCCCAGATCGAGGCGGCCCAGGCCGCGCTCGGCCGGTTCGCCGCCGAGACCCGCCGCGCCCTGGTCGGGCCGGGCGCATTGTCCAGCCATGGCGAGATGTTGGCGGCGTGCGGGTTGTCGGCCAGCGATCAGAATCGGTTGGATGAGATTCTGGCCGCGCACCGCGGAGTGGATGAAGACCTGTGGAGCGCCGTCCGCGACGCCGGATTGCCGGTTGACCGGATCCAGGTAACTGCGCGGCTGGGGCACCTGACAGGTAACAACGCCCCACTCATTACGGCGTTGAGCCGACGGATCGCCACGGCCGACCAGCTACGGGAGGCCCTGGTCGGGCAACGGCTCTACGACCGCTCACAGTGGGTGGCCCTCCTGACGGCACTCGCCCGGGAGAGCGGCCGAGGAATCGACGACCTCATCCCGCCGGCCTTTGCCGCGCCGAGCGCCACCGAGCGGCTCGAGTCCTACGCGGCCCACCTCGCCGACATGGTACGCACCAACTACTCCACCACCGTCGTGGCCGACCTGGTCCGGACCGGGCAGTTCGCGCTCGGCGCCACGGGTGCCGGGTCTCACACCGATGTCGCGATGGTGCTCGACCGGGCGGCCGCCCCGGATCTGGGATTCGGGCTGGGACGCACGCCGCTCAACGCCTTCCTGCGCGAGCACGGCCCAACCCTGTTCGCCGGCATGTCGGGCGAACGCGTGGCGGAGACGACTGCCCACATGAAGAAGCTGCAGCGTCTCTACCAGATCACGCCGAGCGATGCGGCGATGAAGGTCCTGCTCGACGCCGGGTTCGGCGCCGCGCGGGATGTGACAGCCCTTCCGTACCAGAAGTACCTGAAGCGTTACGCCGACATGTTCCCCAGCCACGCGGAGGCCGTCCGCACGTACGCGAAAGCACAGCAGGGCACGGCGATAACGTACGCGTTCTTCGGCATGGCCAAGCAGATGGCGGTGCCGCCGCTGGCACCGGTCCTGTCGCCGGCGCCGAGCGTGGTGGAGGAGGTCAAAGACAAGCTCATCAAGCATTACCCGACTATGGAGAAGCTCTTCGGATCGCTCGACTTCTGCGAGTGCGACCATTGCCTCTCGGTGCTCAGTCCGGCGGCGTACCTCGTCGACATCCTCAAGTTCGTCGACCCCAACGAACTGGACTGGAATCAGGAGGTGGCGGACTGGCCCGCCGACCACGACGGCACGCCCTACCCGTACCCGAACAAGGCCGAGTGGGAGGCGGCAGGTAAGCCGAGTCCGGTCTCACCGTACGTGGCCCTCACCGAGCGCCGGCCGGACCTGCCGGCGCTCGCGTTGACGTGTGAGAACACGCATACGGCCATGCCGTACATCGACATCGTCAACGAGATCCTTGAGTACTACGTCGTACACGGACAGCTCGCGGCCGATGTCGCTCACGACACCGGCACCGCGACGACCGCCGACCTTCTGGCCGAGCCTCAGCATCTGCTGCCGGCGGCGTACGACCTGCTGAAGACGGCGGTCTACCCGTTACGGCTCCCGTTCGACCTGTGGCTGGAGACGGTACGCCGGTTCAGCGAATACTTCGACGCTCCACTGTGGCGGATCCTGGAGGCACTCGCACCGACCAGCGAGCTCTATCCACCGCCGGGAGCTTACGGCTCAGCGGCGGTGGCGCTGGAGCGGCTCGGGATCACCGGCGCCGAGATGGCCGTACTGACCCGGCCTGATGCCCTGGTGAACTGGCAGAGTCTCTACGGCTACCAGCCGCAGGCGGTGCCGCCGGCGACCGCGCTGACCGAACTGACCAACGCCAAGACCCTGTCGCGGCGGCTCGGAGTCGGCTACCGCGATCTGGTCGCTCTGGTGCGTACGGGCTTCGTCAACCCACGCCTGGAAACCCTCGTCACACTGCGCAAGCTCGGTGTCGACACCGAGGATGTGCTGCGCTACGTAGCGCAGCCCGGCTCGACGCCGTTTGCTCCCGAGGAGAAGGCGGCCTTCGAGGCGACGCTCGGCCCGCAGAGCGTTGCCTGGGCGAAACAGGCCTGGGCGAACGGAGACTTCGGCCGGATCCTCGTGCTTGCCAGCGAGGACGTGGACTGCGGCTTCGACGACACCACGCTGCAGTACGCGGACGGCACCCCAGCGGACGCGATGGTTCTCGTGCTGCTGAACCTGTTCGTGCGCCTGCGCCGCCGGCTCGGCTGGTCGATCGACGAACTCGACCGGGCCTTAGGCGTGTTCCTGCCCCGCAGCCCGGATCCGCGCACTGCCCAGACACTCGGTCCCGCTTTGGCCAGCGCTGTGCTCGGCCTCACACACCTCGACGAGCTGACGGTCATGCTGAAGGTCGGTCGGAAGGGGCGGCTACAACTGCTGCCCCTCTGGTCGCGCCTGGATGACCGCCGCTACGCCGAGCTCTTCCTCACCGGCGGTTCAGCCAACCACGACGCCGTCTTCGAGCACCCGCTCGGGCAGTACCTGAGCCATCTGTCCGGCGGCGCTTACCAGCCGTTCCACTACGACGGGACGGTCGAGGACGTGCCGTCGGGCAACGTGTCCCTCGCGGGCCACCTGGGTGCCGTACAGGCCGCCCTACAGCTCAGCGCGGACGAGGTGCGACTGGTGCTCGACGACGCCGGCATCGACCAGGCAACGGCGCCGCTGACCATGCAGATCATCTCGGTGCTCTACCGCTATGGCCTGCTCGCCCGTCTGCTTCGGCTGTCCGTGGCCGACGTCATCTTCCTCAAGGCCGTGTCCGCTGTGGACCCGTTCCTGCCGCCGCCGGACCTCCCCGTGGCGACGTCGGACCAGGACCATGCCCATGCGACCATCCGCTTCGTCGCCGCCGCGGCCGCGGTCAAAGAGAGCGGGCTGTCCGTCACCGACCTGGATTACCTGTTCCGCCACCGGTTTGATCCGGTGGGTCCGCACCGGCTCGCGGCGCAACCGCCGCTCGAGCTCGTCCGTGGACTTGCGGCGGAGATAGCCCGGATCCGGGCCGAGCACGCCGACCCGGCCGATCCGCTCACGCTGACCGACGAGGTGGTACGCCAGAAGCTCGCCCTGGTCTTCCCGCCCGACATGGTCGACACCTTCACCGCCATGTGGGCAAGCACCATCGAGTACGACGAGGTGCGCGTGAACGTCGTCGACACCGATCAGCTCGATCCGGGGTCCTTCGCATCGGTGCCGGCGATCACCGTCAGCTACGATCCGGTGCGCGAGGAACAGCACCTGCGCTACCGCGGAGTGCTCTCGGCTCCCGTACGCGCCCTGGTCGACGCCGCGCTACCCGTTGGTCTGCCCGCCTACGTCGGCGAACTGCTGGACGCGGCCCAGCAGCAGGCGGTGGATTTCTTCACCCGCCACCTGCTCAAGGCCTTCGTCGCCGGGGTGGGCGAGGTGGGCTTCCTCGAGCCGGCCGACCTCGACGTGTTCTTCACGCCCGCGCCGGTGTCGCAGGGCGCCGATCGCGCTCGCCGGGCGAGGTTTGCCGGAACCTTCCTGCCCTACCTGCGGGACAGGTTGATCCGGACGCTCATCGGGCAAACCGTGGCGGCCGACCTCGGCGCCGAACCATCGCTCACCGAGGCGCTCCTGACCGGACCCGGCCTCATCGACGACCCGGATGTGGCGGGTCGGGAGCTGATGCCGGCCTATGCCGCGATCGGCGATCGGGGGCTGACCACGAGTACGACCGCCGAGGGCGGGGTGCGCCTCGACGGGTACGTGGAGGTGCCCGTCACTGGCGGCTACCGCTTCTCGGTGCGCTGCAGTGAGGCGAATACGACCGTCGAGGTGCGCTTCGATCACCTGACCGACCCGTTACTGCGCGTCGCGACGGCGGCCGACAACCTCGAACCGTCGGCACACACCGAGTTGCGGGCCGGGGTCCCCTACGGCTTTACAGTCCACATCGGACCGACCACCGGCGAGTACGACGTGCTGGTTCGCGGCGAGCAGCTACCGAAGGGGCCACTGGACCGACTCGTCACCTATCCCCGGGCCACCGTAGCGAAGCTGCACCGGGTGCACCTGCTCCTCGCCAAGGCGCTCCGGCTGGCCGCGGCGCTTGGCCTTACCGAACGCGAGCTGCGCTACCTGCTCACCCACCGGGACGACTTCGACTCGCTCGACCTCGGCGAGCTGCCGACCCACGCCGCCGAGGACACGCCCGGGCGGGCGCAGACTCTGTTCGTGCAGTTCCGCCGCCTGGTCGCGTACGTGGAGCTGAGGCATTCGCTCGGTGCCGACCCGGACGACCTCGTGGCCCTGTTCGACCATGCCCGGCGGGCCTTTCCGGCCGACGCCATCCCCACGGACGCGGCCGATGAGGTGTTCGGCGACGTGTGCGCCCGCCTGGCGACCATCACCCGCCGCGATCCATCCACAGTGGAGGATGCCGCGAAGGCGCTGGGTTCCATGACCACGACAACATCGGCGCTGGATGGCATAGACGTCACCGCCTCCGGGTTCGTCGACGAGCGGGGTGTCGGCCGGGTCTGGCAGGTGGTTGCGCTCGCCTCCCGGCTCGGGGTACCGCCGGCCGCGCTGAAACGGTGGGCCGATCCGGCTCCCGACCACCCAGTGGCCCGGGATGTTCGGGACACCGTGAAGGCCCGGTTCACGCCGGAGCAGTGGCGGCGCGTGGCCCAGCCCATCTCCGACACGTTGCGCAAGCTGCGGCGGGACGCTCTCGTCGCACAGGTCATGCACAGCGGAGGATTCGCGAACACGGAAGAGATGTTCGAGCACTTCCTCGTCGATCCCGGCACCGAACCGGTGGTGCAGACCTCACGGCTGCGCCTGTCGATCTCCTCGGTACAACTGTTCATCCAGCGTTGTCTGCTCGGCCTGGAGCTCAAGGTGCATCCGTCGGTCCTCAACTCCGGGCATTGGCAGTGGATGAAGCGGTATCGGGTGTGGGAGGCCAACCGGAAAATCTTCCTGTGGCCGGAGAACTGGCTCGAACCCGAGTTCCGCGACGACAAGACCGACCTCTTCGGAGAGCTGGAGGGCAATCTGCTGCAAAGCGACGTCTCCCACGACAGCGCGGAGGCGGCGTTTATCGGATACCTACGACGCTTGGAGCAGCTCGCCCGGCTCGACATCCGCGCCATCCATCTCGAGGAGCGCGACGACGCCTCGTCCAACACCCTGCACGTCCTTGCCCGCACGTACTCCACGCCGTTCAAGTACTACTACCGGTCCTATGCCCAGCAGATGTGGACACCGTGGGTTCCGGTCTCCGGCGATCTCGGCGAGCACGCCACGATCGCGGTGTGGCGCGGACGCGTGCACGTCTTCTGGGTCAACTTCCTCACCAGGTCGGAGACTCAGCAGCCCCCGGCCAGCGACACCACGAAGGCCGCCGACGTGCCCATGAAGAACCTCGCCGCGATGAAGCCGAGGTTGAGGGTGCAGGCGAACCTGAGCTGGATGGCCTATTTCCAGGGCGTCTGGAGCAACCCGGCCGCCACCGGCTTCCTGGGTATGTCGGACTACACTTTCCCGGACCCATTCGACACCACCGACCTGTCGATACACGCGGAGATGGCGTCGGACGGGGCGCTCCTGGTGGAGCTGAACGGCTCCTCCGGCCTGCACCGCTCATTCCGCATGACGAGCGTCTACGCCCGGACCACATTGGACGGCGCGTCCGACCCGGACACGCCGTACTCCGGCGCCGAGCTCCTCGGCTACTTCGTCAACGAAGTGACCCAGGAGGTCATCCCCTACTACGGCGGCGTGGGCCTGGCCGTCAACTACTTCGGTGACCTCGTAGTGAAGGGGTCGACGGAGATCTCGGCCGAGTGGGTCAACGTAGTGATCCTGAAGACCGACCCGCCCGGTGGCTACCATCTGGTCACTCACCCCGGCATGCTGCAGCACTTTCCGGAAGGGGTGGGCCGGCTCGTCGCTCCCTTCTTCTACGTGGACGGGCGTCACACCTTCTTCGCAGAGCCCAAGGTCGTCGAAACGACGATCGACAAAGGTAACGGGCTCATCGCGCTCAACCCGTTCGCCGTCGACAGTCTGAACCTGCCGCAGAAGTGGGACCAGGTCCAGGTCGCGCCGCAGAAGCCAATCGGCCCGGGGCCGGTCGAGCAGGTCAGCGTCGGTGCCAAATACAGCGTGCAGGAACAGCAGGACTGGCTCACCGGGGGGCAGACCCTGGTGCAGCTGGGCGGCACGTCCATCGGCGGTGCTGGTGGCACCTTGATCAACCCGATCGGCACGCGGGAGGGGACGTCATGACAAGTGACAAGGGCGCGCCGGCGATCGAGGCCTTCCACGGCGGCGAGTTCGCCTACGTCGACAAGCTGAAGCCCAAGACCCTGCACCGCGACGTCAGCTACACATTCGCTCTCCACCAGCACCCGTACGTGGGCAAGCTCGTCGACGCATTCATCGAGGGCTCGATCGCCGGCCTGCAGGCGGCCGACACCGACTATGTCACGAAGGCCGACGGGACTCCGGTACAGCTCTCCGACGGCCGCGGCCCGCGCCCCGTGCTGTTCGAGGAGATCTTCAGCTCAAGCCAGTACGCGCCGACCACCGCGGTGCAGAAACTGTGGCCGGTCAAGGACATCGACTTCACCTCGTCGGGCGCATACGCGGTCTACAACTGGGAGCTCTTCTACCACATCCCCATGACCGTGGCCATTCACCTCAGCCGCAACCAACGGTTCGAAGAGGCTCAGCGATGGTTCCACTACGTCTTCGACCCGACCGACTCGAGTACCGGCCCGACGCCGCAGCGGTTCTGGAAGGTACGGGCGTTCCACCAGTCCCCTGTGGAGCTGATAGAGCAGATCCTCGTGAATCTGTCCACCGGTGCCGACGAAAAACTCCGTGAGCGCACGATCCAATGCATCATGGCATGGAAGGACAAGCCATTCCGCCCACACCTGATCGCGCGTTACCGGCCGACGGCGTACATGTTCAAAGCCGTCACCGCCTACCTGGACAACCTCATCGCCTGGGGTGATTCGCTGTTCCGGGAGGACACCGGCGAGGCCATCAATGAGGCAATGCAGCTCTATGTGCTCGCGGCGAACATTCTCGGCCCACGCCCGCAGGAGGTGCCCCGCAAGGGCTGGCAACGCCCGCAGACCTACGCGAGTCTGCGCAGCGAACTCGACGAACTGAGCAACCTGATGACCGAGATCGAGGTCGACGTCCCCTACGATGTGCCACCGCATTCGGGCGAGGTCGGCGACGACTTGGCCCTCGCCACGATCCGCAGCATCGGTTCGACGCTCTACTTCTGCGTGCCCCGTAACGACCGGCTGTTGAGCTACTGGGACACCGTCGCCGACCGGCTATTCAAGATCCGTAACAGCCTGAACATTCAGGGCGTGTTCCGGCAGCTACCGCTCTTCGAGCCACCCATCGATCCCGCCCTGCTCGCCCGGGCCGCCGCCGCCGGACTCGACGTCGGCGCTATCGTGGCGGGCCTGAACCAGCCGCTGCCGCTGGTGCGGTTCGGGCTCCTCATCGGCAAGGCCACCGAGATCTGCCAGCACGTCGCCGCGCTGGGCAACCAGCTGCTCTCCGCCATCGAGAAGGAGGACGCCGAGGCACTGGCCGTTCTCCGGGCTCGGCACGAGAAGGTGGTTCTGGGGCTCGCCGAGGTCGTGCGCTATCAGCAGTGGCAGCAGGCCATCAAGAGCCGCGAGGGAGTCGAGAAGTCCTTCGCCGCTGCCGTGCAGCGCTACACCTACTACGAGCGGATGCTGGGCAAGAAAGACAACGAGATCTCCGTACCGGAAATGGACGAGCTCGACGCCGACGCACTAGCGGCCATGAGCTCGAGCTTCACGATCGACGAACCGGTCATCACCCCCCGGGACATCAAAATCGACATAGCAGGCGATCTTGGTGCGTCCGGCGGGAAGCTGATGTCAAGCTTCGAAGCCGACGAGCTGGACTCGCTGAGCACGGCCCAGACATTCTCCGACGTCGCCGGGGCATCGGAAGCGGTTGCCGCGGCCCTGGGAATCATCCCTCAGATGGAGGCGTCAGCGAAGCCGATGGGCGTGGGTGGTGCGATCAAGTTCGGTGGGCACCACCTCGCCAACGTAGCGAGGGCGACCGCGGCGGTCACCCGGGCCCTCGCGTCCCGGAACAGTTACGAAGCGAGCCTGAGCGCGAAGATCGGGGCGTACGCCCGGCGCGAGCAGGAATGGGCATTCAGCAGCAATGCGGCCGCGGCAGAGATCACCCAGATCTACAAGCAATGGCGCGCGGCCCAGATCACCGAGGCGATCTCCGAGCGGGAATGGCGCAACCATCAGCAGCAGATCCGGCACGCGGAAGAGATCGAGCGCTTCCTCACCGACGAGAAGGCCGGCAAGACCACCACGAAGGCCATCTACACCTGGCTACGCCGCGAGGTGCGGGCCCTTTACGGGCAGACGTTCCAGTTCGCCATCGACGTGGCCCGCAAGGCCGAACGCGCGCTGCAACACGAACTGGGAGACCCGGATCTGACGTTTCTCCAGTTCGGATACCTGTCGGGCCGCCAGGCATTGCTGGCGGGAGAGAAACTCCAGCTCGACCTCAAGCGCATGGAGATGGCCTACCACGAGCTTCACCAGCGCGAGTACGAACTCACCCGCCACGTCAGCCTGCGCCAGGTCGACCCGGTCGCACTGCTGACCCTGCGTGCCACGGGCAGCTGCACGGTGGCGCTGACCGAAGAACTGTTCGACCTGGACTGCCCAGGCCACTACTTCCGGCGCATCAAGTCCGTCGCGCTGAGCATCCCGTGTGTGGTAGGGCCGTACGCCAGCGTCAGTTGCACGCTGACCCTCCAGAAGAGCAGCATCCGCAAGAGCCCGGCGCTCAACGACAACGAGGATTCCTACGCGCGCGACGGGGAGGACACCGAACGGTTCAGCGACTCGTTCGGCCGGGTGCAGTCCATCGTCACAAGCAGTGGCAGCAACGACTCCGGGATGTTCGAGACCAACCTGCGCGACGAGCGGTACCTGCCGTTCGAGGGCACCGGTGCGGTCAGCGAGTGGCGGCTGGAGCTGCCCACCGCGGTCAAGCAGTTCGACCACAACACGATCGCGGACGTGGTCCTGCACGTGCGCTACACGGCCCGAGAGGGAGGCGTGCCCCTACGCACCTCGGCCCAGAGCCACCTGGCCAACCGGATCGCGGCCGGCGGCACAGTCGGGTCGGTGCGCCTGCTGTCGGTGCGCCACGACTTCCCGACCGAGTGGGCGCGGTTCACCGCCGCCGTCCCTTCAGGCGAAGGCGTGGTGCCGTTGACAGTGCCGCTGCGCCAAGAGCACTACCCGTACTGGGCGAAGGACACGCCGATCGCGCTCAAGCGCATCGAGCTGTTCGCCGCCAAAGGCAACGAGGACATGGTGTCGATCTTCGCCGATGCGGCCGCCACCTCGGAACTGACCGAGCTGTCGGTCGACCAGTCGTTGGAAGGCGCGCTCTACGGTCAACTCCCGAAACCGCCCCCGGCGCCGCAGCAACTGCCCGCCGCCACCGGAAGCTTCACCTGGTATCTCAACGACAACACAATCGGCGATCTGTGGCTCGCCGTGACCTGGGGTACCTCCGAATGACGGCGCTATACCAATGAGGCCTCGCCTCTGACCGCCCAGCCGGGTGACTGGCCTGGCCTCCCACGTCGGGAAGGATGGCGCGATGCGAGGTAGGTACGACGCGGAGACCCGGGCCTGAGCGACCGCTGCGATAATCCAACGCGGAATGAATCGGCATATCGCTCGTGCCGGGTGGCACGATGCGCCACGAAGGGACGGCGGCGGTGAGCGGGACCATCGCACCCAGGGCGGATCAGGTGGGCAGCCTGCTGCGTCCGGCGGAATTGCAGAAAGCGTGGGGCGCGGTGTTCGCCGGGCAGCTGGACCGGGCGGACATGGCCGAGATCGAGGACCAGGCGATCATCGCCGCGCTTGCCGGTCAGTCGGCGACGGGAATCGACGTATACACCGATGGTGAGTTTCGGCGGATCATCTACCTGACCGGACTCGTTGAGGCTGTCGAGGGCTTTGCGCCCGGTCAAGGGCCGAAGCTTGCCTGGCGGGCCGATCCAGGTCAGCGGGTCCCGGCCGAGGTACAGAACGTCGCCCAGGCCGCAGTGGTCGACCGGCTGCGACCGAAGCGGCGCATCGCCGCTCATGAGGCGGCCTTCCTGCGCGAGCACGCCCACGGTCCGTTCAAGGTGACACTGCCGAGCCCGGCGCACTACACCTCGGGTGGTTACCAGCCTGGGGTCACCGACCAGTTCTACCCGACGCGGTCGGATCTGGCCCGCCACCTCACCGAGATCCTGGCTGACGAGGCGGCCAACCTCGCCCGGGAAGGCGTCCCGTACGTGCAGGTCGACTCGCCCACCTATTCGATCTTCTGGGATCCGAGCCACTTCAGCGACCTGCACAGCTGGGCATCGGACCCTGACGTCCTGCTGGACGAGATGATCGCCTGCGACAACGCGGTCCTCGACGCCGCCCGCCGCGGTGGCGCGCTCACCGCCGTACATATGTGTCGAGGCAACGCCGTCGGCGCGTGGCTGGCCTCGGGCGGGTACGAGCCACACGCCGAGAAGCTCTTCGGCGAGTTGCGCTGCGATCGACTGCTGCTGGAGTACGACAGCGACCGCGCCGGCGGGTTCGCGCCACTGCGGCTGGTACCCGACGACAAGACGGTCGTGCTCGGTCTCGTCAGTACCAAGCGGGGCGCACTGGAGCGCCGTGACGACGTACTGCGTCGCATCGAGGAGGCGACCCGCTTCGTTGCGGTGGAACGCCTGGCGCTCAGCCCGCAGTGCGGGTTCGCGTCCATCTTCCGCGGTAACCCGATATCAGAGGACGAGCAGTGGGCCAAACTCGCGCTCGTGGCCTCCGTCGCCCGCGAGGTCTGGGGCTGACGGTATTCGTTGCATCCGGTACGCCGGTACGGCCTTGTGGGGTGCCACCTCAGGGTGACGGCCCTGGCCTGCGAAGTTGCGGTCCAGCAGGCTGGTGGTGTGGTCGTTCGCACGATGACGTTGATGATCGTTCGGCGGGTTCTCGGTGTGCTGGGATGTGGCCCGGCGCCGGACGCGGACACGGTGGAGATCGCGGTACTGCGTCACCAGGTGGCGGTGCTGCGCCGCCAAGTACCGCGTCCGCGGTACACCCCGGCTGACCGGATGCTGCTGGCCGTGCTCGCCAAGCTGCTGCCACGGCAGCGGTGGGCGGCGTTCCTGGTCACGCCGTCGACTCTGTTGCGCTGGCACCGGCAGCTGATCGCCCGGCGGTGGACCTACCCGCACACCGGTCGCGGCCAGCGCGGTCTGGACCAGCAGATCGTCGCACTGGTGGTGAGGCTGGCGCGGGAGAACCCGCGCTGGGGTTACCTGCGGATCGTGGGCGAGTGCCGCAACCTGGGCGTGCGCGTGTCCGCCACCTCGGTACGACGGATCCTGCGCCGACACAGTATCGGGCCGGCACCCCGCCGCGGCGGGCCGACCTGGACCCAGTTCCTCCGTGCCCAGGCCAGCGGCGTGCTCGCGACGGACTTCTTCACGGTGGACACCGTCGGGTTGACGCGACTCTATGTGTTGTTCATCGTCGAGGTACAGCAGCGGGTCGTGCACCTGGTCGGGATCACCGCCCTACCCCACCGGAGCATGGGTGGCGCAGCAGGCCCCGCAACCTACTGATGGACTTGGCCGAGCAGGGACACCGGTTCCGGTACCTGATCCGCGACCGCGACGCGAAGTTCACCGCCGCCTTCGACACGGTGTTCACCGCAGCCGGCATCGAGGTGGTCAAGATTCCACCCCGGGCGCCTCGGGCGAACGCCTACGCGGAACGCTGGGTGCGCACGGTCCGTGTCGAGTGCCTGGATTGGACTCTGATCTGGAGCGACCGCCAGCTGCACCGGGTGCTGACCGAGTACCTGCGGCACTACAACACCGTACGGCCACACCGCAGCCTGGACCTGCAGCCACCGCGCCCGGCTGCTCGGCTTCGGCTGGTCGAGCCGGGCACCGTCGGGTCGCCGGTGCAACGGATCGACGTCCTGGGCGGGCTGATCCACGAATACCGCCGCGCCGCCTGATTCCGTCGAGCAGCACCGCTGAGCCCGTACCCGGCCTCGGTTTCCCTGCCAACGTTGGCCCGCTGCACCGCACTAATCATGCAACAGTAGATCAACACGACACCCCGGAACCGCGCAACCACGAGCTGGCACCCCACACGCCATCGCGCTTGACCCAGAACAGCGTGGCGTCGGGCACCTGCGGGAGGTGCCCGGTGCTCGCCGGCACACTCCGGCCGCCGACCGTCACGTCGATGCGGGCGTCGGCGCGGCCGAACACACCGTAGTCGACGATGCCGCCGCGGCGATCGTCGAACTCGAAGACGGTGCTGAACGCCCCGGGCCGCACCGTCACGCCGCCGTCCAACTCGCGAAGTCCCCCGGTGTTCGGGTTGGACAGTGCGGCTTGGACGCCGTTCATGACGTCGCGGTAGAACAGCACCAGGTACTCGCCCGCGCCGAAGGGCAGACCGGTGGAAAGGAACGGCCCGGCCGGTGGGCCGGCGGAGGTGTCCGGCATCATGGGCACGATCACCGTCGGGCTGATGCCCGTCGGTGAAGGCGAGGGCCCGGCCGGCTGGAACGCCACGAACGCCCCGGCAGCCAGGACCGGGACCAGCGCGGCGGCGGCGATGCCGCCCGCGTTTGCAGAGCCGCCGGCGCGCGGCACCCGCCCTAACCCGATCGAACGTCACCCGCGACGCGAGGCCGCGGGTCTCGTCGGCCATCTCCCGGCGGAGGTCCTCAACGGTGTACATCACGACGCCCCCTGTGTCTCAGCGAGCGCAGTCAGCTGCGGGTCGACCCGCAGCTTGCGCCACGCCCGCGCATTGGTGCTCTTGATGGTGCCGAGCGCGACGCCGAGCTCGTCGGCGGTCTGCTGCTCGGTGAGGTCCAGGTAGTACCGGCACACCACCACAGCCCGTTCGCGCCGGGTGAGCTGCTGCAATGCCCGCGCAACACCAGTACGGGCCACCGCGGCGTCGGCCGGATCAGGCCCGGTCACGCGCCGCTCCGGCACCCGCGCCGTCGGCCGTTCACG
>Ga0114129_10002693_pt1 | contig 24721 bp, 20 predicted proteins | sample RhiMetdeltSRZDD1_FD_80071 | JGI IMG/M metagenome (GOLD analysis project Ga0114129, IMG submission 80071) | Populus rhizosphere microbial communities from Tennessee, USA - Rhizosphere MetaG P. deltoides SRZDD1 (version 2) (version 2) | ecosystem: Host-associated > Plants > Roots > Rhizosphere >...
GACAATCCTGTCTGCGTCATCTCAAGAACGGGCGCTCTCTAGATCGCGCCGTGACGGCGGACAGGAGACCGCCGCTCCTTGCAGCTTGCAGACGAGATTGTCTGCATCACATAATGCTCGCATGACTGCGTGCGAGCGGGTGAAACAATTGATTAAAGCCTGGCCAAAGATTTACCCGGATGCGCATACCGAGTTGGATTTCAAGAACCCGCTCCAACTGTTGGTGGCGACGATACTTTCGGCACAATGTACCGACAAACGGGTCAACATGGTGACGCCTGCGTTATTCAAGAAATATCGGACGGCAAAAGATTATGCGGACGCGCCGCAAGCTGAGTTCGAGAACGCGATCAAATCGACCGGTTTTTATCGCGCCAAGACGAAAAGCATTCTTGGTGCGATGCGCGCAATCGCAGAGGAACACCATGGAAAAGTTCCCGATACAATGGAGGAACTAAATGCTTTGCCAGGAGTTGGACGTAAGACTGCGAATGTTGTGTTAGGCAACGCGTTTCACAAAAATGTGGGAATTGTAGTAGACACGCACGTCATCCGGTTGTCGCAGCGGCTTGGTCTCACGAAACACAAGGATGCGGAAAAGATTGAGAACGACTTGATGAAGCTGGTGCCGCGCGAGCATTGGACCGACTGGAGTCACTGGCTCATCTGGCACGGCCGCCGCCGTTGTTACGCGCGCAAGCCGGATTGCAGCCGGTGCGAGGTTTTCAAGTTATGTCCCAGCGGAAAAGTCTTTCTGCGAACCGGCCAGGCACAGAAGCGGGACGCGGACTGACGGTTTTTTGTGGGCAGCATGGGGATTGCCTGCTCTTATGATTTGCTCGACTTAGACAAAAGGATTTTCTAAACATTTGAAGGGTCAGAAATCGTATGAAGCGCGAAATTAAACGTGCGCGTTTTGTTGTAATAGTAGTGATGCTTTGCGCAGCCGCTGCTGGCCTAACGTCGAGCGGCACGCTGCTAGCATTATCTCAGCCGGGAGCGCCCGGGAGGGCTCAAAGAAAGCTGACTCTTGAAGAGCGTGTGTCGTATCAACGCGCTATCGAAGACGTTTACTGGCGCCATCGCATCTGGCCAAAAGAGCGTCCTGATCCCAAGCCGTCACTCGATGCCGTGATCTCCCAGGCGCAAGTTGAAAAGAAAGTTGAAAGCTATCTTCGCAACTCAGAAATGCTAGAGGATTACTGGCAGCGACCAATTACAGCTGAACAGTTACAAGCTGAGATGGATCGCATGGCGCAAAACACCAGGCAGCCTGAAGTGCTACAGGAGCTGTTTGAAGCGCTCGGGAATAATCCGTTTGTTATTGCAGAGTGTCTCGCAAGGCCCATGCTAGCTGACCGCCTGCTCGCCCACGCGGCGGTCGAGCAAGTGAAACAACAGAGCCGAACGTTTAGTCAGACCGTCGCTGCTGGCGCCAATTATACCCTTCCCATAATATCGAATCCGTCGGGCGGATGCATTGAGGATACGTGGACTCCAACCAACCTCACGGGCGCCCCCGACGGCCGAGTGTCTCACACAGCAGTGTGGACTGGCAGCGAAATGATCGTCTGGGGCGGCTACGGATGTGACGGGAACTGCGTCTTAAACACCGGCGGAAGATATAATCCCAGCACGGATAGCTGGACAGCCACCAGCACTACCAACCCGCCCGATGCTCGATATTATCACACCGCGGTGTGGACCGGCAGCGAAATGATCGTCTGGGGTGGTATTGATGAGTCAGGTAACTTTTTAAATAGTGGCGGGCGATACAATCCGAGTGCGGACAGCTGGACGGCCACCAGCACTACCAACGCGCCGGAAGGTCGAGACTTTCACACCGCAGTCTGGACCGGCAGCGAAATGATTGTCTGGGGTGGCTTTAACGGCGGCAACTATCTGAATACCGGCGGGAGATACAATCCCAGCACAGACAGTTGGACCGCCACGAGCATGACTAATCCACCCGATAGCCGGACGGGGCACACGGCGGTTTGGACGGGGAGCGAAATGATTGTCTGGGGTGGGTATAGTCTTCAGATTGGCCTTTTGAACACTGGCGGAAGGTATAATCCGGCCACGAACAACTGGATAGCTACGAGCACTACCAACGCGCCTGAAGCCCGATGGTTTCACACGGCGGTTTGGAGCGGCAGCGAAATGATCGTCTGGGGTGGAGACGGTGACCCTTCTCTCGTCGAGATAAACACTGGTGGACGATACAACCCTAGCACGAACTCATGGACAGCCACGAGCATTGGCAACGCGCCCGATGCCCGAGCGGGTCACACGGCAATCTGGACCGGAAGCAACATGATCGTCTGGGGCGGCGGGGTCGGCTTGAATACCGGCGGGAGATACTATCCAGGTATCGATCTTTGGGTAGATACCAGCATCACCAATGCGCCATCCGCGCGAGGAGGTCACACGGCAATCTGGACTGGCAGCGAAATGATCGTTTGGGGCGGCGGCTTCGGCGATTATTTGAATACCGGTGGGAGATACTGCGTGCCATCCGGTATACCTACTCCTACTCCGGCACCGACGCCGTGCCCGGGCGGATATGCAGTTTGCAATACAAACGACAGCGGCATTGGGTCGTTGCGGCAGGCGATCCTTAACGCCTCGTCCGGTGGTACAATCAATTTCGCCCCAAGCGTTACTACCGTTAATCTAACTCGTGGCGAGTTGGTGATTGATAAGAACCTGACCATCACCGGCCCTGGAGCCAACCGCTTGACCGTACAGCGAAGCAGGAACGCCGGTCGAATTTTCAACATCAGCTCGAGTACGGCAATTGTTTCCATCTCCGGGATCACGATCTCAGATGGTTACACTAGCGATCCTGGGGGGGGTATTCGGAGCGCTGGCGTACTGACACTTACCGACTGTACCATCTCAGATAATTTCTCAGGCACCTTCGCCGGTTTTTCTGAAGGAGGAGGCGTGCTGAACGACAATGGCACAATGACCATCAGGGGCTGTACGATTAGTAACAATTTCGTGGAGGGTATAGGAGGAGGTGTGCTGAACGAAAATGGCACAATGACCATCACGCGTTGTACGCTTAGTAACAATTTCGCGGATCAATCAGGCTATGCTTTTAGCGAAGTGTCCCAAGGCGGTGGGATATTAAACGGCTTGGGCGGCTCATTAATTATCACTAACTCTACCATCAGCGGTAATACAAGTTATGCCACTAGCTTAGACGTTTTCGGCCAACGAGGCTTTGCATATGGCGGTGGCGTTCACAACTCGGATTCCATGGTTATCAGGAACTGCACGATTAGCGGCAATTCAGCGGTGGGCCCCTCGATTTTGGATACGGGGTATGGCGGCGGAATTTCGAATAGTGGCTATCTTCAAATTACGACCAGTACGATCGTACACAATTCTGCAACAGGTGGAGCCGGTGCATTCGGCGGTGGGATTTATAGGTCTACGACAACAGACAGCAGTATCATAGCTCTTAACAGCGCTCTCACTGGACCGGACTTCGCAGGTGGGGAACTCCAGTCGACCGGCTACAACATCATTGGTAACAATGCTGACGCTGTCATTAACTCGCAACCCACAGATCAAATTGGTACGCCCGGCGCTCCAATCGATCCGCTTCTGGGGCCTCTGGCCGATAACGGGGGCCCAACCGAGACACATGCATTGCTTTTGGCCAGCCCGGCTATAGACCAAGGCAACTGTAGGGGTCTATTTGTTGATCAACGTCGCTTCCATCGCCCCATTGATATACCCGGTATTCCTAACGCCGTCGGTGGTGACGGAAGCGACGTTGGCGCATTCGAATTCGGCTCCTTTTTGCCGCGCGCAGATTTTAACGGCGATGGTTTCACTGATTACCTGCTTTTTAAGATCAGCAATCGAGCGACAGCCGTTTGGTATCTGAACAACAATACGTATATCGGCGGCGGCTATGGACCGGGTCTTCCAGCTGGGTGGACAGTAGTTGATGTGGCGGACTTCAATGGCGATGGCAACCCAGATTACGCGCTGTTCAACCCCAGCACGCGTCAAACCGCGATCTGGTATCTGAACAACAGGATCTACCTCGGCGGCGCCCACGGTCCAACGTTGCCCAGCGGTTGGCAATTAGTGGCAGTTGGTGATTTCAATGGCAACAGCAAGCCCGATTACGTCCTTTACAATGCCAGCACGCGTCAAACCGCGATCTGGTATCTAAACAACAATGTGTATGTTAGCGGTGCATTCGGTCCAACCATTGCCGGCGGCTACGTGTTATCGGGCGTTGGTGATTTCAACAGCGACGGCAAAGTGGATTACGTCCTTTACAATGCTACCACAGGTAAAACGGCGATCTGGTATCTAAACAACAATGTGCTTGTTAACGGCGCCTACGGTCCCACCATTCCCGGCGGCTGGGTGCTATCGGGCGTTGCCGATTTCAACAACGACGGCAAACCGGATTACCTACTTTACAGCGCTGGCACGCATCAAACGGCTATCTGGTATCTCAACAACAACATTTTCGTTCGCGGCGCGTTTGGACCAACTCTACCGGTTGGCTGGAGTTTGGTCGCACCCTGAGTGACCGGCATTTCGTCGGTTGCCACCCCTTTAGGTCAGGTTTCTTCAGTTTTTTGTTCGACTTAGTCCGAAGGATCTCTAAATCTGGGACTGATCCGAATTCTCAGATGAACAGCGGAATCGGAAGAGTGCGTTTTCCCATAATAGGCGTGCTGCTGCTTTGCGCACTGCAAGCACCAACGCATGCAGCCACGATAACAGTTACCAACACGAACGACAGCGGACCCGGCTCATTGCGTCAGGCCCTCGCCATCGCGAATGATGGTGACACGATCAGTTTCACAGTCATCGGTACCATCCAGTTGACTAGCGGCGGGCTTCTGATCACGAAGAGCGTCACCATCTCGTATCCCGGCGTCAACCAATTCTCAATCAACGGCAATCAGGCGTTGTTTGTATTCGGCCTCTTTCCAGGAAAAACCGCCGTGATCTCCAATCTAACCATGACGAATGGTCAGTTTGGGATTTGGAATGAGCAGGGCATGCTAACCGTCAGTAATTGCATTGTTAGCGGCAATTCCGCAGACGGTCTCTACAACCATAAGGGCATCCTAACCGTAAATAGTTGCGTCGTTAGCCTCAACTCAGCCGACGGACTCCTTAATGATCACGCCGAATTAACGATCACTAATTGTATCGTTACCGCTAACGCGTTCTACGGACTCGAGAATCATACTTTCGACCTTCCTCCTCGGAATGATCCTATTTTGGACGAGGGTCTGGTGACAATCGACAACAGCATTATCAGCGGCAACGCCGGACCCGGCATCTACAACCAGGGAAACATGACGATCCTCAATAGCATGTTGACCGATAACTCTGGGCAAGGGGACTTCGGTGGCGGAATTAGGAACGGATCATTCAAGGCGGTTGCGAGCACTGTCGCAGTTATCAACAGCACAATTAGCGAGAACTCAGCACAGGGCGGCGGTGGGATCTCCAACGAGTATGGCCTTGTGAGCATCGTCAACAGCACCATCAGCAGCAATTCAGCCGCAGATGGCGGCGGCGCGGTCTTCAACTACGCTGGAGCGCTACAGATTGCGAATAGCACTGTCAGTGGAAATTCGGCAGTCTCCGGCGGTGGTCTCTACAATGTACCGGATCAATTCGGGGCGGCTACAATTGAAACTGGAAATACAATTTTCGATGCGGGCGCCTCGGGCGAAAACATCTTCAACGACGCCGGCACCGTCACGTCGAATGGATACAATCTCAGCAGCGATGACGGCAGCGGCTATTTGAATGGCCCAGGCGATCAGATCAATACCGATGCATTGCTTGGTCCTCTGCAGGATAACGGCGGCCCAACTCTCACACACATGCCGTTGCCTGGTAGCCCGGCGATCGATGCGGGCGATCCGAACTTTACTCCGCCGCCTCTCCGCGATCAGCGCGGGCCTTGCTTTCATCGCCTCTTCGGCCATCGCATCGATATCGGTTCAGTCGAGACACAACCAGAGCCACGCTGTCCGACTCCAAGACCGCGGCCGACTCCGCGCTAAGCAAGCAGCGCTGAGTTTCTTTCAGTGAGACTTTGCCGGTTGCGCCTTGTGGGAACGCGTTCCGTCGCTTTCCGCCTTTTTTCGCAGCCGTTGAAATTGCTCTTCGAGTTTCTTCAGATCTTCGTCGGAGAGGTCTTCCAGATCGACAAGCTGGTTTCGTGCGCCTTTGAGCGCGCGAATCATCTCATCCAGCTTCAAATGAACTGCTTTAGCGTCGCGGTTTTGGGTGTTCTGAATCAGGAACACCATCAGAAATGTGATGATGGTTGTAGCGGTGTTGATGATCAATTGCCACGTGTCCGAAAAATGAAAAGTGGGCCCAGTAATGAGCCAGACGGCGATGACGAGCACAGCTCCGCCAAATGCCCATGCGCTGCCAAGTATGCTGGCGGAACGTCGCGCAAAAACACGGAACGCGTCGCTGACGATGCAAAAGAAGTCTCGCTTGTGTTCGTGTTCTTTTAGTCCCTTGGTCTGCGTCTTGTTCACCTGCTACTTTAGTTTTCGCGCTCCGGCGCCAGGTTGCGCGCACCAAAAACACTGCGATGGGCCCTTAATCTGCTTCAGAGAGAGGGATTGATTTTCTCGCGAGATCAGGGAAAACTTAGCACTCGAACTCATGCAGCACGGCACCGCGTTTTCACGTCTGCAAACTGTCCCGGCTGCGCCGACCAGCATGGCGAAGCGGAAGTTGTGGATACTCGATTCATGGCGCGACCTGGTCCTGTACGTCGGCACGCCGCTTTTGTTGGTTCCGGTTTTTGCCCTGGCCCAGTCGCGGTGGCGGCCGCAGGACATCTATCTTTTCGTCGCGGCGTTTGGCGCAATGGGGCATCACCTGCCAGGGATGATCCGGGCCTATGGCGATCGCGCTTTGTTCGAACGCTTCAAGTGGCGCTTTATTCTCGCGCCGCTGTTCCTTCTCGCAGTTTGTACCGCCTTCTTCTGGTGGGACCTGAAGGGAATTCTGCTGGTCGTTTTCTTCTGGGGCGTCTGGCACGGGTTGATGCAAACGTATGGGTTTTGTCGCATCTACGATGCAAAAACAGGGACCTTCGACGCTCTCACGCGCCGGCTCGATTTCGCAATGTGCGTAATCTGGTTTGCCACGGCGGTTGCACTTTCACCGTATCGGCTGAGCGACACGCTCGAAACGTACTACATGTGTGGCGGACCATTTATCGCGCCATCCCTGATCCAACATGGGCAACAGCTGATTCTTGGTGCGGCAATCATAGTGTCGATTCTCTTTCTTCTGCATTTCAGTCGCCTCTGGATCATAGGCAAGCGACCTAACCCCGTGAAACTGGCGTTGCTCGTCACGAGCATCGCGTTTTGGTGGTACTGCAATAATCTCGTCGCGAACATTCTTGTCGGCATCGCGTTGTTCGAAGTTTTTCACGACGTCCAGTACCTCTCGCTCGTCTGGATCTACAATCGCAATCGCGTGGAGAAGGATAGCAACATCGGCGGATTCATGCGGTTCGTGTTTCGGCGAAGCGGCTCGCTCATTGGACTGTACGTGGGCCTGGTGTTCGCCTACGGCTCAGTGAGTTATTTGAATGCGTATCTCGGGGTAGATACTGTTAAACGAATCCTTACAGGCGTGGTCACTGCCTCGACCTTGCTTCATTTTTATTACGACGGTTTTATTTGGAAAGTTCGGGAACGCTCGACGCGCCAATCGCTGGGGCTAAGCGGTGGCACGGCCGATGTATCGCTGGGCGGCATACTTCCCAGCTGGGCCTGGCATGGCTTCAAATGGGTGGCGGTGTTTGTTGTGCCGCTAAGTGCGCTCTGGTTTTGGCAAACGCACCTGATGGTTCCAGAGGTCCAACGACGGGCATGGCTTGTGGCGGATGTGCCAAGTGGCGCGAAACAGCGTTTTGATTATGGCCTGGCATTGCAAAAAGAAGGTCAGTGGGAAAAAGCGGAGGAACAATATAAGACCGCGCTCGGTTTAAAACCGGTTGACGCCAAATCGCATACGAACCTCGCTACTGTTTTGATGGCCCAGGCCAAATACGATGCCGCTGTACCACACATGGAAGAGGCGTTGCGCCTTCAACCTGATAACGGCGAGGCCCATTTGGGCTACGCCAGTTTGCTCCAGCGACTGGGACGTGAAGAGGAAGCCCGACCTCAATACGAAGCTGCGGCGCGCCTTTTGCCGGATTCGGCTGAGGCGCATTATAATTATGCATTGATCCTGGCCTCGGCAGGCAAAGGAGGTGACGCCCTGAGCGAATTGCGGCGGGCGGTTCAGCTCAAACCGACCTATGTGGAGGCTCGGTTAAAATTAGCCGACGCGCTGTTCGCAAAAGGCGATCTTGAAGAGGCTAAAATGCATTATACCACGGCGCTTCGCGCGGATTCCAAGTTGGCGGTCGCTCACAATAGTTTAGGCAGGGTTTACCTGACTCAGGGGCAAATCTCCCAGGCCATTGTTCAATTTGGTGAAGCGTTGCGCCTGAATCCCGATTACAAAGAGGCCGAAGAAAATCTGCGCGTCGCCAAGGCAAGCGACACTCAATTTCTTCAGCAAACGCACAATTGATTTTTTGGCCGGCCGCGCTCTTCATCTCAATCTGGATGACGCGTGGCAGGACGAACCGTTGGGTCTTCCTGTGGTTGACGTGCGCCCGTGGGGACCACAACTGCGTTTCTCCGGCCCGCCACATTTGGTTGCCGAGTTTTATCGCGAGCAAGAAACAACCCTCGCTTCGCCGTTCTTGCTCTACGGATCGGGTGACTTCCACTATTTGACCGCGCTGCGACTGCGTCCCATTGCCGGACCGTTCGTTCTTGTTTCGTTTGATAACCATCCTGATTGGGATGTGCGCCCTCCTAAATGGGGATGCGGCGGCTGGGTCAATCGCGCATTAGAGCTGTTAAACGTCCGGCGAGCGAGCGTCTGGGGTTGCGGAAATTTCGAGTGCTGGTGGCCGCACCAAATTTTCGGCAACCGCCGGGCAGAACGCGCAGGGGTTCTGGAGGTACATCCTTGGGCGGACGGTCGTTCTGCGAAAGATCAACAACGCAGGGGCGCGATCTTGCGGGAGAATTGGCGCCAGCATTTTGAGCAATTCTTACAAACAGCCGGCGGGAAAAACGTCTATGTCACAATCGATCTTGATTGTCTCAATGCCAGCGAAGCGGTGACGAATTGGGAGCCCGGCCGCTTCATGATTGCGGATATAGAATGGGCGCTCGGAAGACTGCACGAGTCGTCGCGAATCATCGGAGGCGATATTTGCGGCGCCTATTCACCGCCGAAGTACACACGTTTCAAACAGCGGTTCGCGGCGGACTTCGATCACCCAAAAACCCAGTTGCCGGCTGCCGATCGAATCCACCAGATCAATTTGGCGGCCTTGGAACGACTGTGGCCGTTGCTGTCGGGCGCGTGAACTTTGGATGGCGTCACGTGCTATCGCTAGCTGAGCGAAACGAGCACAATGCCGATGCTGATCAGCAACGCGCCGATCGCCAGTCGGGCATTCAGCTTTTCTTTCAGCACAATCGCTGCCATCAGCGTGATGAAAATCACGCTCAAACCTTGGAATGGATAGAGGTAACTCAGGTCGAACCGCTGCAGCAATCCAAGCGTCAGAAAAAATGAAATCGTCATCAGAACGACGCCCCACGTAACCCTCCAGACAAATTGGGTATTCCGAAAGCCGCTCGTTTTCGTACCCTCCATCGCTCGCTTCAAGATCAGCTGAGCCGCGACGAAGGTTACCAGGGAAACAACGATTAAAAAAAAGGCGAGGAAACTCACAGCCGTTCCTCTATTTGCGCGATGGGTTTCGCGACCAGCGCCAGTCCAGTAACAACCAGGGCAATCCCGCACCAGCGCAGCGGCGAAATCAATTCGCCAAGAAAAATCCAGCAGCCAAGCGGAACGAGAATATCGACCACACGCGACAGAGGAAAGGCGATGGTGATCGGAATGTATCTCAGCACGTAAAGCCAACTAATGAAGCTGGCGATGATAAGAAGAATTGCCCACCACACTAGCGGCGAAGCCAAACCGTTAACGCCGGTCCAGGACCACGCGCTGTCCGTGTTCGCGACCTCGGTTGCTCCTCTCTTCAAGAGAAATTCGGACACCAACACGCACGCAACACTGAGAACAAGTTGCAGCCAGGGGTTGCCGAAACCGGAAGGTCGATTTTGCATCCGTTCTTGTAACCGGCCGCGATTTCATCGCAACCGATTTTGCCAGCTGTAGCCCTGTAGCCACCGGCCTGTGGCCGGTTGCGGAGCCGGGACTGCCGAGACGGCCCACAGGGCCGGTGGCTACAGCAGATTCGATCAGAGCTGATCGGCGTTAGGAAACCGACGTAAAACCGGGTCGTGACGCGTCGGACCTAGATATTTAATGAGGCGGCGAAAGAGCGGATTGAGCAGCGGATTTGTGTGCATGACATAGAGATCGAGCGGCACAAACTCACAATCCAGGTGCAGTTTCGGTTCGTAGTTGAGTGGATTGCTGTAGTAATATTTCAAACCTTGTGCCAGTGCCCAGGAGATGATGTCGCGCAGAGTGTAAAAATAAAGGTGCAAGTCGAGCGCAACGCTGTAGTCCAAGCCAATACATTCATCATAAATCTTGTCGTCGTAGACCAGGCAAAAACCAAATGCGACGATCTTCCCCAGTTGACGCCAGATGAAAAAGCGAGCGCGATCCGGCATCCGCTGTCCGATTGCGCGAAAATAATCTTTCGTCAGGGTCTCGAATTTCAATGGCGAACGCTCGTGGACAGCGAGATACAGGGGATAGATTTCATCAACCAGAGGCGTGATGTCGCTGACGACCTCCATCTCAATCTTGGGCGCGCGCTCCGCCTTGCGAAATTTTCGGCGCAGATCTTTTCGCGTGGCTTTGCTGAGCGTGCGAAAATATTCGTCCCAGTCTTTGTAATGGAGCGCAAGGCGGGTCATCGGCATGCTGGGAATTCGCGCATAACCGTTTAAGCGAAAGATTTCCAGATCCGAGCGATAGGTCGCAGGAAAGTCTTTCAAGACGACCAGGGAAGCTTTGTGTTGTCTTGCGTAGGCCGAAAGGCTCGTTTGCAACGTGTTTGCTACCCATGATTCGTCTTTTGCGTCGCATGCATCCAGATCGCCCGTACCCGCAGCGCAGCCAACCATCAGAACGCGCATCGTTAGGAAGCGCGGGAAGATTTTGCGAACACGATCAACCACGGAACTAATTTTACCGGGCACGCCTTCGACAAGGTTTTGCCGGACAAAGAATGCCGGCTGGATTGCGCGCGCATTTCCGGAATCATCTTCAAGCACCAGATAACGGTACTCGAAACCACCCTCGACCGTTTCTTCCACGATCTCGTAGTAACGATGATCTTTGCTTTTGTTGTGGAACGCGCGCTGCCACGCATCGCAGTTGCGCAGCTCGGAGCTTGTTACATCCCTTGCGATCCCTTGCGGAGTTAAGACGCTGCTGTTACGCGGCATAAGAATCAGATTTTCTTAGTCTTGCCGCTGTTAAAGCTGAATCGTCGATTGTTCTGCATTCGATTCAAGTGGGACTCATCTGGCGTCAATCTTTGTTGGAAAGAAACGCAACGTGAACAAACCTGCGAGCCGGTTTGTCAAAATTGTTCAACACTGGGTTTTCGAAGTGAATCATATCCGGGAGCGTTCCGTTCAGTCGAAGGTTCTGGCGACGATCGCAGCTATCGCGCTGGCAATTTTTCTTGGCGCGCTGGATTATCTTACAGGTCGTGAGTGGGCAATGTCAGCTTTCTACTTGCTGCCGATATGCGTCGCGGCATGGGCTGCCGGCCGGTGGACGGGAATTGCCGTCGGAGCTTTATGCGCGGGCGCGTGGTTCGTCAGCGATATGTTCAATGGCGCAACATACCAGTCTCCGCTCATACCCGTTTGGAACGCGATCATGCTTTTCATATTCTTTTTTGTAGTCGTGTGGTTACTGACCGCATTCCAGCGTTCTCACTATCACCTCGAGCAAATCGTCGAGCAGCGAACGGCTGCGCTGCGAACAGAGATTGAAGAGCGTAAACGGCTGGAACAGGCGAAGCTGCAGGCGGAACGCCTCGGGGTAGTCGGTTCAATGGCTGCTCAGGTCGCACATGAAATTCGGAATCCGCTTGGCTCTATTTCACTCAATCTTGACCTGATTGGGGAGGAACTTAACGCTTTCGGCAATTCCAGCGGAGGTTCCTCTGCCGAATGCCAGGTGCTCCTCCGCGAGATGCGCTCACAGGTGTTGCGAATCCGCCAGGTGCTGCAGGAGTATCTCCGATTCGCGCGAATGCCGAAATCCGAGCGCGCCGCGGTTTTGCTGCCGGCCTTTCTGGAAGAAAAACTTAATTTCATGCAGCCGTTGCTCGATCAAAAGCATGTGGACTTGAGCAGGACGCTCGATCCAAACCTGCCACCGGTTCAAGTCGATGCCGAGCAACTCTGGGAAGCGATTTTGAATCTGATCCGTAATGCCTTGGATGCGATGCCCGATGGAGGAAACCTCACTGTGAGTGCGCAACGACATGGTGCGGAAGCTTTGGTGTCAATCAGCGACAATGGTTGCGGCATGACCGAAGAAGAAGCTGGGCATCTTTTTGTCCCATTCTTTACTACAAAAAGCGATGGCACAGGCCTTGGTCTGGCGTACACGCAACGGGTCGTCAGCGAACATGGCGGTAAGATTAATTGCGCCACAGCGCGCGGCAAAGGCAGCACTTTTCGCATTCAACTTCCACTCGCTGTTGTTGCATGACATGACGATTTTCCCTCTTTCAACTATGGAAAACCTGAGAAACAAATCCGTTTTAGTCGTTGATGATGATCCGGGAATGCTCCGGGCAATGATGAAAGTGCTTGCCAAAGAAGGCATGCGAGTCACGGGACTCTCCGATCCAACTGCAGTCGTAACGACACTTGCTGATTCCGAACCACGATTCGATCTGGTCATTACCGATCTACGGATGCCGATGTTCAGTGGGCGCGGAGTTTTGGCCCTTGCCAGCGCGTTGCCAAAGTTGCCTGTTATTATCATCACCGCATTTGGCGGACCTCAAATCGAAGCTCAGGCATTGCAACTGGGTGCCTTTGCCTTTCTCGAAAAGCCGATCGCCGCTGCCGAATTAATTGCCGTGGTAAAGCGTGCCATCGAAGCATCGCCGATGCGGAAAGTGTAGCTGGATGGCGCCGACCGCTCCATTTGGAGCGTTTCCTGGGCTTGTAAGAACAGCGCGCGATGTGGGCTAGGCCTCCGGTCGCTTCGGCGTTCCAGCCTCGAGGCCTTCCACTTTAAGCACGCCGCCTCGAATGTGCAGGTCGCGTTGCGGATTTGGAATGTCGATCCCGACTGCGGTCAAATGTTTGTAGATCAGGTAATTCAGGTCGCTTCTGAATCGGCTAGGGCGCCGGCTCATTTCGTCGCTCCAAACGATGAGCTGAAAATCGATTGTGCTGTCCCCAAATTTCTCAAGGAACGCATCCGGCGCCGGGTCACTCAACGTGGCAGTGTGCTCGCGCGCGGCCGCGATAAGCGCCTCACGCACTTTGTTCACGTCGCTGCCGTACGCTACGCCGACGGGAAGGCGAAAGCGCACCCGTCGGTCGGTGTATGTCCAATTGGTTACGGGCGAATCGATGAATTTCTCATTTGGCACGATCATGGCGATATTGTCATTAGTCATGATAAGAGTGCTGCGGGCGCGGATTTGCCGTACTTGGCCAGTGATACCCGCTACTTCGATGCGGTCACCGATAGCGATAGGGCGTTCGGCCAGGATGAGCAGCCCGCTGATGAAGTTACTGGCGATGTTTTTCAAGCCGAACCCCACCCCCACACCGACCGCGCCGGCAAATACGGTGAGCGTGCCGATATGAATGCCGGTATTTTCCAAAACAACAATGATGCCGATAATGAGCACCGCATAGCCGACGATCTGTGCAACCGCATGCTGCAAGGCCCGGTCGAGGCCGCTTCGGCTCAGAACGCGATTAAAAAGGAAGCGTTTTGTGCGAGAGGAGAGCCAGAAAACCGCGATCAAAAGTGCTATGAGTAGAAAGATTTGAAAGAGGCTCAGCGATATCCCTGGTAGCGGCGCACTCCAGCGAAGCGGCACGCCTGCTGCGTTGATCGCGCCCACTGTAAAGAAGACGAGCGCGCACAGACTAAGGATCGTTGTGACGATCGCGACGAAGTTCGTGTCCAGCTTGAAGCGGCTGCAAATCCGCCGTACCAGATCGCTCTGCAAGAATCGCGCGATGATAAGGCCCGCCGCAAACAGAGCGGCAAACGCGATCAAGCCAAGGAGAGTGACGTAGTGTCGGCCCAGATAAAACAGGGGCCGCTCCAGAAGGGTGATCTCCACGTTCTCTAGTGTGAACGCGTTACGAGGCTTCGCAACCTTGCAGCACCGGCCCGCCAGGTACGCGCGTCTCGCGTCTAATCAAGATGTAGCAGCAATGCCCTTACTGCTGCTTCGCGCGCTCTTCGATATACTTAATCACGTCGCCGACCGTCTGTAACTTTTCGGCGTCTTCATCCGGGACTTCGACCGAAAATTCCTCTTCAAATGCCATCACCAGCTCGACAATATCCAGCGAGTCTGCCCCCAAATCCTCAATGAACGACGCCTGCGGCGTGACCTGCTCCGGGTTGACGCCGAGTTGCTCGACGATGATGTCCTTAACTTTCTCTTCGATCGATTTTTCCGCCATAAAATTTGTTCGGTTTGTGTTGGTCGCTCGTGGAAAAGCCTATAGCAGTCCCGAGCACAGCATGGCAAGTAAATGAATTAAAGAGGTTGTCAATCATTTTCGGGTTCGGCCGTTACAGCTTCGTGTTTGCTTCCATTTGTCATTCGAGTAGATGAAGCCGATGACATCTTCTCCTGTCGAGGCCGCCGATCTGCTCGACCTAAAGTTGCTGCCTGCCTGGGTGAAAGAACCAGTCGAGGCAAAACGCTACGCAGATGTAGAAGGTGAGCCTGATTCCGAGCGCCCGGCGCATCACCACCGTCGGGATGCACCGATGCACAGGGGTAGACGGTCAGCACGCACTCCGGATAGATCCCGAGCAGGCTTCCAACGCCCAGCAACGAAAGCAGGCAAGCATGAGTCAAGGCGTCACCGCCCCGAGCGAGGCCGGCATTCGGCACGGCACGGAAAGGCGGAAGACCGCCCACGAGGAGAGGAGCGCCCTTCCGAAACACGAACGCCACTGCAGATCATAGTTCGCTTTCTGCCATACTCGGCAGCGTTCGAAAATGTGGTCGCGCAGATTAAGTCCGGTTCAGTAGCCTATTCGCTATACGCGTTGGCGCGTTTGTTTCTTGAAAAGCCTGAACGCTACGAGGTGCGGCTCACGGCGAAAGCGGAATCGCCGCTCTACCGGCTTGGTGATAATGGAGCGTTGTCTGTCAATCGAGAATTCCTCGAGCGAAATGCCTTCCGCATGGCTCAGGCGGACTTCTATACCATCGCCGTTACGGAGTCCGAACCGATCAAGGGGAATTTCTCAAATATCGCGCGATGCCGGTTGAGTGGGACCCTTCTCGGCCCGACGAACCATCACAATTATCAGTTGCAACTGCGGAGCCTTTACGAGCAGCGCTTTAGCCGCCGGATGAGCTTCGCCGATTACCAGCGACAGATCGAGATTGTGAACGACGCAGAGTTGATCGAGCGCTGGAAGGAAGAGGCTCGGAAGGTGACCACCTACACGACGAACCGCGACGAAGTTTCTTTATCGTTCTCTTCCGCGACCGAAGCCGAACGGCATTTCCGATCTCATTATCTGGAGGGACTGATCCAGGGAGTGGAGGAGGCGACAATCGGCGGAGTCCTCAGTCGGCGTTTGCACGACAGGATCCTCAATCGAGCGATCGAGGATGCGTGGGTGCGGGAAACGCGCTCGCCTTCAGGCATGATGCAGGAGTTGGCTGGACGATTTCGACACAATGGACTTCACGTATTTCGCCATCGCCGCGGGATGTTGTTTGTCTCGCCAATCCGGACACGCGCATTTGTTTACGAGCACGCCGGTGTGTCCCCATCGGTGAATGCGATTCTCGAAGCGCTGGCAGGAACAGCAGTGATCAATCGTAAACAGCTTTTTGAGAAGTTAATTGGCGAAGGTGCAACCGAAGATGCAGAACCGCGTAAACTTGCGCTCGTGTCGCATCTGCGATGGCTGATCAACGAAGGCTATGTGATCGAGTTCAACGATGGCTCGCTCGATCTGCCGCGCGGAAAAACCAAACCACGGGAAGCTGGGGCGCCGGAAGTGGCCGCAGAGACAGACGAACGCGGATCCGCTGAACCGGCTGAACAAACATTCGCGCTGGCGATTTGGCGTGGACCCTACTCGCCAACGATTCTCAGGGAAGGCGCCGGGTCGCCTCCGTCGTAACGAACGATTTCGTTTTTTTCGTTCAAGAGCGCAACACGCGGTGCGTGTGATACTGCTTCTTGGGGCGTGCAGCGTGCAAAACTCATGATAGTGAGGCGGTCGCCGATTTTGCCGAGATGCGCGGTGGCCCCGTTTAGTTCGATGATTCCACGCCGCGCTTCGCCGAAAATTGCATACGTCTCGAATCGTTCGCCATTGTTCAAATTGCTCACCAGAATTTTTTCATACGGAATCATACCGACGAGTTCAGCCAGGTCGGCCGAAACCGTCAGACTTCCTTCATAATCCAAGCTCGCCCCAGTCACGGTGGCGCGGTGAATTTTCGATTTGAGGAGATTGAGCTGCATCGATTCGACTGTATGGCCTCTCACAGAGAGACCCTACAATTTTAGATCGCGCCGGCTTTTTTCAGCGCCTTATAGGCGCCGTGTTTATTGATTGTCTTCAATCCACGCGCCGTGACGCGAACGCGCACAAACTTCTTTAGCTCCGGCACCCAAATGCGTTGACGCTGCAGGTTCGGCGCGAAAATGCGCGGCACACTCTTTGTGATGTGCCGGCCCACGCCGCCCTTCTTTTTTGCCAGGCCGCGTCGATGGATGACGCTGCCGCGCATGGCTTTCGATCCCGTGATGTTACAGACTCTGGACATAGAACCTCAAAAACAGGCGCGTAAGCTGCCGCGCATCAATGCGCCGGTCAAGTGGATGTTGATCCGCAGCACTTGCGTTCTTCTCGGCGAAAAATTCATGGTTGAACGCGCAACTGGCGGAGGCGGTCAAATTTAGCTCGCACAAGAGCCAGTCGAGTTTGCAAGATCAACATTTCATAACCGGTGCACAAAAATAATCACAAATTGCGAATTGGGATTGTTGGAGCAGGCAACATCGTTCGCGCTCGCCATTTGCCAGCTCTCCAGAAACATCCCGAGGTCGAGATCGTTGCGGTCTCCAATTCAACCTACGAAAGCTCGGAAAAATTTTGCCAGGAACACTGTCCGTCAGCCACGCCGATGCGGAATTGGCCCGAAATGCTTGCCTTGCCGGACATCGATATTATCTGGATTGGAACGCCGCCGGTAATGCACTCGGCGGTAACCGTCTCGGCGCTTGAGGCTGGTAAACACGTTTTTTGTCAGGCGCGTATGTCGATGGACTTGGTGGAAGCCGAGGAAATGCTCGCCGCATCCAAGCGGTATCCTGAACTGGTGACCATGCTTTGCCCGCCGCCGATGGGAATGCGGGCTGATTTGCTTGTGAAAAAACTCCTGGCCGAAGACTACATCGGCCGCCCGCACCATGTGCGCTTGCAAAGTTTCACCAGCAACTATTTGGATCCGAACGTCTCGCCGCACTGGCGGCAGAAGATCGAGATTAGCGGACTTCATGTACTTACACTGGGCATTTACATCGAAGTCCTGCAGCGCTGGCTTGGAGATATCAATGGCGTCTTTGCGCGCGGTAAGGTCATCCAGTCAGTTCGCCAGGGTTATCAAGTCATCATCCCCGATTTGCTCACTGTCCTTTGCTCTTTCGATAATGGAGCCGAAGGAGTGCTTGAGTTTAGTGGAATTGATGGATTGGCGCCAAGCGACCGGGTGGAAATTTACGGAAATAGCGGCACGCTGACCTACGACTTCGGTTCTGATGTAGTGCAGGCGGGTAAGGTTGGCGATCGGGGACTGCACGTTGTCGAACTTCCCTCAGAATTAGAGACCGAATGGCGCGTCGAAGAAGATTTTCTGGCTGCGGTCAAATCGAAGGGCCGCGTGCGTCCCCATCCTAATTTCGAAGATGGCCTGCGCTACATGCGCGTTGTCCAAGCCATCGCGGATTCTCGGGCGCGCAATGAATGGGTGGCAGTTCAACGCTGAGCACTGGGCGCCCCTCCCTAGGAATTCATTGCGTCCCCAGCGAGAAATCGCCTCACAACGAGCGCCCAGACCAGTAGTGTGATCAGTTGGTACCACGCGAAGAATCTATCGTAACCTCGTCGGTGAGCGATGAGCCCACCGCCGGCCAGCACCGCGTATTGACCGACGAAGGGAAGATACCAAATCGGATGAAGGACGTCACCGTGAATCGCGGTTTGCGTGATGTCGAGCAAACACATTGCGATTAACGTGGAATAATAGCCTGCCCGGTTCCGTTCGAAACGACCCTTGTGTTCCTCTTCTTCGGACAGATCGGGCGGGTAAAGGAAAACAGTCAGCATGTAGAGCGTGATGGTCCAGACGATCAGCACAAGGAACTTATCGAAGCTCCAGTTGACTTCGGTATTCCACTTGAACGTGACCCACCATTGCAAAGCCAGAAGCACCAGCGTCGCGAGGGTCAGGACAATATGGACCTCGTCGAGTGGGGTCTCGTTTCGGCGATAAAACGCTCTGCCCGCGCCGGCCAGCAGATTCGTTACGCCCAAACCAACAATGATCGACATCAAGGCAGCGATGAACTCGAAGCTGCTCATGAGATTCTGCGCGTTCTGCATGACGCGCGAACTTACCGCAGGCTCAGACGCGAAATCGAGCGGCAAATGTCGCTCCCCCCGGTACCTTTAGGGCGCGCCATGAGAACTCGCCTTTGCTAACAACCAGCCCAGCGCGTTGTTCAACTCAGCCAACGCAGTTCCTTCGATCGGATCGTTGTGATAGGCGCTGGGCAATGAGATCACACGCTTCTCGCCAGCGTAGGCATCGACGACGAGCCGGTGATAATGCGCCGGAACGACTTCATCCTTCTGTGCGAGAAGGAAAATCGCGGGGCTGTGGATCGCTTTCGCGTTTGCAATGCTGTCGAGGTCCTTCGGAATCTGCAATGCAACAGGACCCGCCAGCAGCCATAGATTCCACCAGCCAAACCGACGCAGAATCATTTCGCGCAACGGCGGAGGATTTTGCAGAATTAATCCAGACACCGGGCGAGACGCCGCTATATGCAGCGCAGCGGTCGCTCCAATGCTTGTGCCGAAAGGTACGATTGGAGTGTCGCCTGTGTGACGTTTCAATTCATCAAACATTGCGAGTGCTGCTGGTCCGATCTTGGAAAGCCTCGCCGGCCCTGTGCTGCCGCCAAATCCAGGATAATTCATTCCCCAGATTTCGACCGCGCGGTCACTCCACATTTCGGCTTCTTCCGAGGGCCAACGCTCCGCGCGATCTGCATTGCCGTAAAAGCGCAGTATATAAATGTCTGCATTACCTTTAGATCGCGCGAGTCGGGATTGCGCGGTCCATATCTCCAATTGTCCATTTTCGAAACGAACCGTTCTGCGAACGGCACTGCCTGCATTGATCGGCGTTCTTGTCGGAAACAAAATCAGATGATCTGGCAAATGAGCGAAAAACATGGCGGCGAAATATACGATCCCGATTGCCAGCAAGCGCCAGCGCGGTGGAAAAAATTTTAGCCTCACATCTGCTTCGCCCACGAAACAGGCTAATAACGCTACGGTACCGATGTCGCTATGGGCTTCGTTTCGGCGGCTTTCTCCGCAGCGCCAAGGAATCGCTGATACAGGAATGATGCAATCATCGCGATGATGGCCACTGCTACGAACGCGCTGATGCGATAAAGTTGGTCGAGTTGCGAAAGGTCGTGGAAGAAAAGTTTCACGACGGTAACACCGAGCAAAGCGAGACTCGCGTAACGCACTGCCGCAATTCGCTTGTGAATGCCGATGATAAGCATCACTAGCGCAAACAATGCCCAGGCGATGCTATAACTCATGTCGCGCGCGAAATTTCCTGAGAACTGAAACGTCAGAGCGTCGGTGCCGGAGGTGTTGAAGTAATCTGCGATTTCGATGTTTACGAGCAGAAACGCGAGCACGGTGCCTAGTGTGTAAAGCAAGGGTCGCACGTTCGACCCGAGTACGAGCTGACGCGGCGGCGCCAGGAGTCGTGCAGCTGCGAACAGGCACATGGTCGCGATGCCGTAGGTGTAAAGATACCAATTAAGAATTGGGAACGAGGCGCGCGGATGATAACTCAACACGGCCGGGTTGAGGGCAAGACGCGCAAACACAACCACGAGCAGAACGACACCTGTCAGGCGCAATCCCGGATGCGGGATGCGACGGAACAGCCGGCAAAGCGCAGCGCCTTCCAAAGCCCAGCCCAGCGTGATCCATTGCCGATCAAACTGGATCGGAAAAATCAGCGTGACAAAGAATAACGCTGCACCTCCAAACAGCGCGAGTTGCGCATTTCGAGCCGGACTAGCGAGCGGCGTGCGTTTAAGCAAGATGAGAAGCCCGAGGAATGAAGGCGCAGCAAATGCAAGGGGCACGAGACCGGGGACGCGGCTCGGATAATCGCTGCGGATAACGTCATACACCAGATAAAAATTCAACGGCCCAGCTAGCGCAGCGGCAGCCCATGCGCCCGTTTTCGCAGCAAACTTCCGATGGAAAACGAAAGGAAAGACACTGAACAGCGCGTAAAATCCGAGATACCAAATCAGCGGCGTCGCTACCCGTGATGGATTGGATGGATTGAAATGTTCAAAATGCCATGCGTGTTCCAATGCGAGCACGCAGGCAAGTCCCACCGCCGGTAGCACGTCCAGCGAGAGCCGTTCGCTCAGAGCGAGAAGCAAAATGACCAGCAGCAGCGCGAGTGCAAACACGGCGGATGGATTCGCGAGCGGTAATCGTTGTGTCACCATGATTAACAGAAGGAACGGCATCGCGACCGACAACGCTGGGAGCTGAACTGAAAGGTTCCCCGGATTGGTGACATTGCCGAAAAGCTTCGGCACATGTGTTTCCGTCGTGGTGAAACATCGGCCGGTCCAACTTGCGGCGACGAGGAAGAAAATTGAAAAACCGCCAAGGAGGAACAGCGCTGTCGGCAAGCCGGTGAGCTCGCTTGGAATCCGCAGCAACCACCCGCCTATTGCTACCAGAGTGAGCAGGAGCATGGCGACAATCGGTAGGAGCCTGCGTGTTGCCAGAACGAGACCAAGCGCAAGAAGATCGAGAATGAACACGAATGGCCAAACCAGAATTGAAATCTCGGTGATTTCAAAGATCGGCATCAAAATCAGTAGGAGTGAAAAGGCGGGAAACAGCTGACTCCACCACGGAACTTGAAGCTTGCGCACGCGTTGCAACACAAGTGGCGTCGCCGAATGAAACAGCGCGAAAACAAAATAAAACGCCAGCGCAGTAAGAAGATTTGCAGAGGTGAGATGCGAGCTCGTCCATGCGGCGAGAAGAATGAATGCCGCCAGTCCAGCGAGGGCATTAACGATGTTCAATCTGCTTTCGAGCAAAGTAAGCGCGAGAACGCCAAGGTTGACGATAAAAACATAGCTGAATAACAGCGCTGGCCGGTGGGCGATCGTTGGGAACGAGAGCAGGTAAAACGCGAAGACGATCGCTGCGCCCGCGAGGCCGAGCGCGCAGGCAAGAAGCTCATATGTTATTTTTTCGGTGCGCTTTGCCCATGCTGTCGCCGCAAGAAAAAGTGCCTGAAATCCGGCGAACACTGCCATGGCAACGAGCACGTTATTGCCTGCGAAATATTTTTCGGGAACAAAGAATGTGGTGATCCACGCGAATTGCATTAAGACCGTTCCGACTGCGCCTAGAACTGCTAGCGCATTCCATCGTTGCCGTTGCGCAACGGCGAGGAGACCAATGTCGAGCAACGCGATATAACCGAAAAGTCCGAGCGGATGATCTTCGCCAGTCGAAAGCAAAATCGGTGTGAGAAAACCGCCGGCAATCCCAAGCACAGCGACGACCATCGCGTTCAACCGGACGGCGAGCAGAAACGCGATCGCCGTGATCAGGGTCATCAATAAAAACGTTGGGACAAAGCCGAAAAATGCGAAGTGATAGTAAGCTCGGCAGGCAAACGTCACGGCATAGAGCACGAGGATTCCTGTTGCGCACAGGGTTTGCGCAGTGACGGCGTTTTCCTTCCGTTTCAAAAGCAAACCGCCAACGACAAGGCTGGCGCCAACGACAAATCCGATGGCAACCCGCAGCTCGGGCGAAATGAGATTGTGCTCGAACGAATATTTCACGAAAAACGCCACGCCGAGGAAAAGCGCGAGCCCGCCAATCCACGCGAAAAGTTTCGCGCCCATGAATTGCTCCCAGTTAATCGGTGGTCGGGCGGGCACTGCGGTGTGGGCGACGCCCGGCTTCGTGAATTTTTCTGGAATTGGTGGAGGCACCGATTTTTTCTCTTGGGCAGCCGGCGCGGGCGTTGTGAATGGAGGTGGTGGCGGGACCACGAAAGTTTTCGGGGGCGCAACGACAGCCTCCGGTTCCGGGACGGGACCGGTATGCCGCCTCAAACTGTGCACTTCGCTTTCAAGTGAGGACAATCGCGTCGCCAAGCCATCTATGATGCGCTTTGCGCTATTTACTTTGGCGAGCGCAATAAACGGCAGGACGACAATCGCGATCAATAGACCGATGCTGAACAGGACTAGGAGTTCCATTTGTTTGTTAGGTTTTACCGAATATCCGGCCTTGGCGCAGAGGATAACTGCTTTGCCCGTACAATGTTAATTGATAAAAATTGCGGATTTCATCGACCCTTTCGATCATGAACATTCATCATCTTGAGCTGTTTTATTTCGTCGCGAAATACGGCGGCATTGCAGCTGCGGTGCGCAATATCCCCTACGGCATCCAACAACCTGCGGTGAGCGGGCAGATCGCGAAGCTGGAGGAGTCGCTCGGCACCAAGCTGTTTCAGCGACGACCATTCGCGCTTTCGGCCGCAGGGCTGGAACTCTTCGAGTTTATTAAACCGTTTTTCGACAATATCGAGATCGTTGGCGAAAAGTTACGTCAGAACAGGTCGCCGCAATTGCGCATTGCCGCGCCATCGATTGTGCTGCATGACTACATTCCGGAGCTCCTGCAGAAACTTCGGACCAAATTTCCGGAGTTCCGCCTCTATCTGCACGAGGCGGCGCGCGCCGAAGCCGAGAGACTACTCCTGGCCCGAGAAGTCGATCTTGCGATTACTCTTGTTGAGAAGAAATCGCGCGCTGGAATTCACGTGCAGCCTTTGCTTGAGCTACCGTTGATTTTACTCGTTCACAGAAAATCCGGGCTGAGTCGGGCTGGCGACCTATGGAAACGGGACAAGATCGAAGACACGCTGATCAGTTTGCCGCGAACGGATCCGATCCATGTTTCTTTTCAACGCGGTCTCGAGCATCTTGGGGTGGAATGGTTTTGTGGCATCGAGGTCAACTCAGCTCGCTTGATCGAGCGTTACGTCGCGAGCGGTTATGGAATCGGTTTGGCAGTAGCTGTCCCGGGCTTCAAGCCCGCTGCGGGTGTGCGCGTTTTGGACTTGCCTAATATTCCCCCGGTCGTTGTTGGCGCTTCGTGGTCAGGCAAGCTTTCGAACATCTCGAAGCAACTGCTCGCTGAACTGGAAACCGAGGCGCAAGTGCAGATGCGCCGAATGAGAACCGGGCTCGGGACTAAGGCCAGGTAGATTGAGTTCCTGCGATTAGGCGACTTTTCCCGCAGAGGAATCGAAGATATGATTGCTTGTGCAATCCCAAAGAAAAACCGCTTACAGCGCGCTGCGTGAATCGGCGAAACCTGATGTAGCAAGCGCCATTGAGGAGCTTATCGATCACGGATTGGATTCCGAGCTCTCTCGTATCAATGCGCTGGCCTTCGCGGCCTGCCACAGTCTGAACGAAGAAGATGTGATCGCTGGTTTTCTGCACGCTTCGCGACTCGGGTTGTTCGACCTTGCGTGGAACATCCTGTGTCCCGGCTGCGGCGGTGTTCTCGAGACCGGCGAAACACTAAAAACGGTGAATCAGGACGAATACAGTTGCGCGCTTTGCGCCTGTGGCTATGAGCCGACCCTCGATGAAATGGTCGAAGTCACCTTCACCGTCAGCCCACGCGTGCGCAAGATTGCGGCGCACAGCCCGGACACGTTGCCGTGGATCGAGTATTTCAAACAGGTGTTTTGGAGCTCGGGCGTTGACTTGCCGTCCGACGAAGAGCTGGCAAGGCTCGTGGACGAAATCACCCTCGACAAGGTTGAGCTGTCCGCCGGCGAAAAGGTGGTGCTTTCACTGGAATTGCCAAATGAGTTCGTCATCATCTTCGATCCGGCCGTTCATCTGGCGCACTTCATCGATGTACAAGGGGAGCCGACGCGCGAACAGCAATCGCTTTCGTTCGTCATGACCAATGATCAGGCGCCGACCGGAACGACACAGATGCGGCCCGGACCGGC
>Ga0114129_10002695_pt1 | contig 24716 bp, 22 predicted proteins | sample RhiMetdeltSRZDD1_FD_80071 | JGI IMG/M metagenome (GOLD analysis project Ga0114129, IMG submission 80071) | Populus rhizosphere microbial communities from Tennessee, USA - Rhizosphere MetaG P. deltoides SRZDD1 (version 2) (version 2) | ecosystem: Host-associated > Plants > Roots > Rhizosphere >...
CGTAGGCTTCTTGAGTTCGCTCCGAGAGACCTCGGAGCTGAAGACTCTCGATCATTCTCTTTCTCAGTTCGGTCATTGCTACACCTCCGGATTGATTTGCTTGGTCGCAAATCGAAGTGTAGTTGATCAGACTTTCAGATCGAGAATGATCGAGTATTTCTAAGGCGGGTTCCTGACTCTGCGCGAAGCGCTTAGTTCAACAAGCGCATGCAGTGGAGCGCGGCGAGCGGAGTTCGTATAAGTTCTTCAGTTCTATGCGCCGCGCCCACTGATGCGGACCGTTATGCCGCTGAGGATCGAATCGTAGCACCGAAGTGTTCGACAAGGCCGTCACAAATAAGGAAAGGAGGAATCCATCATGACAAGAAGAACCGGAGGCGAAGTGCAGGCTGCAGTTAGGTCGACCAAAGCGCGACGCAAGGCAGGGTGCGAGGGGGAGTGCGCTGGCGTTGGAACGGCGCGCAAGGTTGTGAAAGGCAAGTGCCCTGACGAATGCGATGACAACATCCTTAAAGCGCTTAAAGAAAAGGCGAAGAAAAAGGCGAAGAAAAAAGCCGACAAGGACTGCGAGCGAAGAGCTGAAAACTGTGAATGCTCTGGAAACTCCGTGATCGAAGAGGAGGATTGCGAAAATCAGAAGCTGGGCGAAGACGACATTTGTGTCTATTATGTGACTGCGATCTATGCGGGGGAGTGCAAGAAGAAGACAGCGTAGCACCGCTTGCGGTCACCGATGCTACAGGAGTAATTCACCTATAGGTCGCGACAGTGCAAGAACAGGAGGTAGTGCCACTCGCGGTCGCAGGACGTAGTTTGCATGACGGCAAGGAAGAGTGAGGCGACGCAAGGAGGGGTCCCTACGAGGTGCGGGCGAGCACCAACAAGGCTTTGGAGCCGACCGCAAGCGGCGCTCAATAATGCCGCTGCTACCAAAATCGGAGTAGAAGAAATCTCCTAGACATTGTTCCAAAAGCGGCATAACAACTCGCTCGACCTGAGCGCGCGAAGCAAGTTTCTCATCGTACTTTCAGTGCCGCTCGCGCGCCAGGTCAGCTCGGGCGTTATGCCGCTGAAGACTAGGCTCGTGACTTGAATGTCGAAATGACCTAGACTAACGGAAAGGAAAGTACGAGGTTGTTATGCATAATGAATTCACGGCAATCATAGAGCAAGACGAAGAGTGGTTCATAGCATATTGCCCGGAGATCCCCGGTGCTAACGGACAGGGCCGTACCCTCGAAGAATGTCGCAAGAATCTCGCAGGGGCCATTGAATTGATCCTTGAAGATCGTCGCGAAGACGCGCTGCGCGGCGTCCCCCAAGATGCCATTCGTGAGACGGTTGTTTTGCAATGAAGCGCGGGTCTTTGCTGAGACACCTGCGCAAGCACGGCTGCTATCTCAAACGAGAAGGCCGCGAACATTCCCTTTGGTGCAATCCAACTACCGGGGAGGTCGAAGCAGTACCTCGACACACGGAGATTTCCAACAAGCTCGCGAAGAAGATCTGTCGTGGGCTCTCCATACCTGAGATTTGATTGTGTGGCACCGTCGCCGCGCATAACTCTGCGTGCACGGTCGCCGCGCGAGTTCGTTTCTTATGATGCGGTCCTGTTGCTTCATCGCGCGAGTATCAACGCACGGCCCGGTGACGCTCGCGTTAGACACGCCAAGCAGTTATGGCGTACAAAGCCTCTGGACGCTAGAATACGATTCCCTGAGACAGTACATTGAGATATGGATTTAACATGTGGTTGATCGGCTTAATCATCTGCTTCATCCCGATCTCCGCCTTAGCTGCTTTTGTCTTTCGCTGGCAGATGACTCTGATTCTTCGAAGACATGGCTATCCTACAGGTTTATTCATCTGGACTGATTCCAGGGACTCTTTCTCTACAGCAAAGCACTTTAATAAGATTTAAGGCGTGAAAAGAATCCCAGGAGGAGGCACAATTATCAGATACTGCTTTGTAGCTACTACACAGCATCGACTGTGACGATGATAGGAATACTATCGATCGTGTCATTTTACATATTTTTCTTAGCTTACGGAACTACCCTCAGAGGATAAGCAGATCTCTAGGAGTATCCGGCGCGTCTAACAAAGTAGCGGGCGTCTAACGAATTAAGTCTTGAACAAATGCGTGCAGCCGAGTGCGCGAAGCGGATGTCTCATTCTTGGGCCAGTGTTCGGCGCGCACCGGGCTGACGCGGGTATTAGGCGCCGAGAACTGGCAATCACGGACTATCTCTATGGCCGAAAACAAGACCAAGCCCACCGACGCTAGCGTCGAAGACTACATCGCCTCAAGAGCCAACGCGCAGCAACACGCGGACTGCCGGGAGTTGATGGTTCTGTTCAAGAAGGTCACCCGGCAGTCACCAAGAATGTGGGGACCCAGCATTGTCGGTTATGGCTCCTACCGGTACACCTACGAAAGCGGGCGAACTGGGGAAGCTCCTTTGGCGGGCTTTGCCATCCGTGGTCGAGAACTGGTGGTCTACCTGGCTGAAGGAGAGGAGCGAAGATCCTTGCTGTCCAAGCTTGGCAAGCACAAGATGAGTAAGTCTTGCCTGTACTTCAAGCAGCTTGCTGATCTTGATAGATCGGTGCTCGAAAAGCTTGTCGTCGGTTCGATCGCGGAGGTAAGGCGGCGCTATGGATAGAACGACGGCGCCTAACGTACAAGGTTCTTTGCGGGGGTTTTGCCGCGGTCGGGCATTGAAGTAACGGGATCGAGTGGGTCTGCGGCGAAACCCCGCAAAGAACCTTGTACGTTGAACCTTGTATTAGAATGAAAACGCACGTGGACGAGCAAGGGGTGTTGCGGTCCGCGTCGCAATTGCTCCTAGCTGATCGTTCTGATCAGCGTTCTTTCTAGATCGCAGACGATGTCCTAGTGGCGACAGCGCATGCCGCCTGATGCCTGGTGCAACCTCGAGACCGGGCTTAATCGGTTAGCTTCGTTCGAGGCTACCCTACAAACGGGGGCAACGTCATGAAAAAGAGATTCGCGAGCGTTTTCCTAACCGCGCTCCTAGTTACAGCGCTGTCACAACTCTTCGCCGCATCTGCCCAGCAAGAGAACAAAACTTCGCCGCAGACTCTCACGGTTGAGCCCGTAAAGTCTAATGACACACCGACACCGCCGAAAGCTAGTGCCGACGACAAAACGCCAGCAGCAAAAGCTAACAGCGATGCCAAGCTTCAAAAGCTCAAGGATGACAAAATCACACTTGGCACCGACATCGTCAATGTTACTGTGAGTGTCACTGACCCCTATGGAAGATTTGTGACCGGTCTGGCCAAAGACCACTTTGACGTATTCGACGACAAGGTGAAGCAACAGATCGCGCACTTCACGGATGACGACTCTCCTGTCTCGCTCGGAATCGTCTACGACGTTTCAGGCTCGATGAAGGAGCGAATCGGCCGTTCGATCAAGGCGCTTCGGAGATTCATTGACACGTCTCATCAGGATGACGACTTCTTTCTCATCGCGTTCAACGATCGCGCTAAGCTCGTGGAAGACTTCACCACCTCGGGAGACAAGATTGTCGGACACCTGATGTTCGTCAATCCGCGCGGCCCGACTGCGCTTTACGACGCAGCCTATATCGCGGTTGAGAAAGTTCAGCAGGGCCGACATTCCAAGAAGGCGCTGCTGATAATCTCTGACGGTCAGGATAATAACAGTCGATACACGTACAAGGAGCTTCGCAACCGGGTTAAGGAAGCGGACGTGCAAATCTACGCGATCGGTATCACGGATCCCGCCAGCGATTCGCTCGCAGGGTTCGGCCGTGGGGTACTCGAAGAGATGTCGCGGATGACCGGCGGACGCGCCTTCTTCCCCAACGCATACAACGAGCCGGAACTTGTTGAGATCTGCACGCGAATCGCGTTGGAGCTTCGGCATCAATATTCAATCGGCTTCTATCCGACCGACATCGCCAGCGATGCTAAATGGCATAAAGTCCAAGTTAAGGTAAATCCACCGCGTGGACTGGGCAGGCTTTCGCTCAACTATAGAGACGGATATCAATCGTTCAAGAAGTAAGGCGCTCAGTGGCCGCAACACTGCCCTCATACTCATTTTCTCTCGGCAACCGCACAGACGCGGTCGCGCATCCCAAGCATCGCGGTCAAGTTTCACAAAATCCTTTCCCGGACTAGAATTTTACTATGAAGTACCTAACGAGCAGATCAGCGTTTCTCGTCAGCGCGGTTCTTACTCTCAGTTTTCTTGTTGCGGGCTTCTCCCCAGCTACACTGTCCTTCGACGACCAACAGCGGCCCGACAAGCCCAGGCCCAACCTACAAAAGCCAACGCAACCTAGGGATGACGACCCCTCACAGAAGGATGATACTCCGATTCGCCTGGGTACTGATCTGGTGTTACTCGATGTGACGGTTCTTGATCCCTCGAACAGACCGGTAATGGACCTCAAGCGAGATGAGTTCGCAGTGACCGAAGATAAGGTCCCACAGAAGATTGAGTTCTTCAGCCGCGACCAAGTGCCGGTTTCGCTGGTGTATGCAATCGACACGTCGGGTTCGATGAGACCCAAGCTCGACACCGTCGTCAAGGCGTCAATCAATTTGGCGAAGCAAAGTCGGTCGGGCGATGAACTCGCTGTGATAGAGTTCAAGGACCAGCCCGAGCTCTTGGAAGAGTTCACAACCGACGTCAATGGTGTAATAGATACACTCAACAGCCTGGTGGCTTCACGTCAGACCGCGATGTTGGATGCTCTATACCTCGCCGCTGATTACGCGAACAAGGAAGGCAAGAACAGACGCAAGGCGGTGTTGCTTGTGACCGACGGACTCGACAATGATAGCTACTACAAGTTCAGCGAAGTAGTGAATCACCTGCGCGAAATCGAGGTCCAGATTTACCTGATCGGTTTCATCAGCGACCTGGATCGAGGCGGAGGACTCTTCAAGAAGAGTGCGAAAGAAAAGGCTGAGACCTTGCTGAACAAGCTTGCGGAAGAGACAGGCGGAAAGGCTTTCTATCCTAGGGAACTCTCTGGAGTCCAGAACATAGCACAGCAGATCTCTACCGACCTGCGCACACAGTATTCAATAGGCTACTATCCTACCAATACTAAGAAAGACGGTTCCTTTCGTAGCGTGAAGGTTCAGATCAACGCCGACACTCGACGATTGGTCGCGCGCACCCGCAACGGCTACACCGCGCCAAAGGAAGGAGACCGTTCGGGCGTACGAAACATGATCGAGTAAGAACGATTCACTCGCGTTCCCACGTATCCCATGTCCGGATTGGCATCGTCGAACGCGGGCTCGCCTTCAATAGATCGTTGGAAGTACCACTACTCGGCTAGAGGCGTTGCGAGCAACTCCTGTGGAGTTTGTTACTTCGTAAAGCGCGTCGTCGAATTCCCTCCGTTCGTTTCACCTAAGCGGATAGGTGCCTTCACGCATTTCCGATTTGACGAAGCACTGTTTGCTGTGCACCTAATACACGTCTCCCCCTGAACTTAGATGAAAACTGCGTTGGCCCCAAGAAAATGGAGCGTACGTCGAATAAGCATCTCGACGGAACATAGGAGATTCTATGCCCACAGCCACCACAACGTTACAGTCCGTAATTGACGAAGCCTTGCACGCTCGAGATTTTGTAAAGCTGCGCAACGCTCTCAAGAACTGGCAGCCGCCCGACGTAGCGGATCTGATCAATGTTCTACCGATTGAAGACCAGGCGGTCGTATTTCGCATCTTGCCACGCAAGCTAGCGGCAGAGACCTTTGGCTACCTGACGCCGACTCAGCAGGAGAAACTTCTTAAAGCGATGGCTCAGGATGAAGTCACCGTCCTCCTCAACAACATGCCGGATGACGACCGAACGCTGTTGTTGGAGGAAATGCCCGCCGCCGCCACTAAGCAGATGCTCGAACTGCTGACGCCGCAAGAGCGCGCGGATGCCGTCAAGCTGCTGGGCTACCCCGAAGGCAGTATTGGCAGGTTGATGACAGCGCATTATGTCGCCGTGCGTGAAGATTGGACGATCCAATATGTTCTGGATTACGTTCGCGAGCACGGCCAGGACAGCGAGACGCTGAGCATGATTTACGTCGTCGATGATCAAGGTGTGCTCATCGATGATATCCGCATCCGCACCTTTTTGCTGGCGCCTCTGACTGCCAAAGTCGCCGACCTGATGGACTATCGGTACGTCGCACTGAAAGCAGCCGCTAGCCAGGAATCAGCCGTGCAGGTCTTTAGGGAACAGGACCTCAAGGCGCTACCGGTGACGGACACGACCGGCGTGTTGATCGGAATTGTCACAATTGACGACGTGCTCGATGTGGCCGAGGCGCAGGCGACGAAAGAGATTCAAAAGATAGGTGGATCAGAAGCCCTCGACGAACCTTATATGCAAATCGCCTTTTGGCGCATGGTCAAGAAACGTGGTGGATGGCTGGTGATCTTGTTCCTGGGTGAAATGCTCACGGCAACCGCCATGGGTTTTTTCGAAAGGGAGATTGAACGCGCGGTTGTCCTCGCGCTGTTTGTCCCACTGGTAATTTCAAGCGGAGGTAACTCAGGTTCACAGGCGTCAACGCTGGTGATCCGTGCTCTAGCGCTCGGCGAGGTGAGACTCCGTGACTGGTGGCGAGTGATGCGTCGAGAGGTCCTTTCTGGTCTGGCCTTGGGATCAATTCTAGGCACCATCGGATTTCTACGAATCAGCGTCTGGTCAGCCTTCTCTGACATCTACGGCCCGCACTGGCTGCTCGTAGCGCTGACCGTTGGATTCGCACTAATTGGCATTGTGCTGTGGGGAACATTGTCGGGTTCGATGTTGCCATTCTTACTGCGACGCGCAGGCTTCGACCCGGCAGCTTCTTCCGCGCCTTTCGTAGCCACCCTGGTGGACGTGACAGGATTAGTAATCTATTTCAGTGTTGCTGCGTTACTTCTAAGAGGCACTCTCTTATGAGAGTGCATAGTATCCGAAATTGTGACGGTGCTGTCACGCCGTTTTGATTCGAGCACGCGGTGCTCACTCAAAGGAGCCCTCAGAAACGAAACCGTACCGAGCCCGAAACAAAGCGGGGAGGGGAGAACTGTATCGGCGTGAACTCACTCTCCTTCGCGATCTGGAAGACTCTGTCAGTCGCATTCTCGATATTGAGTTGCAGGTCTATCGAATGGTGTCCCTCGCGAAACAGGTCCAAGCCGAAATAGAAGTTAGCTACAAGATGTTCGGGCAATCTCACACGCGTCTCTTCTCCTTCAGCGTTTGGGAGCGCTGCCGGCGTGCCGCTTCCGTATTCAAGCCCCGTGCTCGCCCAAAAACCGCTATGACGCTCGCGCCACCTGAGCCCCGCAACCGCAGTGTGAATCTGATCGAAAGCAGCGGGGCCGCGCTCTCCGGGCTCGACCTGCTCTACCGTGAAGCCTCCGGATATTGGCCCAGTCTGAAATGCTCGCTGTGCTGTGTAGCTGAAGTATCCTGATAGGCCCAAGTGCTGAATCTCGGCAAGCTGACCCGAGAACTCGATCCCATAGGCTTTGCCGCGAGCGAACGTAGTTGGCGCGAAGATGCGGACGTTAGCCAGCTCCGTTGTTTCAAACGAGTTCTTGTCCGAGCGCCAGTACCCAGTCAGTCGTAGGATCAGCCTGTCTTTAATCGAATGGCTTACCCCGGCCTCAAAGTGGTTACTGCGCGCGATCTGAGGAGTTTTACCCTCGAACCCGAGCCGGGCCGACAAGAGCAGGTTTTCGATCGGTGGTGGCGCAAAGAATCGGTTGTAGGCAAAGTGCAACACCGTGTGTGCGCTCGGCAGAGCGTACGCCAGGTTGATTCGAGGACTAATCGCGAACCCGCTCAATACCGTGCTGTACCGATCGTATCGGAGCCCAAGATTCGCGGTGAAATTTCTTAACGGCCGAATTTGATCTTGAAAATAAAGGCTCGCCTGTCCTCCTGTCTTGCGCCCGCGAAAATCGAACGGTTCAATCTCGATCTCGTTTTCGCGCGGATCAAAGAAGAAATCCTCTCGCAGCCTCAGCAGCGTCAGATCGATCCCTGTTTTGATCGCGTGTCTCGATCCAATGTAGAGCGAGTAGTCGCTCTTCGCGCCAAGGGTGATGTCGTTGCGCAGTCCCCCCGCCTGTATGGAGGACTGATCGGAGGTAGGAACAAGCCGGGCGCTCGCGAGTCGCTCGTACAAGGACGAGGACAGGGCCGATGAAGCGGAGAAGGTGTGGTCCCACGAAAGCATCGCGGTTTGCTCGCGATTTCGTTGAAAGAAATCTCTGCCGCGCAATTCATCTCCAGTTGTGTTGGGCAACTCAAAATTAGTTCCATCGCCCGTAAGCGCGAGCTTGAAGAAGTCATTCGCGCCGGGTCTGTAGTCGAGTTGAACAAAACTGCGTGAGCCCTTGCCGCGATCATGAAACCTCGCAGGCTCTGGCGTATTCAGAAACCGGTCGCTTTGGAAGGCCTGGCCGAATAGAAAGTACCCGAACCTCTCGTCGTGGCCACCGTAGTTGAAGGAAGCGTTATCGCGCAGGTAGTTGCCCAGACCGGCCGTAACGCTTCCGTGATTGTTCGCGTCGAAGCCGCTTCGAGTGACAATGTCGAGTATGCCTCCGAACCGGTTCCCAAATTCGGCGGGAAAGCCGCCGGTAATCACGTTGACCGATTGAATGATCTCCGGCGAGAGCCCGGGCGTGAAGAGCTGATGCGGGTTGTCGAAGAAAGATACGCCATTGACAAACGTGTTGAGGGATAACTCGTTACCGCGCAGGTGAACGAGATTATCGTGGCTGCCTACGGCACTCGCGACAAAAGGGGTGACGATATCCGTCAACTGGGTGCGCCGAGCCGTGGGCAGTAAATCAATCTGATCACGATTGATCGTGGCAACGGTCGCTGCCTCTGTTTCGTCGAGCAGCTTCGACTCGGCCTGAACTGTGATCTGTTCGTTGACTCTCGCAAGTGGGCTTAGCTCGAAACTGATTTGAGCCGTGGCCCGCGGGCTCAGCACAACCATGATCTGTTCAGCATAGAATTTGTCAGCCGACGCACTCACGGTGTACGGACCTGGACTCAGCCCACGAAAAACGAAGCGCCCTTCCGCATCCGGGGTCGTCACTCGCTCGCCGGTGAATAAGTCGCTCTCAAGCTTTACTGTTGCTGCAACCGGCTTTCGAGTGTTCTTGTCTGTGACCGTGCCGGCAATTCTTTGCTGAGCGTCTGCTGTCGCGCACGACGCGGTTAACCAGAGCAACAAGAGCCACGCACTGCGGGCCTTTGCGCAGTGAACTTGGCATCGTGCTCTAGATAGGTTCGGATCTGACTCGGTGCTCTTCATCTTTTCCATTCCTTCCTTTACCTCTGCGGCGCCGCGATGGTTGGCGCCACAATGCGCGGTCCCAGCGCCGACTCTCCGGCACTGTGCGCGTGACACTGCGGACACGTATCCGCCTTCGCAGGGCATAATCACGCGACGAAGACTCGTGCGTGGCTTCGCGAAACCAGTCCCACAGAGGATAGACCAGGGCTTTTGTCGCGCCGAAGCCGCCAAGGCTGCAGGGCAAAATCACGACACGACAGGCCTCCGCGTAAGACAGCGGTGGAGCTCGCCGGAGATGATTAGTGGTTTAAGAGATGGCGATAAACGGAGGAGCGCGAGGTGAGGAGGAATCTAACTCAAGCAGCTCGTGCCTGGTTAGAGGACGGTTAGAGTGAATCGAAATCGAGACAGGCTCGACCAGCGCAGGGCGAGCCGCGCGAATTGGAACGCGCAAGAAGGAGCCCGCACTCAGCAGAGCGCAGCCTTCAGGGCATTGGCCGTCTATCTGAGCGCTTTCAATGCTCTCACGATCCGAATCCGTTACATGCTTTACTCGAGATCGCTGTGGACTACAGCAGCAGTGGCCCACCTTTACACAGCAACTCATCGAGCAAGCATCCGATGAGCCGAGTGCGAGAGAGGCGGACGTGGAGACGGGAACAACCAGAAGGGCGACAAGAAGCGACGCTACCTTCAGCCAGCCGTTCCAGTCTCGCGGTTTCATTTGACGCGATAATACACCCCAAGGCTCTAGTGAGGCCAGCAAGATCTTCTACAAATCTGCGGAGCGACACCAAGTCTGGATGTGGGCGAGCCTTTCATTCAGTGGGGTTCATCGTGAAGGGTGGGTGGCGGGAAGTACGTAGCCTGGGCGATGGCCTCACGTCGCCTCGAAAATGGCTCCGAAAGCGAGTTCTAAACGAAATTCACGACCTTGCCCCGCAATACTCTGACTCGGCTTGCCCGCACAATTGCGCCGGCGCGTTTGACCTCCACACGAATCTGATGAGTGCGCCCATCGTGGCGACTGTTTTCGCGCGGATAGTACGCCACCGGGTGGAGCGGATTTTTCCGCTGATACGCAGGACTTCACGCCCATGTTTAAGGCTATTAAAGCTTAGAGCTTACCGAGAAGAATCAACACGCCGATCAGAATGAAGGCAACGGCTGCGGCACGTCTGATCCAGATAAGAGGGAGGTATTCACCTATCACCCCGCCCACTGCGACACCAATTGCAGACACACAGACCAGAGCCAAAGACGCGCCTATGAAAACCTCCCAAGGCCGCCTCGTTTGCGCCGACAGGGTAATCGCCGTCAGTTGAGTCTTATCACCGAGCTCAGCAAGAAACGTCACACCAAACGTCGTCAGGATTACTCGCCAAGCCATTACTTCTCCCTTCACCGCTTAAGATTAGTCTCCTTCCGGGCTAGCCATTTGCTCGCAGCTTATATGAAGGATTCCTGGAATCTGAGCAAATCTCTCACCCATCAACGCCGCAGTGTTAGCGCGATCTTCTGCCAAGCCAAACGAAGCCTCGACTGTTTCCTCTCCGGCCTTTCGCGCTTCGGAATAGCTCGTTACTGATACGCCCGGTTCGCCCATAAAATTGGTCCACACTTTCCGAACCGCTTCAGCACTGCTCGGCGCGAAACCAACAGACAGTCGGTACGTAAGTACCGGCCCCTTGAGTCCCGATCGTCTGTTGATGTAGTTCGTCGCCCACTGCAGCGAGAACTGAACTATGAGGACCGTGCCTAAGATATAACTTGCGAGTTGATACGAGCCCTGCCCGATGGCAAGCCCCATGCCGGCTGCGGCCCAAAGTGTGGCGGCGGTGTTTATTCCCTGTACGCTCGCCCCACGGTGCATGATGACGCCTGCCCCTATGAAACCTATTCCCGTCACTACGCCGGCGGCTATCTGCGTCGGGTTGCCTCCCGAACCAAAGCTCCCCAAAGCGATTAGCCCAAACGAAGTTGCTCCTACTGACACCAGAGCATTGGTTTTCAACCCGGCGTTCTTATGCCGCCACTGCCGTTCGATGCCCACAAGCGTTCCAAACAACGCGGACATCAGTAGGCGTATTGCCATTTCTTCGCCAGTCATTTTTAAGACTCCAGTTTGAAGCGCGCTTCCGCCAGGCGGTAGAGCCTTCGCCATACCAAACGGTTTATCGTTACAACCAACACCGCCATTGTGATGGTTGATGCAAGCAGCAATGTGAAATCGCCTGCGTCAGTCGCTTGACTGATCGTTGCTCCCAGTCCCGTAGCGGAGACCACGGGATCTGCGATTGAAGCTCCAGTAAGAGCGACGATCACACCGGCCACGACGACCCCCGCGGCTGAGATGGCATCGCCGAACATGTGTATGTAAGCGCTGCGCACGTTCAGATCCTTCTTGGCCCCGCTCCTTAGCCAGAGGCTGATGACGGTGTTCATCAGAACTGCTATCAGCGCAACCACAATCATCGGGGTGCTGCGGACCGGCTCGGGGTGACGCAGCCGGTCAATGGCTTCCCAGAAGATCAGCAAGGCGATGGCTATCAGGGAGACCGAGTTTACCAAAGCAGCGAGGATACCGACGCGGTGATAGCCGAATGTGCGCTTTGCCGTAGAGGGTTTGCGCGCGACCCAGATGCCGTACCAGGTAAAGACGAGGGCAAGCGAGTCGGCGAAGTTATGGCCGGCATCCGACATGAGCGCCAAAGAGTGCGAGATATACCCGGCAATCGCTTCACCAAACACAAAGACGACGGTAATGAAGATTGACAGGACGAGCCGCCTTCTCGTCAGCACTGACCCGTGGTCAGCCCGTGTCCCATCTTGACGTTCCTTTCGTTTCAAATCAGGCACGTTTAAGTGCGGGCAGGTGGAAAAGACTGTTAGGCCCGGCATATTCTGTTGGCTAAGAGTGAGAATGAGTAGGTAATCCATCATGCGCATGTTCGATGATGTGGTGATGCTCCTCGCCTGATGCATTCGCTGGATCAACATGAATTGTGACGCCTGAGAGAAATGGTAGCCTGTGCAGAAGCTCATGTTGTGTTTTGATGGCAAGCTCATGCCCGTCACTAGATCCTGGCGGGAGATCGGCGGCCAATTCCATGCGCAGCCCCACTCCTTTTCGCACTGCTTCATTCTGCGTTAAGAGGACCACCTCTTGAACCGTTTGGTTAATGTCCAGCCGCGCCTTCTCTGTCTCAGTTTTTCGCAAGAGCGCTCGAATTCGGGTGATGACCTCGCCGGCCCGATTTCCATCGCGGATTATGTCGCGAGCAGCTTCGCGAGCCTCCTCGAGGTTGGGCGCATCACCCGCCCCCGCCAACCAGTCCAGGCAGGCACTGCCGTTGTTTACGATGGCTGTGAGCGGCTGGTTGATTTCGTGGGCAATGGAGGCCAATTCTCCCATGGTCATCACCGTGTGATATGAGCGAGCTCTGCCTGCGCCTTGCGCAAGGTCTCTTCTGCCCGCTTTCGTTCCTGGGCAGATTTACGCGCGTTGGACATCAGTCGAGTGATCACGAATGAGGTTGTCAAGAAAGCAATCGGCGCCACAACGTCCAGCGTCTGGTTCATCGCTAGATGGAAGAGCGGCGCGGTAAAGAAGTAGTCTAAGCAGCAATAGGCGACGATGGAGACGATTGCTGATGGAACGAAGCTAGCAGTTAGCGACACCAGCACAATGACGATCAGATAGAGAAGCGCAACAGTCGTGGAATTGAGCTGGAGTCGAAACCAGGCAAAGGTCAGCAGCCCCAGAATAACTACGCCAAGCAAACATTGCGAGGCTGAACGCCAGAATCTAAGAGTCCGGTTATGATTCATTGAGATTGCTCGCGCTTAGCTCGACAAAGCTCTGACAGTCTAGCTCTTTGTCAGATCGATCCTCTACGCACTAGAGAATAAGTTAAGCATATTCGGGATGTGATCGTCATCCAGCGCGTTGATGAGGCAAGTTCTAGAGTGTCACCACAAGTTCTATTTCAGCGCCTCACTTTAACTCGTTTCAGTTCCACCCCGCCGGCGTGTATCGAAGACGCATTCGCCCTGCAGGAAACGCCGCCCGCGCCAATCCTTTTGCCGAACATACGCCCGCCCTTCCGAGAGTCCGACCCCCAATTGACCTCCTGGATTCTCACTAACGCAAAGAGTCCATCACACGTCTTCTTTGTCACTTGTTCTTGCGGCTGGGGATAACTCTGGGGATAATTGAAAGTAGAAGTTTGGAAGCGTCGGTAAGCTGTTGACTTACTTGGTGGGCGGTACTGGGTTCGAACCAGTGGCCCCCGGTTTGTAAGACCGATGCTCTACCGCTGAGCTAACCGCCCGCTTGGGAAACACACTATAAGGAGCGCCAACAACCACTGTCAAGCAAAGCACGCGAGAGAGTCGTGTACCGCTGAGATATCAACGCGGAGTCGGGATACTACGCACGCGAGAGCTTCAACGATTCTTCCTTTCATGGTAAATCGCACCTCGACAATCAACGAGTAATGATGGTTCGTTGATCGTTGTAAGCAGGAAAATGGCGAGCTTTTTAGGCAACTGATTCATCCAAATATGCGGCGCCTTTGGTGTAACCACGCTAGATTGCAAAGCGTCTTTAACTATGCGACAAAGTATAGTAGTGGCACGTTCACGTCGTGACCACACGAATCGAGAACGAGGAACAAATGGCAGAGAGACTGAAGAGATTCATCGCGATAATAAAGAAACGCCGAACACCGATTGGGATTATTGTTTTGCTGCTGGTCGTCGCCGGCGTTGGGGCTTTTCTATGGGGCGACAAGGCGAGCGCCAGCGACTACATTACCGCAAAGGTCGATCGCGGGAACGTAGAAGTTACGGTGTCCGCGACGGGCACTGTGCAGGCGGTGGTAACCGTGCAAGTGGGTTCGCAGGTGTCGGGCACGGTGAACTGGCTCGGCGCCGATTTCAACTCGCAGGTGCATCGAGGTCAGGTCATCGCGCGGCTCGACCCGGCGATATTCCAAGCACAGGTTGATAACGCCCGGGCCAACGTCCTAAACGCCGAAGCCGCAGTACAAGCTGCCCAGACGGAGATAAATAATCAAAAGGCAAACCTGCAAGCTGCCAAGGCTAACCTCGAAGTCAATCGAGTGCAACGCGAGGATGCGGCCGCGCTCGTGAAGCGATATGAAGAGCTGAAAAACGTTCTATCGGGTCGCGACCTCGAAGCCGCAAAAGCGCAAGCAAGCGCCGCTGCCGCGCGTTATGAACAAGCGGCCGCTCAAGTGGGGCAGACCGAGGCCGCTAACGCGTCCGCCAAAGCGAAGCTCGAACAGGCAAAGGCATCTCTCAGTCAGTCGAAGGCCCAGCTTCAACAATCGCAGGTGAATCTCGATCACTCGATCATCGCCTCGCCGATAGATGGCGTGGTGGTTTCACGCAGCGTCGACGTAGGACAGACGGTCGCGGCGAGCCTATCGGCACCGACTCTTTTCACAATCGCGAACGACCTTACAAAAATGCAGGTGCTGGCCTCAATCGACGAGGCTGATGTCGGTCAGATTCGCGCGGGAATCAGGGCGAATTTCCTGGTCGATGCGTATCCCGGCGAAACATTCAGTGGCGAGATTAGCCAGTTAAGACTCAACGCTCAGTCAACGCAGAATGTTGTCACCTACAGCGCGGTGATCGATGTTTCGAATCCATCTCTGAAACTGCGTCCGGGAATGACCGCGAACATAACAATCGGGGTTGCGCGGCGGGACAACGTCCTCACCGTGCCTAACGCCGCGCTGCGGTTTAAGCCTAACCTGTCGGACAAAGAGCAAGAGGCGTTGCGTGAGAAGATGGCGGAGCGCATAAAAGAGCTTCAGGCCGAGCGGCAAGCGCAAGCCGGTCAGGAAGGACAGCAAGCCGCGGCGCCGAAGGACTCTGCTGATCAGCAGCCCAAGGCTCAAGGCGGTCAGCAAGCGCAAGGGGGCGAAGGCCGTCGGCGCGGCGAGGGCGGTCAGGGTAATCGCGCAGCTTCTGGTCAACGCGGGGAGGGCGGTCAGGGAAACCGCGAAGCTTGGCGCCAACGGGGCGAGGGTGGCCAGGGGAACCGTGAAGCTTGGCTACAGCGCCGGCGAGCCGAAGGCGAGCAGGGAAATCGTGAAGGCGGGCGGCAGCGAGGCGAAGGCGGCCAGGGAAACCGTGAAGCCGGGCGGCAGCGAGGCGAAGGCGGCCAAGGAAATCGTGAAGGCGGACGGCAGCGAGGCGAAGGCGCTCAAGCTGGCGGCGCTCAAGGCGGCGGCGATAGTCAGCGCTCACAAGGCGGAGGCGGCCCGAGCTTTCAGGGATTCGCAGGTGGTGAAGCTGGCGGTGGGCGCAGGCAGTGGCAAACGGTCTGGGTTCTAAGCGCAAACAAAACCATTGAGCCTCGCTTCGTTCGAACTGGTTTGACCAATGGTCGAGTGACCGAGATAGTGGCGGGGGATCTTCACGAAGGCGACACGATCATCATTGGACAGAATGAGACTGGCGCCACCAGGCCGACGCAGACTGGCTCGCCGTTCCAGCAGCAGCGCCCACCGGGAATGCCGGGCGGCCGCGGACCGGGCCGGTAAGCTTTTGTACAACGCCTGAAACATCGTGGGCGCGAGCTTCGCACTTCGCGAGGCCGCGCCCACACATTACGAGGACGGCAGGTACTCAGTTGGAAGCTCAAGTAATCACCGAAACCAGTTATGCCACCGACCCTCTGCTGGGTCCCGCGCTAATCACACTCGATCACGTCCACAAGACTTATCATATGGGTGACGTCGAGATACACGCGCTGCGAGGCGTTTCGCTTCACATCGACCGTGGCGAGTTCATCGCAATAATGGGCGCGTCGGGGTCGGGTAAATCGACAACGATGAATATTCTTGGCTGTCTCGACAAACCTACGCGAGGTCATTACTACCTCGATGGTCAGGACGTGTCGAAGCTGTCGCGCGACGAGCTTGCCGACATACGAAATCGAAAGATCGGGTTCGTGTTTCAAGGATTCAATCTCCTCTCGCGGACCTCCGCGCTGGAAAACGTCGAGCTTCCGATGTTGTATCTTGGCGTGAAGACGTCCGAGCGATTGGAGCGCGCCAAAGAAGCGTTGGAGATAGTCGGCCTCGGCGATCGAATGAACAACATGCCTAACCAGCTTTCGGGCGGGCAGCAGCAGCGAGTGGCGATCGCGCGCTCGCTGGTGAACAGACCCTCGATCATTCTCGCGGACGAACCGACCGGAAACTTGGACAGCCGCACATCGGTTGAGGTTATGGATGTGTTCCAACGGCTCAATCAAGAGCGTGGGATCACAGTCGCTCTCGTCACCCACGAACCCGATATCGCGCAGTACGCGCGCCGCATCATCGTCTTCAAGGATGGCCGAATCAAGAACGACTACATGATCAAAGAGCCGCGTTCGGCTCGAGAGGAACTTGAAAGCCTGCCACCGATTGAAGACGACGAGGAGGACGACGAATGAATCTGCTGTTGACGTTCAGGGTTGCGATCCGCGCACTCGGCCGCAACAAGCTTCGGTCTAGCCTTACGATGCTTGGCATCATTATCGGTGTGGGCGCCGTCATCGCCATGGTCGGCATAGGTCAAGGCGCCTCGGCGACAATCCAGGCTCAGATCGCGAACCTTGGAAACAACATGCTTTTTGTGATGTCCGGTTCAATGAACTTTGGTGGAATGCGTGGAGGCGCCGGCTCGTCGAATACGCTGACTCCCGAAGACGCCGCTGCGATAGAAGCGGAATGCCCTGCAGTGCGCGCGGTAAGCCCCGGCGTCCGAGCGAACGGTCAATTGGTGTTCGGCAATCTGAACTGGGTTGCATCCAGCCAGATTCAAGGCACAAACGAGAAGTTTCCCGACATTCGCTCGTGGCCGGTTGCCGTCGGCGAGTTCTTCACCGAGGGCGATGTGCGAACCGCGGCGCGCGTTTGCGTCATCGGTAAGACGGTTGGCGACAATCTGTTCGAGGGCGCCGATCCGGTCGGTCAGACGATGCGGATTCGCAACCTCCCGTTCCGCGTCATCGGGATACTCAGCACGAAGGGCCAGAACCAGTACGGTCAGGATCAGGATGACACCGTCATCGTTCCTTACACGACGGCGCAGAAGAAGATGATTTCCAGAACAGACATCAGCCAGGTGATGGTGTCGGCTATCAGTCCTGCTGCTACTTTCACCGCTGAAAAACAGATCACCGAGCTGCTGCGCCAGCGGCATAAGCTGGGCGCAAATCAAGAGAACGATTTCTTCGTGCGAAATCTCACCGACGTCGCCGAAGCGGCGGATCAGTCCAGCAAAATCATGACCAACCTGCTCGCGTCGATCGCCGGCGTATCATTGCTGGTCGGCGGGATTGGGATCATGAACATCATGCTCGTATCGGTCACTGAAAGGACTCGTGAGATCGGAATTCGAATGGCCATAGGCGCGCGAAGCGCGGCGATCCGCCGCCAGTTCTTGATCGAGTCAATCACGCTCTCAGTCGTCGGCGGAGTATTCGGAATCCTTGTTGGCGTCGGCGCTTCGATCACCATATCAAAGACGTTGAGCTGGCCCACGTTGATCTCGCCCTGGTCTATCTTCGCATCGGTTATCTTTTCGATCCTGGTTGGAGTGGCGTTCGGTTACTACCCCGCCCGCAAAGCCGCTGGGTTGGACCCTATCGAAGCGCTGCGGTACGAATGAGGATCGAGAATCTAACATTGAACCCAGAACGTAGACGTGCAGCGATGAAGCGTCCAAATTCTCAGTTTGCAGTTTTTGATCTTCGCTTCTTTTTCTCTCCTGATCGACTGCCTGAGTACGGTATAATAAAAGCTCGAAACCTGGCGCCTGCGGGCGCGTTTAATGAGTAGCAGAATGGTAGCAATCAAGTCACTAATGAATCGGACATTCCTAATCGTAGTCATTTGTGTTCTGTTAGCGGTCAGTTCGGCGAGCGTTGCCGCATTTCAGCTTGACCCTGTCTCCACAACGACCGCTCAAGATGCGAAACGTGGCGTTGTGCGGCAGATCATCAACTCTGCTACGTCTCACTATCAGCGCGGGGAGAGCGCTTACAAGACCGGCCAATATGATGTGGCTCGGCGTGAATTTGATGAAGCCGTCGACACGATTCTGACTGAGTCGATCGATGTTCGCAGCGACGATGAGCTTCGCGTTTACTACCGCGAGTTGATCGAAAAGGTGAATCGTTACCAGGTGGCCGCTCTCGAGCAAAAGGACGGCGGCTTCAACGAGCAGCGGTACGAGCCCTCGCCGCTCGATAAGATCGCGTCGCTCTCAGACGCTGACCTCGAAGAGGCTGGCGCGGCAGATGAAGAAGAGGTGGCTGCGAGATTCAACTTCGACTTTACCTCAGCGGTGCCCGTCAGACAGTTCATCAGCTACTTCACCAAGGGACGCGGCCGCGCGACGATGGAGGCCGGCTTGCAGCGCTCTGTGCGCTTCCGCGAGATGGCCCAGCGCATTTTCAAACAGGAAGGCGTGCCGACCGATCTGATATGGCTTGCGCAGGTTGAGTCGGGCTGGAACCCGTACGCGTATTCGTGGGCGGCTGCCAGGGGCATATGGCAGTTTATTCCGTCGACGGGCGCACGCTTCGGGCTGACGCAGAATTATTGGGTGGATGAGCGCTCGAATCCGGAGAAGTCAACTCTTGCTGCCGCTCGCTATCTGAAGTGGCTCGCCGTTCGTTACAACGGCGACTGGTCGCTGGCGCTGGCGGCTTACAACACGGGAGAAGGCAACGTAGACAGCGCGATCGCCCGCTCGGGTTCGCGAGACTTTTGGCGATTACATCGAGGAGGCTACATTGCGCAGGAGACCCGCAACTACGTGCCCGCGATTCTAGCGGTCGTCACCATCGCCAAGAGCCCAAAGAAGTACGGTTTCGAATTACCCCCCGCCTATCCTTATCGTTACCAGACTAGATTGGTCGCGAGTCAAACCGATCTGCGTCCGCTTGCGAAGAAGCTCAAACTTTCTTACGGCACATTGCTCGATCTGAATCCGGAGCTTCAACGCGGAGTGACCCCGCCTGGCAAACACACGATTCGTATCCCGGCTGCGATGGCCGCCAAAGCCGCAGACGTTACGAGCGAGGCTAACACAGTAACGAACAATCCGTGAGCCGACTCCTCGGACCAACAATACTATTGCCCGCCTATTTCTCGTTTGTTATCATCCGCTCAGTCCTCAGGCGAATCTTCACTTTTGCCTCCTTAACTGCCCTCATTCGCTAACATCGATCCGAGGTCTTCTCAATAATGTCCATCCTGATCTTGATCCTCATATTGATCTTCCTGGCCCTCGTGTCTTCTTTCATCCCGATTGGCAACGAGAGGTCGACCGTGCGCCGGCTGCCGTGGGTTACGTTCTCGATCATGGCGATCAACGTCGTGATCTTCTACGTCACGCTGCCGGTCGTAGCCAGTCAGTTGGAAGAGATCACGAAGGTCGGCACCAGGATGGAACAGTTCATACAAAAACATCAGGAGCTGCTGGCTGACGAGAAGGTTCGCGAGAAACTCCGCGAAGCCGGACTCATAAGCAAGGCCGAATCAGACGAGATCGCCGAGCAGATCAAAAAGTCACCGCAGATCGAAGCTCAGTACAAGAATTGGCTCGAAGGCCTCGAAGCCCAGAAACTGCGTGACGAGCTCAATCAACAGATAGCGGAGCTCAAGAGCGCTACCGAGGACAGCGTCTGGTACAAGTACGGGGTCGCACCCAACGGCAAGTGGAAGCTTTTTCAACTCATCACCGCCGCTTTTCTGCACGGGGGCAGTCTACACTTGTTCGGCAACATGATCTTCTTCTTTGCCGTGGCGTTTAGCCTTGAAGATCTATGGGGACGAGGCGTTTTTCTCGGGTTTTACCTTCTTGGAGCGGCAGTCGCCTGCATACCCAGCTTAGTCAATCCGGCGGCCGTGCCCTCGATCGGCGCGTCAGGAGCAATCTCGGCGACGATGGGGGCTTTCCTGCTCAGGCTCCCGAAGACCAGGATCAAGTTGTGCTGCATTCCGGTATTCGCCCCAGTCTGGTGGATCAGACTTCTGTGCGGCCGAAGAAAGCTCATCGTGATGGTTCCTGGTTATATCTACCTCGCGTCGTACTTCATCGCTCAAGTTATCTACTGGTACTTCGATAAGAAAGCAGGATCCGTCTCAAACGTTGGGTACTCGGTCCACATCGCCGGCTTCATTTTCGGCGCAGGTTTCGCAGCGTTGATGAAGCTCACAAAGTACGAAGAAGAACACATCAATCCGAAGATCGAGGCAATGGTTTCATTCTCAGCCGCGCCGGCGGTCACTCAAGGACTTGAGGCGTTAGACAGGGGCAATCCGGCAATGGCTGAGAGGAAGCTGAGAGCGCATATCGCAAAACAACCGGGCGATACCAATGCGTTGCTGGCTGCGATTCAGGTGTATCAACAAACATCCAACTTCGATCAACTGAATGCGATGTACGCGCGGCTGATCCGGCAACATATCGCAAACGGAGACAAAGAGGCGGCGCTCTATTCCTACGATGGCCTGCTTTCATCGTTCCCTGACAACAACGTCGCGCCTCGTATTCCGGCGCGCGACTGGATTGTCATCTGCGAATACCTTCGCGAGTCTGACATGAATCGCGAGGCGGCCGTGGAGTACGAGCGACTTGTTGAGGCTTGCCCGGACGATCCGCTCGCGGGTCGAGCAGCGGTTCAGGGAGGAGAAGCGGCGATGTTTGTTAGCGACATCGACCGAGCATTGAGGATGTTCAAGAATGCGGAAGCGATGAACGCGCCCGATCCCTACGCTGCACGCGCAAGGATGGGCATCGAGAAGTGCAACAAGATTCTGGACATGCGTCCGAAATGGACAAAGCCAAAACCCACAGCTCCGGCAAAGCCCATCAAGGAGCGGGACCTGTCCGGCCCGCTCGGAGCTGCGTAAGCTCCGTTCGCAAGAACACAATGCTGCTCTGCGTCAGCATTAATATTTAACGATCCTTCTATGGAGCCGATATCTGATCGTTTTCCGTTTCGCTTCCTCTAACAAATCGTCTTACCCGCAATCAACGGATTGTTCCGGTCGAATTTCACAAGCATTGGTCTCATCTCAAAATGAAACTTTTAGACTGAGCAGAACCGTGCGCGGCCGCTGGGTCCGCCGCGGAAGCAGGAAATCCGAGTCGTCGCGATCGATGAACTCCGAACCAAAGCTGAATATCGTGTTGTTGAACGCGTTGAAGACATCGATCGCCGGACGAATCCTGATGCGATCACCAAGCACGAATGTTCGCGAAGCGCGGAAGTTGATCGTGCGAGTGCCGGGCCCGACGCCGTAGTTGCGCGGCAGGTTCCCGGCCGAGCCAATCGGAGCAAGCGCAAGCGCCGACTGAACGCCGGTTGCCGGGGCGCTGCGTGGTCGCCGCCATTCGGGTCTCCCAATCGGGCGGATGAGGTTCGGGCGGTCATTCTCGATGTCGTTCAAGTTTCGATCAAAACCTGCGCCGATGTTAAACGGCTTCGACGAACCAAACGAGACGATCGGCGCGAGGTCGATCTCGGCGTAGGGAACCTGAAACAGGCCACTGAAGCTGAATCTGTGTCTTTGGTCTTGCAGCGACGGCGCGCGTTCGGCGCGTCGGTCAAACAGGACTTGAGGCGACGCTGTATTTGTGGTTCCCTCGTCGATAAACTTGGAAAGCGTGTACACGGCGCGAAAGTGGGCTCGGCGTCCGAGCGCATACCGCAGCGACATTACACCTCCGTGATAGAAAGAGTTTCCCGTCGACTCGAGGAGCTCGACCTGGGTTAGCGATGGGTCGGGTCTGAGAGAACGGATGGCATTAAGCGCAGCGCTGATGTTGGACGACCTCGGGGCGTTCAGGCCGAGGGTGAGAACCCGAACGCCGTTCTCGACTCTAACAGCCCCAGCGGTCGAGGAAGTGGTCGCACTGGAATCGAAGCGAACGACCTCCGCGCTCGTGGCTGAAATCGGCCGCGCGCCGCTCTTGCCGGGCCGGTTATCGAAGTCGCGGCTAAGAAGATACTCGCTGAAATTCTGAAACCCCGTCGGCAAAACCGGAGCGTTTATGTTGCTCTCGCGCCAGAGATGCGCGCCGCGAGTGAAGATATAGTCAACGGTCGCAACTAGTTTCCTGCTGAGCTGACGTTCCACGCCAATACCGGTTTGCAGCGTGTATGGAATCTCCAGGTCTGGGCTTATGCGTCGCAGGAACTCGGTCTCTGACAGACCGAACCTGGCGATCAGCGTCCGGTCGATGATTGGTTGCGGAAAGTGCACGACCGGCAGGACCTCCGGTTTTAGGTCTGAATCGATGATCGTCGTCGACGCTCCCAGCGAGAAGTCATCGATCGTGCGAAGCAATGCGCGGTTGTAGAACAATCCGAATCCCGCCCGGACCACCGTCTTTCCTGGTGTGGCCAGCTTCTTGAAACTGCGAAACAGCTTCCCACCGAAGGGGTCCCACGCGATCGCGAGTCGCGGGCTGAAGTTCGTGCGGTCATCGAGAATCGACTCGTTGTCCCAACGCACGCCTAGCGACAAAGTCAGGTTCGGTCTTATCTTCCACTCATCTTGAATGAACAAACCGAGCACATCATTCGACGCGCGGCTTTCGGTGTCGAACCTCTGGACGAAACGGCTAGCATGGTTTGCCAGGAAGTCATCGACGGCAGCAAACGTATACTGCCCGCCAGTCGCAAAGAGATCGTCGAACGTCGAGCGCACAAGCTGAATGTCAGCGCCCGCTTTGAAGAGATGATTGCCTTGAAGGAGCGAGATGTTGTCTTGAAGCTGGGTTCGCCTTTCTTCCCTCGCAAACGCAGGCGACGAGTCGCTGCCGGTGAACGATCCGGCGGTCACTCTCGGCGAGCTGATCACTACGCCAACCGAATCCAAATCTGTCTTGCTGCGCGGAAGAAGGCGCGAGTATTGAAACCTGGCCTGGTTTACGAATCGATTCGAGAAGATCAGAAAATCCGAAACGCTTATCGAGTCCGAGTTGCGGCCGCCGATCAGAATCGTTTCAGGCAAGCGCGTGCCGCCCGGAAAGCCACGCTCGTTTTCGCCGCGCGACATGTCAAATCTGACGGCAGCGTTGTGCGACTGCGAGAAGTTCAAGTCCGCGCGAGCGTTGACCAGATTGTTAGTCTCCGGCGTCGAAACTTCTTCCGAGAACAACGCGACCTGACTGCCGGGCGCTGCGGGCTCGGTAGGTTTCGGAAGAGGAAACAGAGGGTTGGCCGTCACCGGCACGAGCGCATTGATCTCCACGAAGTCGGGAAAATCAAAGCGTTCGTAGCTAGCAAAGAAGAAGTCGCTTTGCCTTCGAATCGGACCGGACAAGACTCCGCCTTCTCGGCGCTGCTGCTGAGGCACGCGGCCAAGACCTCGGGCGTTGCGGAAGAACGTGTTTGAATTGAGCGACTCGTCGCCGAAGTAAGAGTAGGCATCGCCGCGATACTTGTTCGCTCCGGTTCGAGTTCGAATGTTTATCCGGCCGCCGGAAGCCCGCCCGTATTCTGCCGCGTATTGGTTAGTGATGATCTGCACTTCGGCGATCGATTCCGCATTAAGGCTGATGCGCTCGCGAGCGGAGCGGTCGTCGTTGTTGTCGAGTCCGTCAATCGTGATGTTGTTCGAGGTCGCAGGCGCGCCGGTGAGCGAGAATGAACCAGCTTCTTCGGGCGTGCCTCGTAAGAAGACGCCTCGACCCTCATTGGCCAGCTCACTTGTAGACAGAGGAGCTTCCGTGACGCCTCCGAGCAAAAAGACAAGCTGCAGCGGATCGCGATTAATGATCGGCAGATCTTCCAACTCGCTCTGAGTTATGGTGTCGCCGACTACCGTACGATTGGTGTCCACCAGCGCCGGGCTTGTCGCCGTGACGGTGACCTGCTCGCTCGCGCCGGCGGGAGCGAGCGTGAGCTCGATAGCGAATGTGCGGCCGGTGGTCGTGGCGACTTCTTGACTCTCTTCTTCCTTGAAGCCGGTTGCGCTTGCTTTGAGCTTATAGTTACCGGGGGCGCTAACCGCAATTCGGAACCGACCTTCGGCGTTAGTTGTGGCGGCCCGCTCCACGCCGGTCGCAGTGTGAGTTGCGACGACCTTCGCGCCGGAGATCACTGCGGCGGCAGTGTCCCGAATGACGCCTTCAAAGATTATGTTGTCGAGATCATCGGCAGATGTTGCAGCCGATGATAAGAACAGGGTCGTAAGCAGCGCGGCGAGCGGTAGGACAACGAGACGGGCAATCCTGGTGAGCATAGTGTCGGGACCTCCGATGAGAGCTTTCGGCCCTGACACCGACGAAACTTTCTGTCTGCATCAGCCCAGGATCAGGCCGGACATA
>Ga0114129_10002696_pt1 | contig 24712 bp, 24 predicted proteins | sample RhiMetdeltSRZDD1_FD_80071 | JGI IMG/M metagenome (GOLD analysis project Ga0114129, IMG submission 80071) | Populus rhizosphere microbial communities from Tennessee, USA - Rhizosphere MetaG P. deltoides SRZDD1 (version 2) (version 2) | ecosystem: Host-associated > Plants > Roots > Rhizosphere >...
GGGTTAGTCGCCGTCGTTGGTACGACGGGAGCCACCCATGGTGGGAGTGGTCTTGTTGACCTGGAGCAGGAACTCCATGTTGGAGCCGGTCTCCTTGAGCTTGTTGATCAGCAGCTCGAGGGCGGCCTGACCGTCGAGGGCGGACAGCACCCGGCGCAGCTTCCAGGTCACCTGGAGCTCGTCCTTGCTCATCAGCAGCTCCTCACGGCGGGTGCCGGAGGGGTCCACGTCGATGGCCGGGAAGATGCGCTTGTCGGCGTACTCGCGCCGCAGCCGCAGCTCCATGTTGCCGGTGCCCTTGAACTCCTCGAAGATCACCTCGTCCATCTTCGAGCCGGTCTCGATCAGCGCGGTCGCGAGGATGGTCAGCGAGCCGCCGTCCTCGATGTTGCGGGCCGCACCGAAGAACCGCTTCGGCGGGTACAGCGCGGACGAGTCGACACCACCGGACAGGATCCGGCCGGACGCCGGCGCCGCGAGGTTGTAGGCCCGGCCGAGCCGGGTGATCGAGTCCAGCATCACGACCACGTCGTGACCGAGCTCGACCAGCCGCTTCGCCCGCTCGATCGCCAGCTCCGCGACCGTGGTGTGGTCGTCGGCCGGCCGGTCGAAGGTCGAGGCGATGACCTCACCCTTGACCGTGCGCTGCATGTCGGTGACCTCTTCGGGCCGCTCGTCCACCAGCACCACCATCAGGTGGACCTCGGGGTTGTTGGTGGTGATCGCGTTCGCGATCGCCTGCAGCACCATCGTCTTACCGGCCTTGGCCGGGGACACGATCAGACCACGCGCACCCTTACCGATCGGGGCGACGATGTCGATGATCCTGGTGGTCAGGACCTGCGGCTCGGTCTCCAGCCGCAGCCGCTCGGTCGCGTACAGCGGCACCAGCTTGCCGAACTCGGGGCGGTGCTTGGCCGCCTCCGGGTCCGAGCCGTTCACGGTGTCGATCCGGACCAGCGGGTTGAACTTCTCCTTGCGCTCGCCCTCGCGCGGCTGCCGGACCGCACCGGTGATCGCGTCACCCTTGCGCAGCCCGTACCGCTTCACCATCGCGAGCGAGACGTACACATCGTTCGGGCCGGGCAGGTAGCCGCCGGTCCGCACGAACGCGTAGTTGTCGAGCACGTCGAGGATGCCGGCGGCCGGCACCAGCACGTCGTCCTCGGTGATCACCGGCTCGACGTCGTACCGGTCGCGGCTACCGCCACCGCTGGTGCGGCCACCGCGGCTGTCGCGGTCCCGGCCGCGGTCGCGGCCCCGGCGACGCCGCCGGCGGCCCTCGCCGCCCTCGTCGCCCCGGTTGTCCTGACGGTCCCGGTTGTCCTGCCGGTTGTCCTGACGGTCCCGGTTGTCCTGCCGGTTGTCCTGACGGTCCCGGTTGTCACCACGGTTGCCGTCGCGGTTTTCCTGTCGGTTGTCCCGGTTCTGGTCCCTGCTCTGGTCGCGGTTCTGGTCCCGGTTCCGGCCGGACTCGCGGTCGCTCTCGTCGCCGCCCTTGTCAGCGGCACGGTCGGCGGCACGGTCGCCGTCGTGCTTCTCCTCGCGGCGCTTGTCGCCGCCGCGGTCGCCGGCCCTGTCCTCGGCCCGGTCGGTCTTGTCATCGGCCCGGGTGGCATCGCGGTTGTCGTGGCGGTCGTCGGTGTCACCCGACTGACGCGCGGTTCCCGCGGTCTCCCGGCCGGCAGCGCTGTCCCCCAAGTTGCCGTCGCTACGGCGGGCCTCGGCCCGGCGCGCGGCCGGCTCGTCACCGGCCTCGTCCAGCGTCGGCTGGGTCGCTCGGTTGCCGGCGTTGCGGCCGCCCGAGCCCTGGTTCCCTCCCCCGGAGCCACCCGGGCCACTGCCCTGGGCGGCCTTGATGGCCTCGATCAGCTGGCCCTTGCGCAGTGCGCCGGCGCCCTTGATGCCGAGCGTCCCGGCGAGCTGCTTGAGCTCGGGGAGCAGCATGCCTTCGAGGCCGCCTCCGCTACGCCGGCGCCGGGTAGGCGCCGCGTCATTCGCCGGGGCCGGCTGATCGCCGGCGGCACCGGTGGAGGTTTCGACTGTTTCTGTCACGTGAGGTCCTTCCCACACGGATGGACGACTGCATGGAGCACGTCGCCCTTAGGCATCGCCCACGACCAACAAGACGGGTACGTGGGCACACAAGCTCTCGCTGAACCTGGGCCTCCGCGAGCTCCCGCCGCGGGTTGCGTCGGGAATCCACAGGAGTACGCCACCGAAGTGGCCGGGGCAAGGCGGCCCGGGTGGTGGCGAGAGTTTCCCAATCACCTGGAGGGGATTGGGTGAGTCGAGACTAGCACCAACGGAGGGTCAGGGCACGACTCGGGTACCAAGAACACGTGTGTCGTCCGGAACATTCCCACAGGCCGGTTACGGCACCGACCAGACCTGTGCACCTACTGGGTCTATGGCCAGTGCGAGCCTGGTCCACCCCTGCGGAGCGTCCTCCGTGCCACCACCCGCGCCGAGCAGGGCGAGCACGGTCGGCCCGGCCCCGCTGACCACCGCCGGTACACCGGCGGCGCGCAGCTCGCCGACCAGTGCGGCACTGTCCGGCATCGCGGGTGCCCGGTACTGCTGGTGCAGCCGGTCCTCGGTCGCGAGCAGCAGCAGATCCGGCCGTGACGTGACCGCGGTCGCGAGCAGTGCCGCACGGCCGGCGTTCGCCGCGGCGTCCGCGTGCGCCACGGTGTCCGGCAGCAGCCCGCGGGCCTGCTCGGTCGACAGCGTGTCCGGCGGGACGTAGGCCACCGCCGAGATCGCCGGGTCCGGCTCCAACCGGACCGCCCGGCCGCCGTCGGCGTCGTTCCACGCGATCGTGAACCCGCCGTACACGCAGGCCGCTACGTTGTCCGGGTGTCCCTCGATCCGGGCCGCGAGCCGCAGCACCCGTTCGTGGTCGACCGGCGTACCGGTCAGTCCGAACGCGGCGAGCACACCGCCGACGATCGCGGCCGCGGACGATCCGAGCCCGCGGCCGTGCGGGATCCGGTTCACGCAGCGCAGCTCGAGCCCGTCCACGGGCCGGTCGAGCATGTCCAGCGCCGTGTGCAGCGACCGTACGACGAGGTGCGAGGAGTCCCGCGGCACCTCCGTGGCACCCTCGCCCTCGACCCGAACGGTGAGCCCTTGATCGACCGCTCGGACCTCGAGCTCGTCGTACAGGCCGAGCGCCAGCCCGAAGGCGTCGAACCCCGGCCCGAGGTTGGCACTGGTCGCGGGCACCCGGACCCGGACGACCACGCTCATGCCAGCCCGCACACCCGAGCGACCGCGTCGGTGTCCGCCGGGGTGGTCTCGGCGTGTACCCCGTCGGGCGCGACGGACGCCAGCGCGGTATCGGTGTCCTTCAGCCCGTGCCCGGTCACCGTCACGGTGACGGTGAGCCCGCCGGCCAGCCGGCCCGCGGCCTTGCCGGCCAGCAGCCCGGCGACCCCGGCCGCGGAGGCGGGCTCGACGAACACGCCCTCGCGGACGGCCAGCTCGTGCTGCGCGGCCAGGATCTGCTCGTCCGTGACCGACTCGATCAGGCCGCCGGAGGAGTCCCGCGCATCCAGGGCGAGCTGCCACGACGCCGGGTTGCCGACCCGGATCGCGGTCGCCACCGTCTCCGGCCTCTCCACTACCGCACCACGCACGATCGGCGCCGCGCCCTCGGCCTGGAACCCCCACAGCCGCGGGGTCCGGGTCGCGACACCGTCCTTCGCGTACTCGACGAACCCCTTCCAGTACGCGCTGATGTTGCCCGCGTTGCCGACCGGCAGCACTTGCAGGTCGGGCGCGTCCCCGAGCGCGTCGCAGATCTCGAACGCCGCGGTCTTCTGACCCTCCAGCCGGACCGGGTTGATCGAGTTCACCAGCGCCACCGGGTAGTTCTTGCCGAGCTCGCGGACGATCCGCAGGCAGTCGTCGAAACCACCCTCGACCGACACCAGCTTGGCGCCGTGAACGATGGCCTGGGCCAGCTTGCCCTTGGCGATCCGCCCGGCCGGCACCAGCACGATCGGAAGCAGCCCGGCGCGTACGGCGTACGCCGCGGCCGACGCGGAGGTGTTGCCGGTCGACGCGCACGCGACCGCTTTGTCACCGGCCTGCGCGGCGAGCGAGATCGCCACCGTCATGCCGCGGTCCTTGAACGAGCCGGTCGGGTTGTTCCCCTCGACCTTCAGCCACACCTCGCAGCCGGTCTGCTCGCTGAGCCACTGCGCCGCCACCAGCGGCGTACCGCCCTCGCCGAGCGTCACCACCGGCGTGTCCGCGGACACCGGCAACCGGTCCCGGTACTCCTCGATCACGCCGCGCCACTGCCCCCGCCACTGGTTCGCCATCATTCTCCTTCGACGCGCATCACACTGCTCACCTCGCGGACGATGTCCATGCCCCGCAGTGCCTCAACGGTGGCGGACAAGGCCGCGTCGGTGGCGGTGTGGGTCACCACCACGAGCTGGGCGTCGCTGCCCCTGCCCTCCTGACGGACGGTCTCGATCGAGATGTCGTGCTCGGCGAACGCGTGCGCCACCGCCGCCAGCACGCCGGCCTTGTCGGCGACGTCGAGCGACACGTGGTACCGGGTCAGCGTCTCGCCCATCGGCCGCACCGCACGCTGCGTGTACGACGACTCGCCCACGCCCGGCACACCCTTGAGCCGGTTCCGGGCCGCGGAGACCAGGTCGCCGAGCACGGCGCTGGCGGTCGGCGCGCCGCCGGCACCGGCACCGTAGAACATCAGCCGGCCGGCCGCCTTGGTCTCCACGAACACGGCGTTGTACGCCTCCCGCACACTGGCCAGCGGGTGACTCGCCGGGATCATCGCCGGGTACACCCGGGCGCTGACCGCGTCGGACTTCTCGTCCAGCTCGCAGATCGCCAGCGACTTGACCACGCAGCCCATCTCGCGGGCTGACGCGATGTCGGTGGCGGTCACCTCGGTGATGCCCTCGCGGTGCACGTCGGCAGCGGTCACCCTGGTGTGGAACGCGAGGCTGGCCAGGATCGCCGCCTTCGCTGCGGCGTCGAAACCCTCGACGTCGGCGGTCGGGTCGGCCTCGGCGTACCCGAGCGACTGCGCCTCCTCGAGCGCCTCGTCGAACCCGGCGCCGGTGGAGTCCATCTTGTCCAGGATGAAGTTCGTGGTGCCGTTGACGATGCCCAGCACCTTGGTCACGTCGTCGCCGGCCAGCGACTCCCGCAGCGGCCGCAGGATCGGGATCGCGCCCGCCACGGAGGCCTCGAAGTACAGGTCCCGCTGGTGCTTGTCCGCGGCGGCGAACAGGGTCGCGCCATCCTCGGCGAGAAGCGCCTTGTTCGCGGTCACCACCGAGGCGCCCGACTCCAGCGCTGCCAGGATCAGCGACCGGGCGGGCTCGATCCCGCCGATCACCTCGACCACCAGGTCGATGTCATCGCGGGACACCAGTGCGTGCGCGTCGGTGGTCACCAGCGCGGGGTCGACGGCGATGTCGCGGGCCCGGCCGGCGCGTCGTACCGCGATCCCGGCGAGCTCCAGCGGCGCGCCCACCCGGGCGGCCAGGTCGTCACGCTGCTCGGTCAGGATCCGCACCACCTCGGTGCCGACCACGCCGCAACCGAGCAGCGCCACCTTGAGAGGATCCTCCATCACTGCACCCCCGTGTCCAGCGCGAGCAGGTCTTCCTCGGTCTCCCGCCGTACGACGACCCTGCTGCTGCCGTCCCGTACGGCGACCACCGGCGGCCGCGGGACGTGGTTGTAGTTGCTCGCCATCGACCGGCAGTACGCGCCGGTGCCGGGTACCGCGACGAGGTCGCCGGGTGCCACGTCGGAGGGCAGGAACTCGTCCTTCACCACGATGTCGCCGGCCTCGCAGTGCTTGCCGACCACCCGGGCCAGCATCGGCCCCGCGTCGGACCGGCGGTTCGCCAGCGTGCACGAGTAGTCCGCGTCGTACAGTGCGGTCCTGATGTTGTCGCTCATCCCGCCGTCCACCGAGACGTAGGTCCGCGACGCCCCGGCGTCCAGCTCGACCTCCTTGACCGTGCCGACGGCGTACACCGTGCAGACCGCGGGTCCGACGATCGCGCGCCCCGGCTCGACCGACAGCCGCGGCACCTCCAGGTCGAGCGCCTTGCACTCGTGCTCGACGATCTTGCCGAGCTCGGTAGCGAGCTGATGCGGGTCGGACGGGTCGTCCTGGGTGGTGTACGCGATGCCGAACCCGCCGCCCAGGTCGAGCTCGGGCATGTCCACGCCGAGCTCGTCGGACACCCTGGCATGCAAGGCGATCACCCGCCGCGCGGCGACCTCGAACCCGGACGAGTCGAAGATCTGCGAGCCGATGTGGCTGTGCAGCCCGAGCAGCGCGAGGGAGTCGGAGTCGTTGATCTGGGCAACGGCCTTGAACGCGTCGCCGGAGGTGATCGAGAAGCCGAACTTCTGGTCCTCGTGCGCGGTCGCGATGTACTCGTGCGTGTGGGCCTCGACGCCCGCGGTCACCCGCACCATCACCGGCGCGACAACGTCCCGCTCGGCGGCCAGCCGGGACAGCCGCTCGATCTCGTGGAACGAGTCGACGATGATCCGGCCGAGTCCCGCATCCAGCGCCCGGGCCAGCTCGGACTCCGACTTGTTGTTGCCGTGGAACCCGATCCGGGCCGGGTCCGCGCCGGCGCGCAGCGCGACCGCGAGCTCACCGCCGGAGCAGACGTCGAGGTTCAGGCCCTCCTCCATCACCCAGCGGACCACGGTGCCGCACATGAACGCCTTGCCGGCGTAGTACACGTCGAAGTCCTCGAAGCCTTCGCGGAAGGCCCGGGCCCGGGTGCGGAAGTCCTGCTCGTCCAGCACGTACGCCGGGCTGCCGTACTCCGCGACCAGGTCGCGCACGTCGACGCCGCCGACCTCCAGCGCGCCGGCGGCGTTCTTCGTCGCGGTGGACGACCACAGCGGTCGGACCAGCTCGTTGGGGTCCTGCGGAGCACGCAGCCAGGGCGGACCGCGGTGGCCGATGTCCGCGTGAAGTGCCCCGGCCTCGTGCGCCCTCACATCCGCTCCGGTGCCGAGACGCCGAGCAGGTCCAGCCCGTTCGCGATCACGGTCTTCGTCGCGGCGACCAGCGTGAGCCGTGCCGTGTGCACCGGCTCTGCCTGCTCGTCACCGCGCGGCAGCACCCGGCAGGTGTCGTAGAACCTGTGGAACTTCGACGCGGTCTCCTCCAGGTAGCGCGCGATCCGGTGCGGTTCGCGCAGCTCGGCCGCGGTCGCCACCACGCGCGGGAACTCGGCCAGCGCCCTGAGCAGATCGCCCTCGCGCTCGTGCTCCAGCAGGCCCGGCTCGAACCCGTCCATGCTGACCTTCAGGTCGGCCGCGTTGCGCAGGATCGAGGCCAGCCGGGCGTGCGCGTACTGCACGTAGAAGACCGGGTTCTCGCTGACCTGGCGGGTGATCACATCGATGTCGAGGGTCAGCGGCGAGTCCGCCGGGTACCGGCACAGGGTGTACCGCAGCGGGTCCACGCCGCCCTCGTCGACCAGCTCGGCGAGCGTGACGATGGTGCCGGCCCGCTTCGACAGCCGCATCTCCTCGCCGCCCTTGAGGATCTTGACCAGCTGGCCGATCAGGATCTCGATGTTGTGCTCCGGGTCGTCGCCGGCGCAGGCACTGATCGCCTTCAGCCGGTTCACGTACCCGTGGTGATCGGCGCCGAGCAGGTAGATGCAGACCTCGAAGCCGCGCTCGCGCTTGTCCACGTAGTAGGCCGCGTCGCTGGCGAAGTACGTCGGCTCGCCGTTGGACCGGATCAGCACCCGGTCCTTGTCATCGGTGAAGTCCGTGGTCCGCATCCAGAGCGCGCCGTCGGCGTCGTACAGGTGTCCCTGGCCGCGCAGCTTCTCGATCGCGTGGCCGACGCCGTCGTGCGCGTGCAGGCTGCGCTCGGAGTACCAGACGTCGAAGCTGGTCCGGAAATGCTCGAGCTGGGCCTTCTGCTCGGCCAGCTGGTGGGCGTACCCGGCCTCGCGGAACGCGACCAGCTGCTCCTCGGTCGGCAGCTCCAGGATGCTCGGCTGATCGGCGACGATCTCCTTCGCCAGATCCGTGATGTACTCGCCGTGGTAGCCGTCCTCCGGGACCGGCTTCCCGTGTGCGCCGGCCATCAGCGAGGCACCGAACTTGTCCATCTGGGCACCGCGGTCGTTGATGTAGAACTCGCGGGACACCTCCGCACCGGCCGCCGCCAGCACCCGGGCGAGTGCGTCGCCGACCGCCGCCCACCGGGTATGGCCGAGATGCAGCGGGCCGGTCGGGTTGGCCGAGATGAACTCCAGGTTGATCCGCTGCCCGTGCAGCGTGTCGGTCCGCCCGTACGCAGCGCCGGCCTCGACGACCGCCGCCGCGATCTGGCCCTGCGCGTCGGCGTCGACCCGGATGTTGATGAACCCGGGTCCGGCGATCTCGACCGACTTGATCCCCGGCTGCGTGGTCAGCTCGGCCGCGACCAGCTCGGCGAACTGCCGCGGCGGCATCCCGGCACGCTTGCCGAGCTGCATCGCCACGTTCGAGGCGTAGTCGCCGTGCTCCGGGTTCTTCGGACGCTCCACGGTCAGCTCGCGCGGCAGGCCGCCCTCCACGGTGATGGTCCCGTCGTCGGCGAGACCGGTGAGGGCATGCAGGATCGTGCTGGCGAGCTCTTCGGGGGTCACCCCGAAAGCCTATCGGCGAGCGGCCGAAGCCTGGACACCACTTCCACTCTGTAGTACGGCTACCGACCGTGCCCGCCCGATCACAACCCGCCGGACGTCCAGACTAGATGCGGGTCGCGGCGACCTGGATGAGGGCGCCGCGCTGGAGCTTGGTGTCCCAGGGGGCGGCTTCGCCGTTCACCAGGACGGTGATGCCGCCGCATGCGTCGCCGAGACACTTCTCGTCGTACCGGACGCCCCAGAGGGTGAAGAACTGCTCGAGCGTGGGACGTTCGGTACGGGTGCGGGCCTCGACGTTCACCACGCCGTCGTCGGCATGGGTATGCAGCGCGGCCTGCTCGGCACGGATGCGGTCGATGCCGATGTCGGCGGGAACCACGACGGCCTCACCGTCGATGGTCACGACCAGGTTCACGGTGTACGGCGCCGGGCCGCTGAAGTCGAGTGGAAGACGTTCCATGCCGGCCGCGTCGACGTACGAGACAGCGTCGCGCGGGGCGTTCCACGGTGGTGGGCCGGTGCGGGGCTCGGCCGGGCCGGGCGGAGCTGGCCCGGCCTGGCAGCCGGTGAGCAGGATCCCGGTGAGCAGGATCATCCGAGCACGATGTGTCACGCGGTACCGACCGTCTCCTTCAGATGGGCGGTCTGCAGTGTTCCACCCGGCGCCGTGTGCAGGCCAGCGAGCTCGCCGGAGGCGTCAGTCCTCCGAAGGCATCAGGATCCACAGCACGATGTAGACGATGAACTGCGGACCGGGCAGCAGACAGCTGAGCACGAACAGCAGCCGCACCGTGTTCGCCGATAGTCCGAAGCGTCGGCCGAGACCAGCGCAGACACCGCCGATCCAGCGGCCGTGCGAAGGTCGGACCAGGGTGGTGGCCATCAGGCTTTCCTTTCAGAGGAACGGTTTCGACACCATTGTGACTCGGCCACCGGCCCGACCTGAGGCATTTCGCGGTCCTTCCAGGGGTGCGTCAGGGCAGATCCCGGGCGATGCCTGAACGTGATCCCGCTTCATGCCGCGCGCGGATCTGCTGGTACTGTTCTTCCTCGGTCCCGAGCCCCCGTAGCTCAGGGGATAGAGCACCGCCCTCCGGAGGCGGGTGCGCAGGTTCGAATCCTGCCGGGGGCGCCCTTCCTGACCAGCGCAACGCCGTCCGCCTGCGGTCATCCGGACTGGTCATGAGACGAGATATGACACAACTCCCCCGTTCTTGACGCGGATGGCGCAAGTCTTGCGTGGCCCTGAACCGGCCCCAGGATCCGCGTTGTGCTGGCAGCGTTCGGAAACTTTGTGAGCGATCTCCCACTGCTGAACCGGCGGCGGACCACAGGTGCCACCGCCGCGGTTCTGGAACATCAGGCGCGGGCTGACTCACTCGTCGGCGAGTTTGCGGAGGAGGTCTGCCAGGTCGTTCTCCTCCAGGTCGGCGAAGTCGGCCAGGCCGATGTTGGCGGCTTGCTGGCGCAGGTCGGTCTGCCGGCGCTCGCCGGGGCGTTCGCCGAAGTGGTGCTCCCGGCTGCGGATGAACGTCTCCGCGAGCTCGACCAGCTGGTCCTTGGCGAGCCGGTCGCGCAGGGCGGGCAGGATCTCGGTCTCCTCGCGCCGGAAGTGGTGGTCGGCCTCGTCGGCGAGGTCGGTCAGGATGCTGTCGAAGACCGCGTCGTCGGGGTCGACGCGTCCCAGCTTGGCCAGCAGGTCTTCGGTGCGGAGGTGTTCGCGCTGACCACGGCCGATTCCCTCCACATCACCAGCGTCGCGTGCCCGTGGGTAGACCACGTCCTCCTCGGCGCGGTCGTGCGCGATCAGTAAGGCGGACAACACCGGGCGCAGCATCGGCCGGCGGTGCCGGTACCGGTCGAGCTGGTCGAACAGCCGCGCGATCTCCCGGTGGTCCTGCTTGACGAGATCGATCAGGTCCTTGGTCATGCCCGTTCCTCCCTGCTGCGGTTGTCCGCCCACCTCGCCTGCCACAGGATGGAGTACTCGGCCGGTACCTCAGCGGTGAGGTAATCGATTCCGACTGTAGGAGCCAAGCAGCCGCGCGCGGATCACAAGATCAGGTGGTTTTCGACCCGGCGTACTCAGGTTTCTGCCGGCGTAGGAGGCAACATGGGCGGCCTCGACGGCCACTATCGCAGGGAGGCGTCCGGAACCGGCCCGGGCACGATGTCAGGCCCGGCCGGGGTCGGGAAGCCATCGGCAACACGAACGCCTCACCCAGCTGGTAAGCCTGTCCGCCACCGAATCACAGGCAGGAGGAGCTCGTCTGTCCGCAGTACCACCGTCAGGCTGCACTCGGGGACCGAGGTGCCAGGCCTCGGACAGAGCAGGCCGCGACGTATGAGTGCGACATCGTCTGGGACTGTGGAGGCGACAAATGTTGTTCAATATCGGCCGCAGGTGATCGCGTTGATGGGCTGGGTTCTTCGCTTGTTTGGTGTGGCTGGTCGTGCACCTGATCTACCTCGGCGGGTTCAAGAACCGGTTCACCACGCTGATTGACGGGGCGGTGGCCTTCATCGGTCGGGGGACTCCGAGCGAACGGCGATCACCCAGCAGGCCCTCGTCCGAAAGGCCCGGCCCGACACGCACGACGACTCACGGGCCGATGAAGGACCCGACACTTTGCCTCATAGCCCCGCGCCGCACCTGATTCGTCGCCACCCATTACCGGCCCTCGGAGTCGCCTTCGGCGAACTCCCACCACTGCAGCGGCAGCCAGTCACCGCTGACAAATGCATCCACACTCGCCCCACGGCCCGTGACCAGCACTCTGGTTCCCGCTGGGTAGACGACGCCGGACAGGCCGGGCACGGACACGAGTAAGGTCCCGATGCGCGGTGACATCTGCTGCTCCTACCCGTTTCAGGGATGACCCTCCACTGTCTCAGCAGCATACTCAAGCCGCGCAGGCCGGCAGCGAGCGATCCCGCCGCTCACTCACGCGTTGGCGTCGGACTTTCACTCGGGACCGGTCCCGGAGCAGACAATCGCGCATCGATCGAGGTCTGCATGGATCATGAGAGCTGACGCACATGAAGGCTGTCGTCTACAAAGCCCCGTTCCAGGTAGCGGTCGAAGAAGTCGAGGATCCGCGGATCGAGCACCCGAATGACGTGATCGTACAGGTCACGACGACCGCGATCTGCGGTTCGGACCTGCACATGTACGAGGGGCGAACCGCGGCCGAGCCCGGCATAGTCTTCGGGCACGAGAACATGGGCATCGTCGAAGAGGTCGGATCCGCGGTCACCTCGCTCACACGGGGCGATCGTGTCGTGATGCCCTTCAACGTCGCCTGCGGCTTCTGCAAGAACTGTGTCGCCGGCTACACCGGATTCTGCCTGACCGTAAACCCCGGATTCGCCGGCGGAGCATACGGCTACGTGGCCATGGGCCCGTACAAGGGCGGCCAGGCAGAGTACCTGCGAGTCCCCTACGCCGACTTCAACTGCCTGAAGCTGCCTCCGAGTACCGAACACGAGGCTGACTTCATACTGCTCGCCGACATCTTCCCGACGGGCTATCACGGTTGCGAGCTGGCCCAGGTCTCGCCGGGTGAAAGCGTCGCCGTGTTCGGCGGCGGACCGGTCGGCCTGATGGCGGCCTACTCCGCGCTGCTACGGGGGGCCGCCCTGGTCCTCGTCGTCGACCGGATCCCCGAGCGGCTGCAGAAGGCTCAAGACATCGGCGCCATCCCGATCAACTTCCAGGAAGCCGACGCGGTCGAGCAGATCAGACAGCACACGAACGGCGAGGGCGCCGACAAGGGTGTCGACGCCGTCGGCTACCAGGCCCAGGCTCCCACCGGAGGCCGAGAGGAGCCGGCCGTCGTCCTGAACTCGCTCATCCAGTCCGTCCGAGCGACCGGAAGCCTCGGCGTGCCGGGGCTCTACGTGCCGGCCGATCCCGGTGCGCCGGACGAATTCGCGAAGCAAGGGATGCTCCAGGTGGCCGTCGGCAAGCTCTTCGAGAAGGGTCTGCGCATGGGCACCGGGCAATGCAATGTGAAGCGCTACAACCGGCAACTGCGCGATCTGATCATCACCGGCCGAGCAACGCCGAGCTTCGTCGTTTCCCACGAGCTGCCCCTCGACCAGGCACCCAGCGCCTATGAGAGGTTCGACAAGCGCGTCGAGGGCTACACCAAAGTACTACTGCACCCATAAGGCGCAGACCACATGGCGCGGTGCTGGCGAATGCGCTGGCAGGCCGGGTCGACGACTCGCACGACCGGGTTGTCGAGGTACGCAGCACCCGTTCAGCGCGCAGACCGAGGACAGCGGCACGCTGGTCGAGCGATCGCCGAGCGGGCCCGGGCCGAGGGATTGGACATCGCGATCGGGCTGCCCGAGCTGCCGATCAGGGTGCAGGGCCAACCCCTGGTCGCGGGCGCCAGTGGGGCCGAACGGGCCGCCGTCGTCTCGCTGCCGGCGCTGGGTGGGTGGCGGATGCGGTCCCGCGCACGCAGCGCGCTGGTGGACCTGGTCCGCTCGCTGCACGCCGGCCAGGACGAGGTCCAGAACGGCGCCGCCGAGCTGGCGCGGAAGTGAACCACGCCGTACTAGGAGGCCAAGCACGACGACGAGCTGACCGAGGTCCGGCTGGTGGGCACACCGGCGCGTGGGCTGCTACGGCTGCTGCTCGGCATAGTGCGCGCCAACCGGCCCTGGAAGCTCCTTCCCGGCCTGGCCAACGCGCCAGTCGCGGCGCTGGCCAGCGCGGTCGCCAACATCAACAACATGATGTGGCAGATGTCCGATCACATCGGCAGGACGCGGCTGGTGCTGGCCACGGCCGAGTCGATCATCACCCTCATCGTCTGGCTGATGATCGACGCCGAGCTCTTACGTGGATCTGCTGGTCCCTGAACATGACGCTGGCGTCGTTCGTGCTGCGACGGTGCTCGAGGAGGCGCTGAACCATCCTGTCGGTACCGACGACTACATCATGCTGGCCCGGCTGGTCACGTCGGCGGCGACCGTGGGCGGAGCGCTGGGGTCGGGGCTGGAGAGCGATGACGCGATCCGGGCGGCCGTCTACGGTCGGCGTGAGCGCGAGCGTCGCGAGGACGCCGCGGACGCGGACTCGGCCGACAGCGAGTAGGCGGTGGATCGGACACAGACCCCCCGATCCACTGATGCGGCCGCAGCGCACCGCGCTGGACAGTGGTGCTGTCCATAGAGGCCGAAGGGATGACCATGTCCATGTCACCTGACTCGCCCGTAGCGGCGTTGGGCGAACCCGTTGCGTCCTTCAAGTCCTACCGTGAGGCCCAGCGCGCGGTCGACTACCTGTCCGACAACGGGTTTCCGGTGCAGAACATCACGATCGTCGGTTCCGATCTCAGGCAGATCGAACGGGTGACCGGTCGGCTGACCAAAGCCAAGGCGGCACTGGCCGGTGCCGGAACCGGCGCGTGGTTCGGCGCGCTGATCGGTCTGCTGCTCTCGCTGTTCGCCGACTCGACCACCACCGTGCTGCTCGCCATCGTCTGGGGCGTCGTCTACGGCGCCGTCTTCGGCGCCGTCTGGGGATTCGTCGCGCACCTGCTCACCGGTGGCGAGCGGGACTTCGCGTCGTTCGGCGTCACGATCGCAACGGAGTACGAGGTCTACTGTTCGCCCGAACACGCGGCACGAGCCGTCGAGCTGCTGGCGCGCGGACCGTCGGCCACCGAGGCGCGGTAGCCACGGGCACCGAACGACGGGCCGCGGCGGTCGGTGGCGTCCACTGCAGGACTACGCGTTCTGGTGATGCTCCCGCCGCCGGGGCCTGACAATCGTGGAGGTCCCGAGCGGCCCGACCCGCGCGGCGACCCCGACCCAGACCCCTGGAGGCGCCATGACCGCCGAGCCGAAAGTGGTCACGTGCCCCAACTGTGGCAAACGTAACCGGGTCGCCCCGGCGGCGAAGGGTGCCCCGCGCTGCGGGAACTGCCGGCAGGCACTTCCCTGGGTGGTCGATGCCGGCGACGACGACTTCGCCGAGGTGGCCGACCAGGCCACGGTGCCGGTTCTCGTCGACCTGTGGGCGCCCTGGTGCGGACCGTGCCGGATGGTCAGCCCGGTGCTCGAGCAGATGGCCGCCGAGAAGGCGGGTGAGCTGAAGCTGGTCAAGGTCAACGCGGACGACGCCCCGTCGGTGTCCCGGCGGTTCGAGGCGCAGGCGATCCCCACCCTTGTGGTGCTCCGCAACGGACAGGTGATCGCGCGCCAGGTCGGCGCCGCGCCCGCCGCCGTACTGCGTCCCTGGCTGGACGAGGCGTTGGCCAAGCAGGAGGCGTCATGACCGCTGTGCTGGACCCGCACCTGAGCATGGTCCGCCCGGTCGTACCGCAGACCCCGCAGGGTTGTGCGGAGTGCCTGCGGTTGCACACCGCGTGGGTGCACCTGCGGCTGTGCCTGTCCTGTGGCCATGTCGGCTGCTGCGACTCGTCGCCGATGCGGCATGCTCGCGCGCATGCCGCGACCCAGGGCCACCCGATCGTCCGCTCGTTCGAGCCGGGCGAGAACTGGCGCTGGTGCTACGTCGACGAGGCTTTCGTGTGACCGGCGCGGACACGCCGGCCGAGACCCCTGACCTGTACGGCGCCTTTCCGCGGCTCGACGACGCGCAGCGTGCCGAGCTGCTCGCGCGCGGTGTCCGGCGTCCGACCCACGCAGGCGAGGTGTTGCAACGGGCCGGCGACGTCACCAGCGACTTCGTGGTGGTCCTCGACGGGCGGGTCGCGGCGGTCCAGGACCTGGGCCCGACGGAGCGGCTGATCGCGGTACACGGTCCTGGCCGGTTCCTCGGCGAGATCGGCGTGCTGACCGGCCAGCCGCTCTTCCTGAGCTCGGTCGTCCGGGACCCGGGCGAGGTGCTCGCGGTCGGGGTGGACGACCTGCGCCGGCTCGTCGTCGACGATCCGAGGCTGGCGGACCTGATCCTGCGCGCGTTGCTGATCCGGCGGTCGCTGCAGCTGTCGCTGGGCGCCGGGTTCGGCATCATCGGCTCGCGGTTCTCCGCCGACACCCGGCGGCTGCGCGAGTTCGCGGCCCGCAACCGGCTGCCGCACCACTGGATCGACCTGGAGACAGACGCCGAGGCCGACCAGCTGTTGCGCCAGCTGGGTGTCAGCCGGGACCAGACACCGGTCGTGATCTGGCGGGGCGAGGTGCTGCGGAACCCCAGCAACGAACAGCTCGCGGCTGCGGTGGGCCTGCGTCGTACGCCGCCGGACGCGGTGTACGACATGATCGTCGTCGGAGCCGGTCCAGCCGGCCTCGCCGCCGCCGTCTACGGCGCCTCCGAAGGACTGGCGACGGTCGTGCTGGACGCCACGGCCACCGGCGGTCAGGCCGGCACCTCGGCGCGGATCGAGAACTACCTCGGCTTCCCGGCGGGGATCAGTGGCGCCGAGCTGGCCGATCGCGCCGTCGTCCAGGCCACACGGTTCGGCGCCGACCTGCTGGTGCCCGCCGCTGCCTCTGGACTGGAAGAGCAGGACGGGCACCACATCGTCCGAACGGAGACCGGCGAACGGATGAGTGCGCGCACGGTCGTGGTGGCGAGCGGGGTGCGTTACCGGCAGCTCGACCTGCCCCGGCTGGCCGAGTTCGCGCCGAGCAGCGTCTACTACGCCGCCACCGAGCTGGAGGCGAACCTGTGCCGCGGCGACCCGGTGGTGGTCGTCGGGGGCGGTAACTCGGCCGGGCAGGCCGCGGTCTTCCTCTCCCGCCACGCCGACCGGGTGCTGCTCGTGGTTCGCAACGCGGAGCTCGGCCAGGACATGTCGCGGTACCTTGCCGACCGGATCGAGCAGACCCCGCGGATCACTGTGCTGCTGCACAGCGAGGTCCGGGAGCTGCACGGGCACCAGGCTCTGGAAGAGGTCGTGGTCGAGGACCTGAAGACCGGCCAACGGCGTGCGGAGCCGGCGAGGGCGCTGTTCGTCTTCATCGGCAGCAGCCCGCACGTGGACTGGCTGGGCGATCAGATCGCGCTCGACGACCGCGGCTTCGTCCTCACCGGCGGCGACGCGGACGGCGCCGGTGACCCGAAGGACCGGCTGCTGCTGGAGACGAGCCGGCCGGGGGTGTTCGCCGCCGGGGACGTTCGCAGCGGTTCGGTGAAGCGGGTCGCGGCGGCCGTCGGCGACGGCGCGCTCGCGGTCCGGCTGGTGCACGAGTTCCTGGCCCGCGGCTGACTTGTTCGGCGCTCGAGCAGACTGCGCGGACCCGGGATGCGCCGCGCCGGCCTCGCGCCGAAGGCTGGCTACATCGGAACCGGCAGCCTGCCGGCCCCGCTCCAGGAAGGAGCACACGATGGCGTTGCCCGTACGACGTGGAAACGAGGCCGAGGCCGCGAACCCGATCAGCGAGTTCGACCGGCTCACCCAGCAGCTGTCCCAGCTGTTCGACCAGCAGTGGCCGTCAGCGGGCGGCCCGGAGGGCTTCACGCCGCTGGCCGACGTGGAGGAGACCGACGACGCCTACCTCTTGGAGATCGAGCTGCCCGGTGTGAAGAAGAAGGACATCGAGATCGACATCGAAGGCCGCCGGGTGGTGATCAGCGGCGAGCGTCCGGCGCAGCGGCGGACCGGTTGGCTGCGACGCCAGGCCCGCTCCTGGGGCCGCTTCCGCTACGAGATCGTCCTCGGCACGGACATCGACGAGGACGGCGTGGAGGCCACCCTGCAGGACGGGGTGCTGCAGGTCCGGGTCCCCAAGAGCGCCGCGGGGCGGCGCCGCCGCATTTCTGTGAAGTAGTCCCCGCCGGTCGATCGGCTGATTGAGGAGAACCATGTACGCACACGTCGGTGATCACATCCACGTGAACGGCAGAACGGTCGGCGGCCCGGTCCGCGACGGCACCATCATCGAGGTCCGGGGCGACAACGGCGCGCCGCCGTACGTGGTGGACTGGGCGGGCAGTCAGATGCCGGCGCTCGTGTACCCGGGCCCGGACGCCCAGGTCGGGCGGCTCGCGGTCGACGTTCCCTGGGCCGCGCAGTAGGCCGCGCAGTACTTCGGCGGCGAGCACCGTTACGGCTGAGCCGGCTGCCAGATCCACCGGGCCATGTCGGCGCCACGGTGGCCCTGGTACGGGTCGAGTGCGGCCAGGCCACGCCGCATCAAGGCACGGTTGATGTCGGCCGGGGTGACCAGGCCGATGACGCGACCCTCGTCGTCCACGACGACGGCGCGGCCGTCGGCGCATCCGTCGAGGCGGCCCAGCAGGGAGACGAGCGGCTCGTCGGGCCGGGCCGTGGGCAGCTCGCCGGGCGGGCAGGCGACATCGCCGAGGGAGGTCGCGGACCAGTTCCGCGGCGGGACGGCACGGATCCTGTTCAGGGTTGCCAGGCCCAGCAGGCGGCCGTCGGCGTCGGTCAGCGGGTACGTCGAGAACGGCCGCCGCAGCACGGTGTCGTCGATGAACCGGTCGAGTGGTTGCGACGCCTCGGCGACCACAGGGTTCGGCGCCATCACGTCCCGGACGCGCAGGTCGAACTCGTCCGCCATCAGCCTGCTCTGCTGCTCCTCCGCGGCGGCGGCGTTGACCACGAACATCCCGAGCAGGACGAGCCAGATACCGTCAAGGCCTCGCGTGGTGAGCACCTGGATCACGCCCAGCGTGATCAGGACGAAGCCGAACACCCGGCCGGCCCGGGCCGCGACGATGGCGGCCTTGGTCCGGTCATGCCGCCAGCGCCACAGCGCCGCGCGCAGCACCCGCCCGCCGTCGAGCGGCGCGGCCGGGATCAGGTTGAAGACCGCCAGCATCGCGTTCACGCCGGACAGGTAGCCGAGCACACCCACAGGCAGGCCGGTCACATCACCCAGCTGCAGCAGCAGCGCGGCAGCTCCGAACAGCACGGCGACGGCGAGGCTGGTCAGCGGTCCGACGACCGCGGTCCGGAAGTCGACCCCCGGGGTCCGCGGCTCCGAACGGAACTCGGCGACGCCGCCGAACAGCCAGAGCGTGATCCGGTCGACCTCGATGTCGTTGCGCCGGGCAACGATCGCGTGGGCCAGCTCGTGCGCCAGCAGGGACGCGAAGAACAGCACGGCGGCGACGACGGCGGCGGTCAGGTAGGTTGCGGCGCTGCGGCCTGGATACACCGCCGGGAACCTCCTGGCGGCAAGACCCGCCACCAGGATGACGACGATGACGAAGACGCTGAGGTTGAGACCTACCGGGATGCCGGCGATCCGGCCGAGTCGGATGGACTCACGCATGACTGGGTTGCTCGGCGGCGAACATCCACGCGTGCTTCTCGAGCCCCGCGATGACGCCGACGACCAGGTCCTGGCTGACCAGGTCGACCGCCTGGAGGCGGTCGATCCGCTGCCTGCTGTTCTCGACGACCGTGTTCAGCCGCTCGACCATCAGCGGCGCCACCTTGGTGCTGTCGACGAAACCAGTCGGGAAGTCGGCGAACGGGGTCGCCTTGGCGACGGTCTGCACCCGGCCGTCGGCCGCGACGCCGACCGCCGTCAGTCGCTCGGCGACGTCGTCGGACCAGTGCCGGACGTCGTCAGCGAGCTCGTCGAGCTGCGCGTGCAGCTGCCGGAACCACATGCCGCTGACGTTCCAGTGAGCCTGCTTCGCGGTGAGTGCCAGGTCGATCAGCTCGACCAGCATCGGCGCGAGCTCCTGTTCGACAGCCTGCCGCTCCATGACCACTCCTTACGTCGGGATGTCCCGTCACCTCATCGTGGCGAGCACACCCCGCCCCGGCATCCCGCGACCGCGTAGGCGTGCGGGACGGCCGTCGGTCAGGATGTCGGAGCGAGCTCCTCCCTGAACTGACGTGGCCCGAGCACGCGGCGCCGAGCCTCGACACCCTCGTGGACGCCTGGCGACACACCCGCCCGGGCTGCGCCCTCCACGACCAGTACGACGTCCCCGCGTGGTCGAGTCACCCGGTGATTGCCTTGAGCAACCATCGTATGGCGGCCGGCCGGTCGCGCCACCAGCCGTCCGGCCGGGACCCGATCACGTTCGCCGCGTCCACCACGAGCAGCGGCCGTCGCTCCACCACGGTCAGGCGTCCGCGTCCGCGACCGCGGGAAGCGGGAACCGCAGGAACGCGGCGACCACGTGCCGCCGCAACGCCGTCTGCGCGACGACCTGCTCGACCGAGCCACTCGCCGCGATCACCGCCTCCACCAGCTCGGCGATCACGTCGGCGGTACGCCTGGTCCGCCCTCCACACAGCGGACAGATCTCCCCCGCGGTGGCCAGCCAGCCTGACTCGTCGCAGACCACACCTGGCGCGACGGCGCCGTCCTGCACCAGCAGCTGCTCGACGGCGGCGGCGGAGCCGGCCCGCAGGCACTGCTCCAGCCCGACCGCGGCGCCGGTACCGACCGCGGCTCGCTCCATCACCTCGGCGACCAGGCGCTGCTCCTCGTCGCGTTCGTAGCTCTCGATGATGGCCTGAGCCGTGCGCCGGATGTCCGCGACGCCGCCCGTAGCCTCGTCGACGTCGAAGGTGCCGGCGAGCTTGGGCCGGACGGACTTGGGGAGGAACTCGAGGAGACCGGGCACGTCCTCATGATGGCCCCCGACGATCAGCAGCTCGAAACCCTCGGTACGGAACAGGTCGTCGAGGGTGACCGCGACCCGGCGGAAGTGACGCCGGGCCAGGGTCTCCGCCTTGTTCCGTACCCGGTGCTCGTCCAGTCCGTGCCAGCCGGCGTAGTCCGGCTTGCGCAGCACCCCTGACCGGATCTTGCCGACGGGCTCCATCTCGCCGAGATAGAGCGCCCAGAGCCGCGCGGACTCCCGGTCGACGACGGCCACGCACGCGCGGTGGTACTCGTCGAGCACGGCCATCATCGGCCGCACCCACGGTTTCAGGTCGGCGACGGCACGATCCCTGATCATCCGCGGCAGCAGGAACTCCTCGTACAGGCCCGCGGCTGCGCAGGAGAACGTCGCGAGGGTGCCCGGCAGCAGCCGGTCCGCCGGCACCGAGCGTTCGATCCGCTCGATGTCGTCGCGCAACGACAGCCGCGCCTCGTGCCCGAGCGAGCGGTCCTCGGTCAACGGACGGATCTGATGCATCAGCGCCGACAACCGGGTCCGGGTCGCACTGCTCCGCGACCGCGGGTCCTTGTCCACGCCGACGTACACCGACAACACCGGTAGGCCGTGCGAGTCGAACCGCAGTACCCGGTTGACCATCTCCGCTGTGATCATCGTCTCCACCTCAGCCGCTGGAACACGCTGCGGCGCCACCCCTCGCCAGTGTCGCGGGCGACCGGGCCGCCCGGATCCCGCGATCACGTAGTTCGCGCTCAGCCCGGTGAACGGTCGTCGCGCGTGAGCACGATCCGGGTCAGCTCGACCCGGGACCGGACGTCGAGCTTGTGGAACGCGTGCCGCAGGTGCGACTCGACCGTGTGCGGGGACAGCTCGAGGTCCTCGGCGATGTCCCGGTTGGTGAGACCGGTGGCGGCCAGCCGTGCGACCCGGAGCTCGGCCTCGGTCAGGCTCTCCCAGCCGAACGCCGGCCGGTGTACCACTGACCGTTCCGCCCGCCCGGTGCCGACGGCGGTCAGCCGGTCGCGGACGCGCCGGGCGGGCGCCAGGGCGCCTGCGCGACCGTAGTCGGCCGCGGCCCGCTCGAGGTGATGGACCGCCTGGGTGCGCCGGTTGTGCCGGAGCAGGCTGCGGGCGGCGTCCTCACACGCCCAGGCACGTGCCAGCGGCCGCGGGCTCGCCTGGAAGGCGCTCGCGGCCGCGACCAGCCGGTCGGCGTCGTCGTCGAGCAGTCCGCCTGCCTGCAGCCCGGCGGCGGTGAACGAGACCACGCCGTCGTTCTGCTGTCCGAGGAACTCGGTCGCCTCGGCGGCAGCGGCCGCCCGGCCGGGGTCGTCCGCCCGCCGGGCGGCGTCCACCAGACGCGGCCCGACAATCGGGTCCAGCGCCGGCGCCGGCAGCCGGTCCGGCAGCCCGTCGTACAACGGTGCGAGGTGCGACAGGAGGCGCGTGGGATCCTCGCCGGCCGTCGCATCGACCACGGCCGTCGCCCACGCCAGCCGCTGGGCGGCTAAGCTTCCCGGCTCATCGACCAGATTCGTGCCGCGCCGTAGCTGGCTGCGCGCGAGCCCGAACTGTCCCCGGTACGCGCAGGCCTCCGCGAACACGGCGGACAGCTCCGGCACGTGCGTCCACGACTCGAGTTCGGCGGCGCGGTCCAGTCCGGCGTCGGCCTCGGCGATGGCGCCGGCGAGCTCGCCGCGCTGAAGCAACAGCATGGCGCGGCAGATGTACGCGAACGGTCCGGTCGACCCGCCGTTCGACCGGCCGGCGGTCTCGAACGCGGCGGTCGCCTCGTCGAAGCGGTCGAGGGCCATCAGCGTGCGTCCGCGGGTCCACTGCGGTCCCAGCCGCCGTGTCTGCGCCGGATCGGGCGCCATCAGTCGGACGGCCTCGTCGACCAGCTCGAGCGACCTGGTGAGACGGCCGCGCATCCGTTCGGCAGCACTCATCGAGAGCAGCGCCCGGCCGGCCGCGGTGGCGTCTGGCGGGGCAGGACCGGCGCCGAGCGCCTGCTCCCCCGCCCGCAGCGCGGCGCCGCACTCGCCGCTCCCCACGTGAGCGTGTGACTCCACCGCGTACAGCTGCGCCCGGACCGCGTCGTCCACTCCGGCGAGGCCGAGTGCGGCCCGGGCATGGTGCAGCGCGGAGGCCGGCCGGCCGGTGACCCCGAGCGTCTCGGCCAGCTGCAGGCGCACCAGCGCCTCCACCTCGGTCGGGAGGTCGCCGCGCAGCACCAGCTCCGCGAAGGCCTCCGCCTCAGCACCGCGGTGGGCCCGCAGCAACAGCCCGACCGACTCAGCTATCAGCCGCGCCCGGACGGCCTCGTCGGCAGGCATCAGCTCGACGGCCCGTAGGCGCAGGTCGGCGGCTGTGCCCGGCGCGGTCGGCGCGATCTCCTTCGAGGCACGGACGAGTACGGCGACGGCGTCGGCGTCGCCGTCGCCGGTGTACGCGCCCCGGGTGATGTGTGCCGCCGCGTCGACGGTGGAACCGCCGGTCGCGAGCAGTGCGTACGCCGCCTCACGGTGCAGCGCGCGGCGCGCGGTCAGCGGAATCGCGCTGTAGACCGCGTCCCGCACCAGCTCGTGCCGGAAGCCGAGCCGGGCACCGTCCTCGGCCACCAGGTCAGCCTCCAGTGCCTCCTGGACCGATGGCAGCAGCTCCGCGACCGCGCAGCGCAGCACCTGGGCGACGGAGGCCACCTCGAAGAACCGGCCGAAGACGGCAGCCACCTCCAGCAGCTGCCGGGTGGGCGGCGAGACCGAGTTGAGCCACCCAATCAGCGGCTGGTAGAGGTTGCCCGGCGGACCACCGGGCAACAACCGGGCGTGCGTCGTGTCGACCACCAGCTCCTGACGCTCGACCAGCGTCGACAGTAGCTTCGTCACCATGAACGGGTTGCCCGAACACTTCTCAAGTAGCGCGAGCAGCACCTCGTCCGGTGGCGCACCGAGCAGCTCACCCGCCATCGTGGCCACCGTGTCGGGCGGCAGCGGCGCGAGTTCGAACTCGACCGCCCCGGCGTCGACGAGGTCGGCGACCACCTTGTCCAGCAAGGGCGTGGACGGCCAGCGGCGCCGGCTCAGCAGCCACATGACCGGCTTGTCCGCCAGCCGCTCGGTCAGGGATCCGACGACGACCAACGTGAGCGGATCCGCCCACTGCAGGTCGTCCAGCGCGACCAGCACCGGCCGTTCCCCGGCCATCCGCTCGATCGCCGCGTGGAGCCGGTCGACCAGCCGCGACCTGTCCGCGGCCAGCATCTCCACCGGCTCGAAGTCCTCCGGCCCGATGATCGGTGGACTGCTGTGACGCAGCGCCGACAGCAACGGGGCCAGTGACGACAGCCGGTGCAGCTCCACGGCGTCGCCGGCCGCGACCGCCAGGCCGAGGTGTCTCGCCCAGCCGGCCGCCTCATGCACCAGCCGGCTCTTGCCGACCCCGACGGCACCGCCGACCACGACGACGCACCCGTGACCGGCCGCCAGCGCCATGACGGCCTCGCTGAGCCGGCCGACCTCGCTGTCCCGGCCGTGTAGCGGGCTTTCTGCCATGCAGCGCTACCGATGTCGTTCGTTCTCGATCGACAACCGGGTCAGCTCGACGCGACTACCGATGCCGAGCTTGCGGTACACCTTGCGCAGGTGGAAGGACACGGTGTGCGGTGAGAGGAAGATCCGGTCCGCGACTTCGCGGTTGGTCAACCCGCTCGCCACCAGTCCGGCCACCGTCCGCTCGGTCTCGGTGAGCGAGAGCCACCCTCTGCGCACGCGATGCGGGCGGCGCCGCCTGGTCACCTGACCGTGGAGCGCGCGGCGCAGCGCGGCCGGGACGTGACCTGCCACCCACTGGCGAACTAGATCGTGCCGGAACGCGAGGACGTCCTCGCCGGCGACGCTGATCAGGTCGGCGGCCACGAGCTCGTCGAGCGGACGTCGTACGTCCTCGGCCGCCCAGCCGAGGAGGCCGGCCAGGTCTTCCACGGCGAACTCTCGGTCCAGCGACGCCGCGAGGTCGAGGATGTGCCGCGCCGCGGGGCTGAGCCGCGCCACCCAGTCGTGGATCACCTCGTGTACCTGCGCCGACGGCCGCCCGGACAACAGGCGTGCGCGGCCACTGGCGATCGCCACCCCACCCTCGTCGTGCAGCCCCTCCAGCAGTGCACCGACCAGCTGTGGGTTGCCACCGGCCAGGTTCGCCTGCGCCAGCAGGTCACCGTCTGGTCGTGCTCCCAGCCGGTCGGTGACGATCTGGGCGACCGCGTCATCGCTGAGCGATCCGAGGACGGTCCGGGCGGCTCCGAGGTTCTCCAGCTCGTTGAACAACCAGGCGACGGCAGGATCCGGCACACCGGTCCGGCGCGCGATGATCCAGCCGACCGGATAACCCGCCAGCCAGACCGGCAACGTGCGCAGCGCCTCGAGCGTCGTCGTCTCGGCACACTGCGCGTCATCGACCGTGATCAGGGTCGGGCCTCGCGCCGCCCGCTTCA